>Ga0134092_1001699_pt1 | contig 18632 bp, 24 predicted proteins | sample 3_6taG_FD_94454 | JGI IMG/M metagenome (GOLD analysis project Ga0134092, IMG submission 94454) | Switchgrass degrading microbial communities from high solid loading bioreactors in New Hampshire, USA - 3_6_20_6_A3 metaG | ecosystem: Engineered > Bioreactor > Semi-continuous > Anaerobic >... | reverse complement strand
TGTGATCTAATATTAGCAACAGGTGGAGCTGGAATGGTAAAATCAGCTTACTCATCTGGAAAACCAGCCTATGGTGTAGGAGTAGGAAATGCTGTAGTCGTAGTAGACGAAACAGCAGATATAAAGGATGCAGCCAATAAGATAATGAGAAGTAAAACTTTTGATTATGCTACAAGCTGCTCTACAGAGAACTCACTGGTAATTCAAGAAAGCATATACGATGATATGATAAAAGCTTTAAAAGAAGAAGGTGGATATCTACTTAACGAAGAAGAAAAAGCTAAATTACAATCAAGAATGTGGATAAATGGGGTTTTAAACAGAGATATAGTAGCTCAACCAGCAGAGAAAATTGCACAAGTTGCAGGAATTGATATGCCAAAAGATAGAAAATTCATAATGGTAGAGGAAAGTGGAGTAGGACCAGATTATCCATTCTCAGGAGAAAAGCTATCTGTAGTAGTAGCTATATATAAGTATAAAGAATTCCAAGAAGCTATAGACAAAGTAAATGAAATAACTAGCTATCAAGGGAAAGGGCACTCCTGTGGAATCCACTCAACTAACGATGAACATATAAGAGAATTAGCATTAAAAACCTACACAAGCCGTGTAATGGTAAGGCAGCCACAATGTTTAGCTAATAGCGGAGCTTGGACAAATGGAATGCCAATGACCTTAAGCCTCGGCTGTGGAACATGGGGTGGAAATATCTCCAGCGAGAACATAACTTGGAAACATCTATTGAATATTACCTGGGTATCCTATCCAATACCAGATACGCAACCTACTGATGAAGAGCTATTTGGCAATGTTATGTATGAATAGTAAAATAGGCACCATTTTGGTGCCTATTTTATATGCTTGAATAATATTCAACTACTAGCTGATCTTCTATTTCGATTGGTACTTCTTCTCTTTCAGGAAGTCTAACTAATCTACCTGAAAAGTCAGATTCATCTTTTTCTAAATAAGGAAAACTATTGGATAAACTTGATAGGAAATTTTCTCTAAATAGTTCAACTCTTTGTGATTTTTCTCTTAATGAAACAATGTCTCCTACTCTTACTCTATAAGAAGGAACGTTTACTTTTTTCCCATTTACATTAATATGCCCATGAACAACCATTTGTCTTGCTTGTCTAATAGAAGAAGCAAATCCTAATCTGTAAACTATATTGTCCAATCTGGTTTCAAGTAATTTTATCAGAGCACTACCTGTTAATTCATTTGATTTTTTTGCTTCATCAATATATCTTTCAAATTGCTTTTCCATTACTTCATAATAAGCTTTTAATCTTTGCTTTTCTAATAACTGTCTACCATAATTGGAGAGCTTTTTATCAGCTCTTGATGTGCCTAGTTTTGCTCTGTTCATAGCTTTAGGATGTCCACAGACATTTAATCCTAATCTTCTGCATTCCTTAAATCTTGGTTTCATCATTTTTGCCAAATTATCATCTCCATAAATATAATATTTGCCGCGATAATTTAAGCCAACGATATTATAACATATTATTAGAAAATTGTAAATGATAATCATTATCATTAACGTTATAATATAATTTGAGAAAAATGTTATTAGTATACAAGAAAATACTCTTACGTTAATATATGTTATTTTTATGTGATTAAGGGAATATATTCTATATCAAGAAAAATACAATAAATATGTAATATGGAGGTGATCATTTTGCAACAAATACTAAACAAATATTTTATGAAACAGAATATGATGCGGACTGTAATAATATCATTAATTCCATTGATTTTATCGTCTATATATTTTTTTGGTTGGAGATCCTTGTTTCTTTTACTGATTGTAACATTAGCGGGAGTTATTACTGAAGGAATTTATGAGAAAAAACAAGGAAAAAAGATATCTGAAGCAATTTTTGTAACATGTATACTTTATGTTTTGACCTTACCACCGGGAACTCCCTTTTGGATAGCTGTAGTGGGAATAGTGTTTGGAGTATTCTTTGCTAAAGAAGTATTTGGTGGCTTTGGTAAAAATATATTTAATCCAGCCTTGGTTGCAAGAGCCTTTATATATGTAAGTTTTCCTGAACCATTAACTATTAGGTGGTTTAAACCAGCAACAGGCTTTCCAGGAGGTTTTGCAAAATACTTAACTGAAAGTATAGATGCTGTCGCCCAATCGACTCCAATGCTAAAATTTAGGGAAACAGGAATTACAGAACCTATTTCTAATTTGTTCTTTGGTAATGTGGCTGGATCTTTGGGCGAGACTTGCACTATTTTAATAATAATTGCAGGAATATATTTGATCTATAAGAAGGTGGCTTCATGGCATATAATGGCAGCAGTTTTTATAGGATTTACGGTTACTAATACTGTATTTTATATATTAGGCAGCCCTTCCATTCCAAATCCAATATTTGGCATACTCTCAGGCGGTTTCCTTTTTGGAATGGTGTTTATGGCCACTGATCCTGTTTCTGCACCCAAAAGTAAGGAAGGAAAATGGATATATGGAATACTTATAGGTATTGTAACAGTTATAATTCGAGGGTATGCGTTATTTGCTGGAGGAATGATGTTTGCAATACTAATCGGTAATACTTTTGCACCTTTAATAGATGAAGGCGTTAAATATTTTAAGAATAGTAGAAAAGGCAAGAGAAAAGAGGTGACAGCATGAAAAATTTAAAAACTAATAATTTCTTATATCCTATACTATTTACTTTAATAGTTACTGCTGTGACCACTTTTTTATTAGCTGGTATAAATCATTTAACATCCGATGCAATAGCTCTAAATGAACAAACTGCTCTAAGGAGCACAATTTTGTATGTATTCAATATAGATTATCCTAATGATGCTGAAAAGATTGAGGAAATATTTAACCAACGGATAAAATTTAAACAAGTTGGAGAAGAGACAATTTACTATATAGAGGAAGGGGATCAAATAGCTGCTTATGCCTTTCCAATAGATGGTGTTGCTCTATGGGGAAGTGTTCACGGCTATGTGGCTATAACATCGGACTTTAGTCAAATTATAGGAATAGATTTTGTATCCCATAGTGAAACTCCAGGATTAGGAGGAAGAATATCTGAAGATTGGTTTAAAGAGCAGTTTAGAGGATTAAAATTGGAGAATTTGGCAGAAGGGGAATACATAAGGTACCGACCTGCTCCTGGAGGAAATGTAGATGGCATATCTGGTGCAACCCTTACTTCTAATGCCATAAGGGATTTGTTGAATACTAGTATACATGAGTTTATAACCGAGCAAAGGGGGCAGTAGTGATGGATAAGAGAAAGGTAAAGGAGATATTTAAAACTGGAATTTGGGATGATAATCCTGTTTTTAGGCAGGTTATAGGAATCTGTTCATCGCTAGCAGTAACCAATCTATTGATGAATTCTTTAATAATGGGTTTAGCATTGACTTTTGTCACAGCTTTTTCTGAGCTTACCATATCTCTAATTAGAAAGTTTACCCCCAGACATATACGAATGGTAGTGCAAGTATTAATCATTTCAGCTTTTGTTATAATAGTAGATATTTTTTTGAAGGCTTATTATACAGAAATGAGCAAAGCTTTAGGTGCCTATGTAGGGCTAATAATTACCAACTGTATAATAATGGGCAGATGTGAAGCTTATGCTCAGAGCAATCCACCTATAAGTTCATTTTTGGACGGAATTGCCTCTGGCTTAGGTTATACCATGATTCTTCTTATGATTGCCTTTATAAGAGAACTAATGGGATTTGGAAGTGTATTTGGCATCAAGATATTAGGAGATTGGTGGACTAATTGGACTATTATGGTAATGCCTCCATCAGCATTTTTTATCATCGGCGTAATATTCTGGTGGGCGAGAAGTAAGACGGAAAAGAAAAAAGAAGAAAAGGAAGGAGGTAAAGTTACAGCATGACGGATATAAGTCCATGGGTCATATTCTTTGCTTCCATATTTACAAATAATATGATTTTTTCAAATTTCTTAGGTATGTGTTCTTTTATATCGGTTTCCAATGAAATACCTACATCTCTTGGTTTAGGTCAGGCAGTTACATTTGTATTGACTTTCACGACTATACTAAATTATTTAATTTATAACTATATATTAGTTCCATTAGGATTAGAATACTTGAGATTCATCATATTTATAATCACTATTGCAGCATTTGTTCAGCTTCTTGAAATGGTTGTAGAAAAATATTTTCCAAATTTATACTACACCTTGGGAATATTTTTACCTCTGATTACCGTTAACTGTGTTATATTAGCTGTCTCTCTATTTATGGTTATTAGAAACTATACATTTTTACAATCTATAGGATTTGCAGTTGGTTCTGGTATAGGATGGACTTTAGCAATAGCTGCAATGGCTGGGGCAAAGCAGAAGATAAAGAATAACAAACTGCCAAAAGGATTGGAAGGACCAGGTATAACACTAATAATTACAGGACTGATGGCTTTAGCCTTTGTTGGATTTTCTGGAATAGTCCAGATACAATAGGGGGGATTATATGGGAACAATACTTATTACAACTGCAATTGTAACAGCTTTTACTGGCCTATTAGCTTTGCTACTAACTGTTGCTGAAAACACTATAGCCAATTATGGAGAATTGAAATTAGTGATAAATGATGATAAAGAATATGTGGTTAAAGGAGGGAGTTCTCTACTATCAACTTTAATCGACCAAAAAATATTCATACCTTCTGCTTGCGGTGGAAGAGGTACTTGTGGATATTGTAAGGTCAAGGTTTTAGAAGGTGGAGGACCAGTTCTACCTACAGAACTACCCTGGTTAACTGAAGAGGAGATTAACGATCACATAAGACTATCCTGTCAGTGTAAGGTTAAGGAAAATATGAAAATTGAAATACCAGAAGAGTTGTTTAACGTGAGAGAATATGAAGTTACTGTAGAATTGATTGAAGATATGACAGAAGAAATAAAGAAATTGAGATTAAGATTGAAAGAAGGGGAAGAGATTGAATTTAAGCCTGGTCAGTATATACAGTTAAAGGTTCCAACCTATGAAGGAAATGATGAAGAAGTGTATAGAGCTTATTCCATTGCGACTCCACCTAGTATTAAGAATTATATAGATTTATATATTGGATATACTGGTGGTATTGCAACTACCTATATTCATAAGTTTCTAAAAGAAGGAGATAAGGTTTATATAAATGGACCTTATGGACACTTCTATTACCATGACAATCCAGATAGAGAAATGATAATGGTAGCTGTTGCAACCGGGATTGCTCCAATTCTTTCAATTCTTCGTTACATGAAAGATAACAATATACAGAGAAAAGCTACATTCTATTTTGGAGCAAAAACACCAAAGGATTTATTTGAATTAGAATTAATTGAGGAGTTAGAGAAGGAACTTTATGATTTCAGATTCATACCAACCTTATCAAGGGTAAAGGAAGAACACAATTGGACAGGAGAGCGAGGAAGAGTAAATATTGCCTTGGAAAAGTACGTGGACAATGGAGAAAATAAAGAAGCATACCTATGTGGAAGTCCTGGAATGATTGATACTGTTGTTGAGGTTCTTACAAAAAAAGGATTTACAGAGGAAAGCATTTATTATGATAAATTCTAGGATTTTTGGGCACAAGAAAGTGCCCTTTTTTGATGACTAAACTCTTATAGCAGGTGTATAATATATGATAGACTCAATAGATAATAGAATAGAGGTGTAATAGTGATAAAGCTTGGAGAAATGCAAAGGTTAAAGGTTAAGAGAAAGACTTCCGTTGGGGTGTATTTAGGAGATGATAGTAGAGAAGAGGTCCTTTTGCCAAAAAAAGAAGTACCTGAAAATACCAAAATAGGTGATACATTAGAGGTGTTTATATACAGGGATTCTGATGATAGATTAATAGCTACAACAAAGAGACCAAAGTTGACCTTGGGAGAAATCGGACTATTAAAAGTAGTAGATATAACTAAAATTGGAGCATTCCTTGATTGGGGATTGGAAAAGGATTTGTTTTTGCCATTTAAGGAACAAACCATGAAGCTGAGAAAAGGTAATAAGTACTTAGTTGGCCTATATATTGATAAAAGTGATAGGTTATGTGCTACCATGAGAATTAAGAGTTTTCTTAGGTCCGATTCACCTTATAAAGAAAATGATTGGGTTAAAGGGACTATCTATAGTATTGATGATGAAATAGGAGCTTTTGTGGCAGTAGATAATAAGTATGAAGGGCTAATACCCAAAAAAGAAATGGTAGGAGTTTTTATACCTGGAGAGGAAGTGAAACTGAGAGTTATTAAAGTAAAGGAAGATGGTAAGCTGGATTTGAGCCCTAAGGATAAGATATATATACAGATGGATAAGGATGCAGAATATATTTTAAATAAGATGAGAAAAAATGGAGGAAAGCTTCCACTAAACGATGACAGTTCCCCTGAAATTATAAGAAGAGAACTAAGTATGAGCAAATCTGCTTTTAAAAGAGCAGTAGGCAAATTGTTAAAAGAAGGGAAAATAAAAATTACAGATAAAGGAATAAAATTATTAGGAAACTAATAACCTCTATTGAATATAGTTATTATAACTATATTCTTAGGGGTGATTAGATGAAACATGTTACCATATTAGAATATGGTGATAGTTCCACAATTGAAGAAAAAGTCAACCAATGGATTTCAGAAAACGAAAGCTCAATATTGGAGATTATAGATATCGAATATATAGAAAATGGCAATATGTATCTTGCTACCATAACCTATGAGGAAAGGGAATAGTCAAAAAAAAGGCCAAGAGCCTTTTTTTATTTGAAAAAACATATTTATTTCATGTGCTTTTATGGTAAAATGGAAAAAAGCCTAAAAGGAGGGCAAATATAATGAAGCTATCAATAAAAATTAATAATATGATAAATAATATTAAGCGAAGCTTTGAAAGATTTCCTGTAACAATATTGACTTCAACAGCTGTAGTTATTATGCTGATTATCCTATCAGAACTAGAATTTCAATTTACTCCTGATGGAAGAGAAATGTTTATAAGGATTACTATGACTGTTGCTCTAGGCATACCCTTATCAGCATGTATAAAATATATATTTGAATGGATGAGAGATGTTAAAATATCACATACAATATTAGGATATTTAATTGGAATAGCTTTGTTAGCTTTATATTATCTTTTATTTCTTAGGGATTTAAATTGGATAAGTACAACAAGGTATATTGGAATTTCATTATTTCTATATTTAGCATTTCTTTATATACCATGGATTAAGAAAAAAGATGGTTATGAGTACTATATCATTGACATTTTATATAACTTTTTAATTACAGCCGTATACTCCTTTATACTATTTTTAGGAATAGTAATTATCATATTTACTATTGTACAGCTATTTAATGTGGATATTCCTGATAAATTTGTATATTATACTTTTTTAATTGTATCGGGTATTTTTGCTCCTTCATTGTTTTTAGCCAAAGTTCCAGAAATACAAGGTGAATCTTATGTAATAGAGTATCCTAAGTCATTGAGAATATTGCTTTTATATATTGTAATTCCATTGATTACAGTATATTCAGCGATTCTTTATGCATACTTTTTAAAGATAATAGTGACGAGAAATTGGCCTCAGGGATTGGTTTCCCATTTAGTGCTATGGTATTCTGTTGTTAGCGTTGTGGTTATTTTCCTAATAAGTCCTATACTTCATAGCAACAAACTAGCTCATAGGTTTAAAGTGTTCTTTCCAAAGTTCATACTACCTATTTTAGCAATGATGTTTGTTTCCATGGGAATTAGAATTAATGCCTATGGAATAACAGAAAACAGGTATTTTGCCCTTGTAATGGGGATTTGGGTTTTGGGAATAATGATATATTTCTCTCTAAAGAAGAGATTAACTAATATAGTAATACCCGTATCCCTATCTATAGTTGTATTTTTATCTGTATTTGGTCCTATAAGCAGTTTTTCAATATCGAAGCTCAGTCAAAATAATAGACTTAAAAATTTATTAGTACAAAATGATATGCTAATAGATGGAAAAATTTCAAAGAAGGAAAATATACCATTAGAGGATAAAGAGGAAATAAGTGCAATTCTTATGTATTTTGAAAGTAAACATTCTTTAGAGGATGTAAAATACATTCCTGACAAATTTGAAATAGAGGATATGGAAGCAGTTTTTGGATTTCCATATACTGAAAAGAGTATAGATAGAAATGAATATTTTTCATATTATTTGAATCCTGCAGATAGAAGTGCTGTGGATGTTAAAGAATATGACTATTTTATCTATAGTAATGCTTTGATTAATAGACCAATTGAAGTGGAGGATTTAACTGTTAGTTTAGACGGTAATATTATTAGAATTGTTAAAGGTGAAAGCTTAATATATGAAATGGATTTAAAGGAATATATTGATGAGTTGATTGAAAAAAAAGAGGTTCAATTAGAGAAATATGATAATCAGTTAGATCCAGAGAATAGCACTTTTGTTAATGAAAATGATATGGTAAAAGTAAAGATATTGATAACGACTATTGCTGGTAGAAGAGATGTGTTTAATGATGAAAATTTAATTGACCATATAGAATTTGATATGCTAATGGATATCAAGTAAATTGGAGGTTGTATGGGGGTGATTAGTTGAGCAGTTTAAAACAGCTTTCGATTGTATTATTCATATTGTCCTTAGGAGAAATACTGCAATTAAAATTTAATATACCTGTCCCTGGTACTATACTGGGGATGGGAATTTTGTTGTTTTTACTTATGATAAAAGTTATCAAATTAAAAAATATTGAAAATATATCTACGATCCTTTTGGATAATTTTTCTATATTTTTTGTTCCAGCCAATGTAGGCATAATGGTTTTTTATGATCAGATAAAAACAATATGGATGAAGTTATTCTTTGTGCTTATAGTTTCAACAATAGTGGTAATGGTTGTAACTAGTTTAACGGTACAATTTTTGGATAAGGTTTTTAGTATGCAAAAGAAAGGAGAAAAGATATGACAAGTTATTTCAATTCACCGCTATTTGGAGTAACCTTGACACTAGTTACTTTTCTCATAGGGAAGTTTATAAACCAAAAGACAAGGAAAGCTATTTTTAATCCTATACTAATATCTGCATTGATTATTATTTGTTTTTTAACTTATTTTAATATAGATTATGAAACATATAATTCAGGTGGAAGGATTATCAGTTTCTTTATTGCTCCAGCTACAGTTGTGCTAGCAGTGCCTTTATATAAGAATATTAGATTGTTGAAAAAGAAATGGATGCCTATTTTAATTGGAATTACAGTAGGAAGTTTAGCAGGGCTTATTAGTATATTTATATTATGTAAGCTGCTAGGATTGGATCACACTATAATGATTTCAATGTTTCCTAAATCAACAACTTCAGCTATTTCTATGGAAATATCTAAACAAATTGGTGGAATACCATCTTTATCAGTATTTTTTACAGCTGTGGCAGGTATTGGCGGCAATATACTAAGTGAATACATATTTAAGGTATTTAAAATAGATAATAAAGTGTCTCAAGGTGTTGCATTGGGAACAGCTTCCCATGCTTTAGGTACTGCGAAAGCTATGGAAATGGGAGAAACTGAAGGGGCTTTATCTTCCCTTTCGATAACTGTGGCTGGAATTATAAGCGTATTTTTAATTCCTTGGTTTATTAATTTGTTAAACATCTAGATTAATATATTTAGAGTTTCATCATTACTTAAAAAGTTAGATAATGTCTAATAAGAAAGAGAAACCATATGTGAGCAGGATAAAATATATAGAAAAATTTCTTTATATTAGGTCCTCTTTTGCCATTATACATTAGTATAAAGGGAAGGGCAAAAACTTGCATCCACTGTATATTAGGAATTAGCAATAAGGATACTGCTATATAAACAATGAACATTTTCTTCTTGTCGTGTTTTAAGTAGTGGAATATGAACATCATAATGGTAGCTAGAAGTGAGCCTTCTGCAACTAGAGCAAGAAGAACAAAGGCTATAATCGGTAATACGTTGTTGTTATTTTTTTCTCTTTCATTGATTAGGGAAAGATTTACTGCTAAAGTGAAAAATATATTGTTTGAGATAAATGGCTCTTCCCTAAATAGCAGCCAAAGGACTACATTGCCTATAAACATTACAAGGGAAGCTATGTATAGTCTTTTGAGATATTTGGATTTATCTCTAGTATGGTTATAGCTTTCCGTTGCTAAAAATAAAAAAATAGGAGCCACAATCCTACCTATCCAGCGAAAGTACTCTGGAGCAGCTGGGAAGAACTGACCAATATGGTCTATAACCATAAATATAGTCATGATGACTTTTAAGGAAAAACCACTAAATATCTGCAAGCTCATGGGCTATCCCCCTTATTGTATTATTATTTTATTATATCATAGAATTTGTAGTTACAAAATTATATACTTGCAGACATAATGTTTGAATAATATAATTGGAGCCCTTGATTGGAAGCTTTTATGCTGTATACTATATTTTACCTTGTATGTATTTGTACTTTGGACAAATACTACATATGAGGTGATAACATGAGTAAAAAGTATGAAAACAGGAACATTGACAAGAACTTCTTCAAAGCAATGAACTATGAAATAGCAGGAGAGCTTGGAATCTTAGACAATGAAGATATGAAAAACAGTAGAAAAATCAAGCATAACAATAAAAACATGAATATTGATAATAGTGAAAATGAAGAACATATAATAAACCCTAGCTAAAGCTAGGGTTTTGTTAGTAATATGTGAAATAAACTATTGCTTCGATATTAATAATATTGTATAGATTATATAAAGAGTATTTAATGCTGTAAAAGGAATATTAAAGGATAAGTACAAAGTAATATAAAAGGGAAAGAGGAGTTTACATGAAGAGATTATTTATAGTTATATTAGGTCTGGCTTTTATAATTTTATTATCTGGATGTGCTAAGGATGATAGCCTAATAGAAGACAATATTAATAGTGATTACATAGAAGAAGAGTATAATTTAGAAGTAGAAGGCGGAGAAATTCGGGGAACTATTATGATTCCTCAAAATGGGAATAAGTCTACGGTAGCTCTTATAATAGCAGGGTCTGGTCCCACAGATAGGAATGGTAACAATCCTTCAGCAGGAAATAATAACAGCTTGAAAATGATTGGAGAGGCATTGGCTAAAGAGGGTATATATTCAGTAAGATATGATAAAAGAGGAATTGGAGAAAGTGCTAGCCTTGTTGAAAGAGAGGAAGATTTGATTTTCGAGGACTATATAAATGATGTAGTAAAATGGATCGAAAAATTGAAACAGGATGGTAGATTTGATAAAATCATAGTAATTGGACATAGCGAAGGAGCCTTAATTGGAGCAGCAGCTGTAGCTAGAGCAGATGTAGATGGATTTGTATCGGTGGCAGGAATGGGTTATCCAGCTTATGACACCCTTGCTAGACAGTTAAAGGTTCAATCTGAAAAGGTATATAACCTTTGCGTTCCTATATTAGAAGAGTTGAAGAAGGGGAACAGAGTTGATGATGTACCAGAAGGATTGTATTCTTTGTTTAGACCAAGCGTCCAACCTTATCTGATATCCTGGTTTAAATATGACCCGGCAAAGGAAATATCTAAAGTAGATGAGCCTGTGTTGATAATACAAGGAGATAATGATATACAGATTACTGTTGAGGATGCTAAAATCTTGCATAAATCAAATCAAAGGAGCAAGTTAGTTATTATAGGAGGAATGAACCACATATTAAAAGATGCTCCAGAGGATAGAGAAGGGAATTTAGCAACTTATAGCAATCCAGATTTACCTTTAAATCAACAGTTTGTTGAAGAGTTAACTAAATTCATAAATGATTTATAAAAAAGGAGATGATAATATGGCTAAGGAGATAGTGTTAGCAGGTGGATGTTTCTGGGGAGTGGAAGAGTATTTTTCAAGGATTAATGGAGTTTTAGAAACTAAAGTTGGATATGCCAACGGTCATACTAAAAATCCTACTTATGAAGAAGTATGTACTAATACTACAGGCCATGCAGAAGCTTGCTATATAAAATATGATGAAAATGTAATTTCCCTAGAAGAACTTTTGAACAGATTTTGGAGGATAATCGATCCAACGCTGTTAAATCGTCAGGGACCAGACATTGGAAGCCAATATAGAACTGGCATTTACTACATTGACGAAGAGGACTTGCCAACGATTATGAAAACTTTTAATGAACAGAAGGAGAAATATGAAAAACCGATAGTTACAGAAGTAGAGCCCCTAAGAGCATTTTATGAAGCTGAGGAATATCATCAAAAATACTTAAAGAAAAATCCTGGAGGCTATTGCCATATTGATTTAAATGCTTAGAGTTAAAGGGTTGGTTTTTTGACCAATCCTTTTTATATTACCAAATTTTCTCATTTATCGCCAATCCATTAACAATATCTATAAATAGAAGAAGTTTATTCGTTATTTTTATAATTGTTTTTTATTGATTTTGTAAATGATATAATGTTCTTGATACTGTTATTTACTAAATTAAGGGGGAATTAATAATGGGCGATTATAGAAATATGTGGGAAAATTTAGGAATGGATTTGGAAAAGCACGATTTATTATGTGAAGCATTACCTGAAGCATTTGGATCCATTTATTTAACACAAGAAAATAGACCAGATGGCATGAATTATTTCAACTTAGCTGTCGCAGAAGTTCATGGAGCAAGAATACAAGAATTGCAAGAAGAAAAGGAGAAAGGAAAGAGGGTTGTAGGAACATTTTGCGTATTTGTGCCAGATGAAGTAATAATTGCTTCTGGTGCAATAGGAGTTGGACTTTGCTCAGGCAGCCAATTTTGGATTGAAGATGGAGAAAAAGTTTTACCAAGAAATCTATGCCCACTAATTAAGGCTTTTGTAGGTGCAAAGGTAAGTCGTACATGCCCATATTTTCAATCCTGTGATATGATAGTTGGAGAAACAACTTGTGATGGGAAAAAGAAAGCCTATGAGGTAGTAGAAGAGTATATGCCTGTTCATGTAATGGAACTTCCTCAAATGAAAAGGGAGAAAAACTATGAGCAGTGGAAAGATGAAATAAAGCTATTCATCAACAAAATGGAAGAGCTTACTGGAAATAAAGTAACAGTTGAAGGTTTGAAAAAGGCAATCGATCTATGCAATAGAAAAAGAAGAGCATTGAAAAGATTATATGATTTAAGAAAGAATACTCCATCTCCAATTAGCGGATTGGATGCTCTACTAGTAAGTCAAGTTGCCTTCTTAGATGATATAGAAAGATTTATTGAAAAGACTAATGAGCTTTGTGATGAATTGGAAGAAAGAGTAAAAACTTGGGAACCAAACGGAAAGAAGAGAATTATGATAACTGGAACTCCTATGGCTGTTCCTAATTGGAAACTTCATTCAATAGTAGAAGGCTTAGATGCAGAAATAGTAGTAGAAGAAACATGTACAGGAACTAGGTATTTTGAAGGAGAAGTTTCTGCTGAAGGAGAAACAATTGAAGATCTATTGAATAATTTAGCAGATAGATATATGAATATAAACTGTGCATGCTTTACACCAAATGAAGGTAGAACTGAAGATATTCTAAAATATGTAGAAGAATATGATGTAGACGGCGTTATCTACTATAATTTATCCTTCTGTCATACTTATGCAATAGAGTATAAGAAGATTGAAAAGACTCTAAAAGAAAAGAATATACCAATACTAAATATAGAAACTGATTATTCAGAAGAAGATGCAGGACAGATTAAGACAAGAGTAGAAGCATTCTTGGAGATGATTGGCAGTGGAAAAGAACTACATACTATTTCCTAATTTTAGCCAAGGATTGAAAATGGAATCTCTTTTAAAGGCAGAAAATATTAAGTATGTAGTATCGCCTACACCTAGAAAGCTTTCAACTTGTTGTGGAATAAGTATTATGTATAAAAAAGAGGATGAAGATAGAATAAAAAAAATTGTTGAAGATAATTCCATAGAAGTATTAGGCTTTTATACATTAGAGTAAGATTGGAGGATTAAAATGCATTACGTGGGAATAGATATAGGCTCCACTGCTTCTAAAGTATCTGTATTTGATGATGAGGATCTTTTATCAAATTTTGTTATGCCAACTGGATGGAGTAGTGTGGATACATCAAACAAGATTAAAGAAGAATTGATGAAGAAGGGAATAGATTTTGAAAAGGCTAAAGTAGTTGCAACAGGCTATGGCAGGATATCAGTTCCATATGCTGATAAAACCATAACAGAGATTACTTGCCATGGAAAAGGAGCCTATTATCTATATAACAGCCCAATGATGACGGTTGTAGATATTGGCGGTCAGGATACAAAGATAATAAATATGGAAAATGGGAATGTAACCAACTTTTTGATGAATGACAAATGTGCAGCTGGTACTGGTAGATTTCTTGAACTCATGGCAAATACCCTAGGGGTTAATTTGGATGAAATGGCCAATATGGCTTTAAAAGGAAAAGATATCAATATAACTAGTATGTGTACTGTTTTTGCCGAATCGGAAGTCATTAGCCTTATAGGCAGTGGAGCCAAAAGGGAAGATATAGCTAGAGGAGTAATAAATTCTATAATAGGGCGCATAAAAACTTTACTTAATAAGCAAGGAATTCAAGGCGATATTTACTTAACTGGAGGACTTTGTGATTTGGATCCCTTAATACAATTATTATCTAAAAAAATAAATAGAGAAGTAAAAACCTGTCCTCTTGCTAGATATGCTGGATCTATAGGAGGAGCTCTTTTGGCCAAAAACATTTGATATTAGAAGTAGTAACAGCTAAAAAGATTAGTAATACTCTTATTTAATCTTTTTAGCTGTTTTCTTTCCATAGATTTTTTATTATGTTTAAATTCAATTCTTTGAAACTGTTTACAACTAAATCTGCTTCTGATAAGTTCTGATTTCCAGAACCAATATTCTTAAGACCAATACATTTCATTCCAGCAGCTTTTGCTGCTTTTACACCATTTTCCGCATCTTCAATAACTAAACATCCCTGAGGGCTAACATCTATCTTTTTCGCTGCAGTTAAGAATATTTCTGGATCTGGTTTTCCTTTTTTAACTTCTTCTCCGCTTATAATGAATTTCATGTACTTATCCAATCTAAACTTTTTTACAACAGCATCAACAATTTTCCTGTTATTAGATGAAGCAATGGCCATTGGAAAGCCTTCGTTGTACAAAATCAGCATAAAATCTATAAAGTTTTCAGTCAACTTAACTTCATCAATTCTGCTTAGGAATCTTTCTTTTTTCATTTCAATAATTTCTTCAACAGATGGCTTTAAATTAAACTGTTCTTTTAATTTTTTCCACATATTATAGTCTGTAGTTCCCACAAAAGATTCATGAGCTTCTTTGGTTAAATTCCCACCTAATTCTTCAAGTAATTCTTTTTCTACTTGAAAATGCAAAGGCTCACTATTTATAATTACTCCATCCATATCGAATATTACAGCTTTCAAGATATCTCTCCTTTGTCTAATTTATATAAATCTATTTATAAATGTTAAGATACGAGTATCTAAATATATATTATAATTATAAGAATGCCATATGAAAAGCACCTAGCAAAACTGCTAGATGCCTCTATTTATTTCATCAATCTTTGCAGCTAATATGAAGTCGTTCTCATGAAGACCTCCTATTTTATGAGTCCATAGTTCAATAACCACTTTTCCCCATGAAAGGTGTATATCAGGATGATGACCTTCTTCTTCAGCCAATGCTCCTACTTTATTTGTAAAATCCAATGCTTCTTTAAAATTTCTGAATTTATATGTCTTCTTCAGTTTCTTATTATCTATAACTTCCCAGCCTTCCTTTAGAGATTTCATGAACTCCCTTATCTCATCTTCATCTAATGTTGGTGCACCAACACTACAGGGTATACATTTCTTAGAAGTTAAATTTATCATAATATCACCAGCTTTCTTTTATTGTAATAATTATATACCCATTATTATGATTGTTACCATTTTAAAAAGGTATTTCACATATTATGTAGAAATAATATTTATGAATAATTATGAGGATGTGACAATATGAAAAGAAGAATAGGTTTAATTATTGTATTTTTAGCCATAAGTTTTTTGTTTTCATTTAAAGTTCATGCTGATATAGGCCCTAAACCTAGTATAAGAGTAATAGTATTAAATCCACCAAAAGATGAATATTATCTTGATTTATTGATCGATTATGAATCCAAATATCCCTATATAAATATAGATGAAGATGATGAACTTAATGAGAACATGGTAAGTATTTTAGAAGAATATAATGTGGATGGATGGAGACCAGCGTTGGTTACTGGAACCAATGTGCCACTTTTTGGCCGCTTAACAGGCAAAAGTGAAGGAGATACTATGGTACATAGTTTCAGATATGTAGGAACTCCTGAAAGGTTTAAAGTCATATTGGTAGAAGAATCAGGAAAAGTTTCTGTATCAGAAGATATAATAGAAAGAAAGGCCTTTGAAAGTACTGTATATTACGATTATGCAACAAATAGGCTATGGGAGACTTCAGCTACATTATCTTATATAAAGCAGTTTACGACTACTTTTACTGCTACTTTAATAGTTGAAGGAATCGTATTAATTCTATTTAGATTTAGTCTAAAGAGAAATTGGAAGCCCTTTGTTGTGGTAAACTTTATAACGCAGATATTGCTTACCTTAATAGTATTTAGTGCTATGTATTTCGCAGGGGCCATGGCTGCCTTTCTAATATATATACCCTTTGAAATAGTAATTTTAATTATGGAAACCAAACTGTATAAGAAATATTTATGTGAACATTCCATAAGAAGAAGGATATTTTATGCCCTAGTAGCTAATATGGTAAGCTTTATACTTGGACTATGGGCAATATTGCAAGCATGGAGGTAAAGTATGGGATTGCAATGTGAGGAGGAAAGCAAATGAAAAGTATTTCATGGCAAAGGAATTGATTTGGATATAAGAAATAAAATTCATGATAATTTTTAATGAAATTAATGGAAACAAGGTTTGAGAGTTACGTACAATACTAAGAGGATATTAACATATGGGAATGTAGAAGTAGATAACTTTACCTATTAAACTAATATTTACAAATATTATAGAAGGGGAAAACTATGAGATATTTTAAGAAAATAGTTGGTGAAAGAGTATACTTATCTCCAATAAATGTGGAAGATGTAGAAAAATATACTGAATGGATGAATGATATTGATGTAACCATAAATTTATTAGTAGCTCCAAATATATACAATAGAAAAGGAAAGGGAAGAACTTATTAGGCTAAGTAAGGAAGATTATATTTTTGCTATAGTTACTTTAGATAGGGATGAGATTATAGGAAATTGTGGTTTATTGAGTGTAAATTTAATACATAGAACAGCAGAGGCAGCTATATTCATAGGTAACAAAAATTATTGGAATAAGGGATATGGTACAGAAGCCATGAACTTGTTATTGGACTATGGTTTTAATCTACTTAATTTAAACAGTATTATGTTGCGGGTATACTCCTTTAACAAGAGAGCAATAAAATGTTACAAAAAGTGTGGATTTAAGGAAATAGGCAGAAGAAGAGAAGCTACTATAATTGGAAATAAGAAATACGACCAAATATATATGGATATATTAGCAAGTGAGTTTAAAGGGAAAGTACCTGAAAAAATAAGAGATTAATTAGTATTATAATATTGATATGGCTAGCATAAGAATTACAGTATTTTATATGGTACTTGAATAAAATTATTCTTTGAATTTATGGTTAGAAATTAATAGTACAGAAGTAAATATTTATATACATTTATTTGTTGCATTCCTAAATATTTGAGGTGATACTATGTACAAGATACTCATAGTAGAAGATGACATAGCTCTCTGCAATAACATAAGAGAAGGGATTTCTAAATGGAATTTTGAAGGAGTAATTGTGGAGAACTTTTATGATATATTACAGGAGTTTGCAAAACATAATCCCCATTTAGTCATTATGGATATAAATTTACCATATTACGATGGGTTTTATTGGTGTGGGAAAATAAGGGATATATCTAAAGTTCCTATCATATTTTTATCTTCTAGGGATACGAATATGGATATTGTAATGGCGGTTAGCATGGGTGGAGATGATTATGTAACTAAGCCATTTTCTATGGATATACTGTTAGCAAAGATACAAGCCCTTATCAGAAGAACTTATACCTATGGTCAAGAAGATTTTCAACTGATTGAATGTGATGGGGCCATATTGGATTTGAAAGATGGTACTATAACCTATAATGGAGAAAAGTTGGAACTTACTAAAAATGAGTTTAAAATACTTCAACTGCTTATGAGAAATAAAGGAAAAGTAGTACCTAGGGATAAGATCATGCGCGTACTTTGGGAAAGTGAATATTTTATAAGCGAAAATACTTTAACAGTAAATGTAAATAGATTAAGGAAAAAATTAGAGGATATAGGCTTAAAGGACTTTATAGTAACTAAAAAATCACAAGGGTACATGATACCATGAGCATATTTAAGTATATTAAAGATTCTAAAAGGTCAATCCTCTATTTTTTCCTTATGATACT
>Ga0134092_1001695_pt1 | contig 18657 bp, 20 predicted proteins | sample 3_6taG_FD_94454 | JGI IMG/M metagenome (GOLD analysis project Ga0134092, IMG submission 94454) | Switchgrass degrading microbial communities from high solid loading bioreactors in New Hampshire, USA - 3_6_20_6_A3 metaG | ecosystem: Engineered > Bioreactor > Semi-continuous > Anaerobic >... | reverse complement strand
TAGCTTTACTTATGTCTTTAACTGCTGGATTTGGTTTTACCCTGTCAAAATCAGGCATTGGATATTCAGTTTCAAATTCTTCACCTTTAAGTTTCTTAACAAGCATTTCAACTGCTCTTTCTGAACCTCTTTTATCAGTAAAAAAGTTCTTTCTAATTCCTCTTGGAATATAGTTATCTTCTTGTGGAGAACCAATCTCTTCTCCTTTTGCTAACTTCAAAGCTAATGGAGCCATTTTGCTAACTGCATCTTTCATACCTGCAGCACTGTTCTTAGTTGGCACAATGTATATGCTCTTTTTGAACATATCTACTCCAGGGTTTTCTTCATACATCGCAGTTAAAGCTGGTATTCCTAATTGATTTTGAACAGCATCTGTAATAGTTGCACACGCAACACCATATCTACCTGCATTAAAAGCAGGCCCCGCTATAAACAAATCAGGATTATACTTTTTAACCATATTTAAAATTTCTTCTTTTGCTTCTTCAATATTTTCGTTGAAATAGCTGTCTCCACATATTATTGTTGCAACTATTTCTGCTTCTCCTTTAAATTGTGCATTTAAAGCCATACCTGGTCCTATAACTTCTTCTCTTACTTCAGGTTTGTAATCAGCTTTTTCTTCTCCACCTATTCCGGCAAAGAATTGATTTATATAATGAACAACTTTAATTTTCCCCATTATTTTCCCCCCTCTCTTTTTTTCGAAATGCTCAGGGAATTAATCTTTAAATTTACAATATTCATCTCTGATATTCTTTACTTCATTGATTATCTCATCTACATCTAAAACCATTTCCATCATACCTATTTGCTCATCATAAACATCTGGATCTACAGATTCTTTAAATTCTGGCTCTACTGCATGATATACTCTAAGTCCTAACTGGACTCCTGCTAATGGACCTGCAAAAGTTGGGTCTCCAGCTGTAACAGTTTCAGCTGCTAATCCTGCAGCTTCTGCTTCAGCTCCTCCAATTACAACGATCATGTTTTCTGCACCGTATTTTTCTGTTAATTCTTTAACCCTCTTTTGGTTTTCTAGGTCCATTGCTCCTGCAGCAGTTCAGACAAAACATTCAGTTGATGAAAATACTACTTCAGCTTCTGTAGTTTTAACGCATTCTTCGATAGCTGGTCCTGGTATGCCGTCTCTATCGCCAATGATTATAACTTTCTTGCTAGAATCGAATATTGACATTTACTACACTCCTTTCTTTTATTGTTTATTAGAACCCTTTAGCAGACATCTTATTAAATCCTAATTCATTAGTAGCTCCTGTTATAGCCTGAATTTCTACTAAAATGCTACCATCTTTTCTTAAGCTGCCTTCTGAACCTCCAGCAATAGTATCAACAACTTCAATGTGTCCTATTACTTTATCCATAGGTGGTAATTCGATTACTTCGTTTGCGTTTCCACCTGTTACTGTTGCATTAGCAAGTGGATCAGCGTCAGCTAAAGATTGGCTAGCGCCGTCTCTTCCAGCATACTCATCTGTTATGATGACTGTCTTTATGCCTTTTTGCTCTATTTTCTTACAGTTCATTATCAAATCTGTATCTGGGTTTCCAAAGCCTTCTTGTGATATTATTACACCATCTACTCCTAGATATTCTGCTAATTTAGCAGTCCAGTTTGATGATCTCTCTTTATCTGCTAGGTATACGTTTTCATTGGTAATAATTACTCCTACAAAGTTAAGTTCCTTTCCATGTTTAGCATAAAGATCTTCAATAACTGGATTGTTTAGATGATGATAAGTTGTGTTCTTATCACATGCTGATACACAGTTACCACTTACAATAGCTCCATCCATTATTTCAGTTGGATAGATGAAAGTAGGGATAATTTGTTTTGCATCTACGCCATATACATAAGTATCATGTAGCAATCCTTGAGATTGAAGCATTAACACATATGCTACTTTTGGTAGGTCAGGATATTTATTCACATTTTCAAATAATGGTAGAGTTTCATAAACTTCTACTTCATCTGGTGTAATATCCTTAGCTGCTTTTCCTAAATAAGCAGCAGCCTTAAGACCTGCAAATCTAACTGCTCTTTCATGGTCATGTTGTTTCAATCCGTCAACAGGTTCACAAACTAATACTATGTTGTTCAATTTAGAAAATGGAGTATACTCTGCTCCTGGTCCTGTCATGTCAATAATACCTTCTTGGAAACCTACAATCTTACCAGTTGTAACTACTGCACATCCCTTTAATACATTTGTTTTTCCAGTTCCCACAGTATCTACCTTTGATATCATACCAGGGAAAATTCCACCAGGGCCTTCAACCTTAACCCTTGGCTCAATTACATCCTTAACTGGAGTAATTCTGATACTTTCACCAGGTCTTGCAATCTCTACGTCTACTTCTTTTAGGTGCTCGTCTTCTCTAATTAAAGCAATTAATTCTTCCTTATTTACATAAAGCACCCCATTTTCAACTTTGGTCTCTGGACCAAACTGAACGTCTTTAATAAACACTTTACCTAATTCAAGACGCATAAGTTCACCTCCTCTTATATTTAAACATATATATTAACTCCAGGATATCCAGGATATCCTGGAATTAAGATACAACTAAATATGTCTTTTAACCATTTCTTCTACTGAAGTTGCAGTTGCTTCTGATTCTGCTACTCTTTCTACTTCTTCTCCATTTTTGTATATGATTATGGCTGGTAATCCCATTACCTTTTGTTTTATAGCCAATCTTCTAGCTTTTGTAATATCTAATGAACAGAACTTAACCTTATCTCCATACTTTTCTTCTAATGCATGGACATGTGGCATTAATGCTTTACATGGTTCACATGTTGGTCCCCAATAATCAACTAAAACTGGCCCTTCAGCCTTTAATACTTCCTCTTCAAAATTTTCTTTGTTTAATTCAATCATTATAGTTTCCTCCTTCAATTAATATTATCCATTAAACTCTTCACTAATATATTTTTCAGCTTGAACAGCTGCAATAGCCCCATCAGCGGCAGCAGTTACTACTTGTCTTAATGATTTCTTTCTACAATCTCCTGCTGCAAATACTCCAGGAATATTTGTTTCCATGTTTTCGTTAGTGATGATATATCCATTTTCCATTTCTAGCTTACCTTCAAAAAGCTCAGTTGTTGGCACTAATCCTACAAACACGAATATTCCAAAAGTTCCATCCTCTTCATCAGCAAATATCTCAGTTGTTTCTCCAGTTTTAACGTTTTCAACTACCATTGATTCAACTATTCCGTCTCCTTTAATCTCTTTAACTACAGAATTCCACATGAAGTCAATTTTTTCATTTTCAAAAGCCTTTTCTTGAATAGATTTCGCAGCTCTTAATTGATCTCTTCTATGAATTATAGTAACTTTTCTTGCAAATTTAGTTAGATATAGAGCTTCTTCAACCGCTGAATCTCCACCGCCAACTACAAATACTTCTAAATCCTCAAAGAAGGCTGCATCACAAGTTGCACAATAGGAAACTCCTCTTCCTGTTAATTCTTTTTCCCCTTGACAACCTATCTTTCTTGGTTTAGCTCCAGTTGCAATAATAACAGCCTTTGCTTGATATTCTTCTTTCTCTCCTTTAACAACCTTAATCTTACCTTCTAGTTCTACTTCCTTTACAGTATCAAGCTTTATTTCTGCTCCAAAACCTTGTGCTTGTTCTACCATTCTCTGTATTAGAGATGGTCCTGTGGCATTTTCAATTGAACCGGGATAATTTGCTACTTCATCAGTAATAACAATCTGGCCTCCTGCTTTTTCTTTTTCCAATATTAAAGTCTTAAGTCTTGACCTAGCTGCATATAATCCTGCAGATAGTCCAGCTGGACCTTCTCCTATTATTATTACATCATAAATTTGTGTCATTTTTTCTCCTCCTTATTTTTTAGTAGGTTAATATACCAAATCTTTATCCTTAAATTAAATATATCTATCGTATAATAGTGTATTATGTATTAAATTACATTATATATATTTCCAAATATTTGTATTGTTATTATATAGTACCAAATTATATAATAACAAAAAACGATAAATTTATAAAGATTATTTAGTAAATTCAAACAATTAATGATTACAAAAAAACAGAATAGAAGGAATAAGCTTGCCTTCTACTCTGTTTCAGACCTGAGAGTTTCTCTATAAAGATTGCTCCTTCGGCGCTTACGCTTTTCAGAGTTTCGTCAGAATACGGTCCTTTTGCCTGAGATCGTCGTTATAAAATGGCTAGTTTTATAACTTAATCCTTCGGCGCCAGTATTAACTGGTCTCTCCCGCATTCATCATCCGCTATATGAATTTGTTTGATATTCAATTAACATTATTTCAGTAACTATATTATAATATACGATTTTTATTAAAACAAGATATATTATAAATTTTTTATATAATTATGTCTGCTCATCTTTGATATTTAAAATATTTTGCATAAATAACATTTAATTTTACAACTCAATTAATTTATACCCATTTTGTCCATATTAAAAATAATATTATAAAAATTTATCAATTTTTTCACATAGATAAATATATAAAAACAGAAAATCCTTTTATTAACAAAGAATTTTCTGCTCCCATAAACTTTTACTACTTATCGTCTTTTAAGTCATCCAGTACATATAGTGAAATATTTGAAGAGTGGTCTGAAATTCTCTCTAAGTTGCTCAACAAGTCCAAGAAAATTACACCAGAATATGGGGAACATTGCATATTGTTCAATCTTTTTATGTGATTATCTCTATACTCTTCTTCAAGCTTATCTACTTCTTCTTCTAGTTTTAATACCCCTTTAGCTTTTTCATAATCTACTTCATAAAAAGATTCAGAAGCTGTTTTGAATGCTTGATAGGTCTTATTAAATATGTTTTCTAATTCTGTCATAGCAATATCGCTAAAAGGCAAATTGTTTTCAATAGCTACTTGAGCCAATTCTGCAATATTTTCAGCATGGTCTCCTACCCTTTCAATGTCATTTACCATATTTATTAATGCATTAACTTTAATATGCTGATTTTCATTCAAGGGTTTATTAGAAAGCTTTACTAAATATTGAACAATATCAGTTTCTAATTGATTTATTATTTTTTCATTAGAGAAAACTTCTTGGGTAAATTTTTCATCTTTCTTTATAAAGGCTAGATAAGACGCTTTTAAATTATCTTCTGTTATATTAGCCATCCTATAAACTTCCTTTACAACTTGTCCCAAGGCTATAGATGGGGTTTCCATAATTCTTGCATCCAAATATTTTAATCCTGCTTCCTCTGTCTTTTTATCTTTACCTGGAACAAGTTTTTCAGCTGCTTTAACTAACAAACTTGCAAAAGGAAATAAAATAATTGTATTTATCATATTGAATAGGGTATGTGCATTAGCAATCTGTCTTTGCACCTGATTAGGCGATACTCTCAACACAATAGATTCTATAGGAGCTCTTAATATTAATATGAATATAATAGTACCAATTAAATTAAATAAAAAGTGTATAATTGCTGCTCTCTTTGCAGTTTTGTTTGCACCTACACTTGAAATCAACGCAGTCGTCGTAGTTCCTATGTTATCACCAAAAAGTATAGGAAATGCTATATCTAAATTTATTAACCCACTTGACGCTAAAGCTTGCAATAACCCTATTGAAGCACTACTACTCTGTATTAAAGTCGTCAAACCAAATCCTACTAACACACCTAAAAATGGATTATTTAAACTAGTCATGATGTTTGAAAAAACCGGATTGCCTGCTAAAGGTTTTAATCCACCACTCATCATGTCCATACCGATAAATAAAACTCCAAATCCAATCAATATCTCAGCTGAGTTTTTTAACCTTTTTTTTGAAGTAGTCAGCCAGATTGCTACTCCAACTGCCACTGCTAAAGGTGCAACATCTGTTAGTTTAAATGCTATTAATTGAGCAGTTACGGTAGTTCCAATATTAGCACCCATTATAACACCTACCGCTTGGCTTAGATTCATAAGACCAGCATTTACAAATCCTATAACCATAACAGTGGTAGCACTACTGCTTTGTATAATCATTGTAACAACAGTACCTACAATAACCCCCATCAACCTATTACTAGTTAAAATTTCAATTAATCTTTTTAGCCTTTCTCCTGCCGCTTTCTCTAAGCCTGAACCCATAATATTCATACCATACAGGAAGAGGCCTAAGCCACCTAACACCGGTAGTGCAATATCCATCTGAGCCCTCCTAACTTAGTTTTTGTTTTTAGTTTTTTAATTTTTGAAAACTTATATACTTAATTTACCCTAAAGAGGGGAAATTTAGCTGTCTTAGTGCTTCATATAGTATTATATTAACTGAGTTAGCTAGATTTAATGACCTTTTAATATCTGTTCGCATAGGAATCCTTATTGTATGATCCCAATTTTTGTCCAATATATCCATTGGTAGTCCCTTTGTCTCTTTACCAAAAACTATAAAACAATCATCACTATAATTTACTTGAGTATAAATATTCTTTGATTTTGTAGTAGCATAATAAAAAACCTTATCACTATATTTGTTTATTAGTTCATCAAAACTTTCATAATAGTGTATATCTACTAAATGCCAATAATCTAACCCAGCTCTTTTTAAATATTTATCATCTACTGAAAAACCCAGTGGCTTTACAAGATGAAGAACGGAATTAGTCAAAGCACATGTTCTAGCAATATTACCTGTGTTCTGAGGTATCTCAGGCTCTACAAGTACTATATTAATAGCCATATTTTCATCTCCTTTTAACTTCTAAAAACATATTTTTCTATTACTTTAGCTACCCCATCTTCATCATTCGTATCAGTAATTACATCAGCATGATTCTTTGCAATTTCATCTCCATTTTTCATGGCTACTGATAATCCTGATACTTTAAACATGGATACATCGTTCTCATTATCTCCTATTGTAATTACATTAGAACTATCAATATTCAAAATGTCAATTAAGAATTTTACTGCATTTCCTTTAGATACGCTCGCATTCATTACCTCTATATTGTTATGCCACGATTTTGAGATAGCTATTCCTTTAATGTTGCTTAATTTTCTTCTGAAATCTAAAAGTTTATCTGAATTATCATCAATAAACACAACTTTATAATACCTGGAACTATTTAAATCTATTATCTCTGATGGATTTTTGAACTTTACAAGTTCAATGCCTTGACTGAAATAATTTTCTTCATAATACTTATAATAATTGACAAACTCTTTTTTAGATGTCTTGTAATAAAACTTATCCTTATCATAAAAATGATAATACATATCATTTTCTTCTGCTAATCGAATAATTTTCTTAAGGGAATTGTTGTCTATAAAATTTTCAAAAATAATATCATCTTCACTTGAAGATATAACAGCACCATTACAAGCTATTATTGGACTTTTTAATCCAATATATCTCTGATAATGTAAAGCTGATTTATATATCCTGCCCGTAGCTAACACCACATGAATTCCATTCGCTATAGCATTTAACAGAGCCTTTTTATTCCTTTCCGATATTTTATCCTGACTATTTAAAAGAGTTCCGTCCATATCTATGGCAATTAATTTGTAATCCATCTGTTTTCCTCCTATCAATTTGCCAAATTTAATATACCACAAAAAATCAAATAGTCAATAAAAAATTCCTTATCCTTAATAGAAAAGGAATATATCTAGTTCCACTGTTAAAATTACCCTCATATATTTTACTATATACCTGTATAAAATTCTAGAAAATTATATTTGTATTATGGTAGCACAAATATTTATTATAAAATAAAAGATATCCTGGTGTAAAAGTAGCCAGGATATTAAACAAGCAAATCACTATCTTTTAACATGAACTAATTGGAGTTATTTCTTTCAAGTTCTAAAAGCTTTGCTTTTAATTCTAGACCTCCAGCAAATCCTACAAGTTTTCCATTAGAACCAATGACTCTATGACATGGAACTAATATTAAGACTGGATTATTATTTAAAGCATTACCTACTGCTCTATAACCCTTTGGTACATTTATAAAATTAGCAATATCTTTATATGTTCTAGTTTCACCATAAGGAATTTTCAATAGCTCATTCCATACTTTCTTTTGAAAATCTGTTCCTCTTAGATCCAAAGGCAAAGAAAAATCTTTTCTTCTTCCATCAAGGTATTCATTTATTTGGTTATGAAAATCGTATTCCTCAGAGTCAACTTTCTCAACCTGTCCAAATTTTTCTTTTACTAACTTCAATATATCCTCTTCATCATCAGATACAGTTAAATAAACAATGCCTTTTGAAGAAAAAAACAAAAGCATCTTCCCAATATTTGTATTAATATCATAATATTTTATATCCATTTCATTACCCCTCTTTTGCAAGTCTCCATTGTTCTACAGCCATGTTCTTTATTAGAGGATTAGAATTTATACCATGGCTTGAAATTACGTTATTAAACCACTTTAAAGATTTTTCTCTTTCTCCTAATCTCCTATAGATTTCACCTATTAAATATGTAAGCTTTATCTCATCCATATTGGCATTTGATAAAGGTTCCTTATAATAACCTTCTTCAAAGAAAGCCTTAGCCAACCTCAAAAATCTTGTCTCATCCTCTTGGCTATTTTTTAGTCTATATAACCATGCTAAATTTAAAGCTAATGAACCCATTTCGATTTTGCTATATTCAAGTAACTGCCCTATATAGATAGCTAGTTTATAAGCTTCTATGGACTGTTCTATGGTTCTTATACCTCCATAACTCCTTTTGTTCCATTTTAATGCAATTTCTTTCAATATTATATCCCTTTTCCTATTTGTTATAGAATCAAACTTATCCTCTGTAGCTGAATACCCACAATTAGGACATACAAATATACTATATTTTATAGGATTTTCTTCATTATAAAAAGGCATAAAATCTGTATCCTGTTTTACTAATTGGAGCTTGGAAATTCTTACTTTCTTTGTTGTAAATTCATTATCACAGACAGGGCACTTAACTTTTTTGTCATATAAAATCTCTACTTCAGTCAATCATATCATCCTTTCACAAAGCTTATTCATAATCTTCTTCCCCGTAAGGTCCTTCTCCCACCTTATACACGTAATTTTTTGCTCTATAATGATCTTGTGTAATCAATTCCTTGTTAATAATTTGTCCATTTTTGATTATGTATTTATAAGTGTTTACCTTATAACCAGTTCTACCTTCTTGAACCAACACTTTGTTTCCTGGTTCTAAAGTTTTATCAAAGATGGTCTCCTCTTTAGGCTCTATCACTTCCACAATTTCCGATTCAACTTTAACAGTAAAATCCCTTTCCTTTGCATCTCCATAAATGTAGAAAAATAGCCTATCGCCAACTATTTCAGCATCAATATAAATTGGATAATCAAAGTCATTTCTAAACTTCAAATCTAAATATCCATAAGCTACAGCAGCATCCTTACCAAAGTTAACGTAATTTGGTGGAATAGAATGAGGAGATCTTTCCAAAATAGTGACATCTGCTAATAATAAGGCATTATATAAAGTTGTTGAAGTTTGACACACGCCTCCACCTATACCGGGAGTAAATTCTCCATTGATTATTACATTTGCCTCTTTGTATCCAAATTTTTGTTCACGAGGGCCTGTAATCTCATTAAAGGATATAGCTTCACCAGGCATTAATAGGGTTCCTTTTATGGCATTTGCTGAAAGCCTTATATTTTCAATCCTGTTTTTACTACTCCCTTTAAAGGAAGTAGAAAATTCTCCAATAATTCCATTTATCCTACTTAACAAATCTCCAGTAACTTTTGGTATAATACTTTCTACTGGTATTTGGATAACATCTAACTTATATATGCTCTTCTCAATTTTATCAATAAGCCTATCCTTTTGAACTTCTCTACCTACTACTTCATTTATAATTTCTATATTTCCATCATTTATATTAATTTGTGCATCCCTTGGCTCCACATTTATTTCCATAGAAATGGCATCTACTATATCCTTTATCTTGTCTTTGTCATAGCTTATTCCTAGTTCAACTTTAACTCCTTTAATCCTAATTCTTATAATATCATAAATCCTAATAAACACATTTCCTTCTCTTCCAATTTTATAAGCTTCTTCAATAGCTTTTTCATATTCAAATTCAAGTCCCAAATCTTTTAACGGAATATTAAATTCTCTGTCAAAGTAAGTTAACTTTACAGTCTTATGTTTATCCTTCTCTTTATTGCTTCTAATTAGCCGAAAAGCTTCATCTCTTGTCATTAACGATACATCAAATCGATCTATTTTAACTCCCTTATATATTAAATCTGTGTTCAATAAACTGTAAAGATAAATGCTTAAAACTACTAGAACAAAGGTAATAAATATTACTATAATTTTACTTTTATTTTCAATACAACTTATCATTTTAACCTCCATAAAAGTTACCAAATATTCTAGTATTATAATTATTCAAATTGTAAGATTCCTATTACAATATGCTTTTATGGAGGTTTATATTACATCTTCATCCTTACTTATCCTTTACTTTCTTATAGTAAAGACAATGTTCTGTTAATGGACATTTTTCACACAAAGGTTTCCTAGCCTTACAAATTCGACGTCCATGGAATATAAGCAAATGGTGTGCTTTTGACCACATGCTTTTATCTATATTATTCATTAAGTCTTTTTCAGTGTCAAACACATTATCGCTATCTGCCAATCCAATCCTATTGGATACTCTAAATACATGAGTATCCACAGCTATGGCTGGTTTACCAAAAGCGTTACTTATGACAACATTTGCTGTCTTTCTACCAACTCCAGGTAATTTCATCAGTTCTTCCAATGTATCAGGAACTTTTCCATGATACTTTTTAACTAATATTCTACAAGTATCTAATATATTTTTGCTCTTATTTCTATAAAAACCACAGCTCTTTATCTTTTCTGCAAGTTCCTCTTCTGTTAATTTTATAAAATCCTGTGGTGTTTTATAAACTTTAAATAGTTTGTCAGTAATCTTGTTCACTTGTACATCAGTTGATTGAGCAGATAAAATAGTAGCAATTAATAGCTCAAATGGATTTGAAAAATTAAGTTCTGCTTTAGCATCTGGATAAAGTTGTAAAAGCAATCCTATTACTTCCCTAGTTTCTTCCTTTGTCAACATGCTTTTCATCTTATCACCTACATTAACTCTATATTATAATCAATTATTTCAACTCTGCTATCTCCATCAATGAACTTTATTATGTTTTGTATTATTTCATTAGCATGACTATTATCGTTAGTAACACAGGCAACACCTAATGTTGTAATTCTCCAGCTATCATTTAACCCTACTTCTGCTATGGATACGTTAAATCTAGATTGTATTCTTCCAATTATGCTCTTAATAACTTGCCTTTTATCTTTTAGCGAATTTGATTCATATAACATAAGCTTTATTTGACATGCTGCTACAATCATTTTACCACTCCAATAAATACTATTATAGATTATTTTTATAAATATTTGTTATAAAAAAAGAGGACTATGTCCTCTTTTTTATAACACTTATAAAAGTTTCATTTCCTCTCCAACTTTCTTAAATGCGTCCACTGCCCTATCTAATTGTTCTTTAGTATGGGCTGCAGTTACCATACATCTAACTCTACCTGTTCCTCTAGGTACAGTAGGATATACAATTCCTGATACGAACACACCATTTTCAAGTAGTTTTCTACTGAATTCCATAGTTTTAGCTTCGTCTCCTATTATAACTGGTGTTATTGGTGTTTCGCTATGTCCTGTATTAAATCCTAATGCTCCAAGTTTTTCTTTAAAGTATTTTGCATTGTCCCATAATCTATCAGTATACTCTGTAGATTCCATAAGCATTCTAACAGCTTCCATAATAGCTCCTACTGCTGCTGGAGGCAATGAAGTACTAAATAATACAGGTCTTGCTCTATGATTTAACCATTCATACATAACTTTGGAACCAGCAACGTATCCACCTATTACTCCTATAGCTTTTGATAATGTTCCTATGCTGAAATCGACTCTGCCATGTAAACCAAAGTGGTCTACAGTACCTCTTCCACTTTCACCTAATACGCCTGAACCATGAGCGTCATCCACATAAGTCATAGCTTCATATTTTTCAGCAATCTCAACGATTTCAGGTAGTTTTGCAATGTCACCATCCATGCTGAATACACCATCGGTAATTATAAGTACATTTTTATATTTATGTCTGTTTTCCTTTAATACTCTTTCTAAATCTTCCATATCGGAATGTTTGAAAATTTTCCTATCAGCTTTGCTAAGCCTTGAACCATCAATAATGGACGCATGGTTAAGCTCATCTGAAATTATTAAATCTCCTGCTTCAGTAATAGCTTGAATTGTTCCTGCATTACAATTAAAACCTGATTGATAAACGAAAACTGCTTCTTCTCTCTTAAACTCAGCTAGAAGTTTTTCTAATTCCTCATGAATTGACATATTTCCTACAATAGTTCTTACTGCACCTGCTCCAGCACCATATTTCTCAACTGCTTCTATAGCTGCTTTTTTAAGTCTTGGATGGTTAGCAAAACCAAGATAGTTGTTTGATGAAAGGTTAATTACCCTTTTTCCATTTAGTATTACTTCAGCTTCATTTGGACCTTCTAATACTGGTAATTTTCTATATACTCCTTCTTTTTTTAGCTCTTCAATTTTATCTTTTAAATAACTTAATTCATGAACATTAGACACAGTATTTCCCTCCTAAACTTAAATTATAGATTCTCTAACTATAGTATAACATGAGTTGCTATCTTTTTAAGATTTTTGTAAAAAACATTTACTATTTAATTCTTTCCATTGCCCATAAAACATATTCTCTAATAGCAGAATTTGGGTCATTTAATAAAGATTTTAGCAACTGAATATTTTCTTTATTTCCCATATTGCCTATTGCAATAATCCCATTTCTCTTTAATATATTTTTGCCCCTCCAACTTCCTGCCATATGGCCATATTTTTTCTTAAATTCACTATTTGATATGGTTAACAGTTCTTCAATATCCATGTATCCTTTAGTTTTATTGGGTATAAATTCAGGATGATTGGGTATTTTTATTCCTTTATTTTTAGGACAAACTATCTGGCAAGTGTCACAACCATATATCCTTGTACCCATTTTCTCCCTTAATTCATAAGGAATTGTGTTTTTTGTCTGAGTCAAATAGGATAAACATTTTTTTGGGTTTACCCTGTATGGACCCTCCAAGGCTTTAGTAGGACAAGCTTTAAGGCAAAGATCACAATCCCCACATTTGTTTTCTGTTGGAGTTGAATATTCATCAATTTGTAAATCAGTAAGTATATACCCTATAAATATAAAAGAGCCATATTCGTCATTGATAATGGAACAATTTTTACCATAATACCCAATTCCAGATTTTCTTGCTATTTCTCTATCTAATAAAGGTCCTGTATCAACAAAGTATTTGTATTTAAAATCGGTCACTTTTTCTATTTCTTTAATAAGCATATTAATCCTATTCTTTAACACAATATGATAGTCTATTCCCCAGGAAGACTTGGAAAGAATTCCTTTTATCTTATAATCCGGTTTTTCATTAAATGTCGTATTATACGACAATCCAATTGCTATTATGGTTTTACATTCAGGAAAAATTAGCTTTGGATTAATCCTCTTATCAATATCTTCTTCTTCAAATTCTGTCTGTTTGTTGTCTCTTTTTCTTTCAATCAAGTAATCCTTTAAGTTGTAGAAAGGTTCACAGTCTGTAAATCCAATCAAATCTATATTGAGTTCTTTTGATTTATTCACTATATACTCTTTTAAATCCACTATATATCACCTTTTTATATTATATCATTTTTCATCAGCACAATTATTCAAAATTTCTCAACTTAAGAATTACATTTGGACTCATACATATTCCTTAGTAGCTTTATTTCATACTCATATCCATCAAGTTCATTTGGTGTTTCCAAATAAAATGGCAAATCTCTTAATTTCGGATGGTTAATTATATTTTTAAAACCATCTAAACCTATAGTCCCTGCACCAATTTTAGCGTGTCTGTCCTTATGACTGTTAAATTCCTTCATGCTGTCGTTTAAATGAATGGCTTTTAATCTATCCAGTCCAATAATGCGATCAAACTCATCTAACACTCCATCTAAGTCCTTAACAATATCATATCCAGCTGAATATACATGGCAGGTATCCAAACATACTCCAATCAATTCATTATATTTAACCTTGTCTATAATTGCTCTAATCTCTTCAAAAGTACCCCCAATTTCTGTCCCTTTACCCGACATGGTTTCAAGAAGAATCATGGTGTTTTCTTTACCAGTTATTATTTCGTTTAATGCTTCCCCTATTCTTTCAACCGCATATTCTCTTCCTTTTCCCAGATGATTACCAGGGTGAAAATTAAAATAAGGGATAGATATTTTATCGAGCATTTGGTAATCCTCTTTTAATATCCCTTTAGACATATTATAGGTGGACTCATTATGTGACCCTAAGTTCAGAATGTAAGGAGCATGGGCTAATAAAGGTCCAAAATTATTTTCTTTGGCAATATCTTTCATTCTCTGAATATCTTCCATATCCAATTTTTTCTGTGAAGATCCTCTTGGGTTTCTACTAAAAAACTGAAACACATTTGCTCCTATCTTTAAGGCTGTTTCAATAGCTGCTTTATAACCTTTAGAAATGGATAAATGGCATCCTATATACATATAATCATCCTTTCTTTCGTTCTATTATATACCACTTTCAAAAATGTTAATTCATCTATATTGATTTTTTAAAATATGCTATAATTTATTTATCATATAGTAAAGGAGCTAGCATATGTTCAACTTGAAGAAAAAATCATTCAAAAAAATGGACTTCATATTGATTATAACAGTTTTATTGCTATGTATATATGGAATAATAATGATTAGATCAGCAACATTATCCTTTAACAGTACCCGTAATGTTAAAGTTCAGATTGTATCTACTATATTAGGTTTTATAGGTATATTGATTCTAGTATTGATGGATTATCAATTAATAGGCAAGCTGTACATTCCCATATATGTTATATCAGTACTTATGCTAATTGCAGTAATTATATTTGGAACTGGAGAAGAAAGTTGGGGAGCAAGAAGCTGGTTAGATCTTGGATTTTTTTCCTTCCAACCTTCGGAGATATCAAAGGTAGGAATCATCATATTTTTAGCAAAGCTAATTGATAACAAAAAAAATCAAATCAATGAACCTTTTACATTGCTCAAAATATTAACTTTAGCAGGAATTCCAATTTTATTAATACTTATGCAGCCAGACCTAGGAACTGCCATAGTATTTGTATTTTTCATTGCAGTCATGCTATTTGTAGCAGGACTAGATCTCAGATATTTTGGCTATGCTTGTCTTGCTGGCATAATCAGTCTACCTATAATATGGTTAAACCTTGAAGACTATCAGAAGAATAGAATAATTTCATTTATAAATCCTGAAACGGATTTGTCCAATTCTGGATATCAAGCTATGCAATCGAAAATTGCTATTGGATCAGGTAAGGTATTTGGTAGAGGTTTGTTTCAAGGTGTACAAACCCAATACAATTATATACCGGAAAAGCAAACGGACTTCATATTTGCTGTAGTTGGTGAAGAACTAGGATTTATAGGAGGAGTAGCTCTCATCCTTTTATACTTTATACTCCTTTACAGGCTCATTAAAATAGCAAAAAACTGTCAAGACACATTTGGGTCAATGATGATAATTGGGTTCACTGCCATGTTTTTTGTCCATATATGGGAAAACATTGGAATGACTATAGGTCTTATGCCTATAACGGGAATACCTCTACCTTTCATGAGCTATGGTGGTACATTCCAATTAATAAATCTATTGTGTATTGGAATAGCTCTAAGTGTAAGCGTCCATAAAGAAGGATTAAATTTCTAGCTGCAATATTGCAGCTATTCTTTATACATTAAGAACAGTATAAAATTTGAGTCTAACTCAAGAAATTTAAAGGCTCTCAGCAAATAAATATATGGAAAAGTTTAGGGGGATAATTTGAAAATGTTTTTATGTATAAAAAGAGGAGCAGATTTAATATAATATGCTCCTCTTCGTCTGTATTTTTAAGATAGAGTTAATATAAAATGAATTACAGGTTATCTTTATTTTTTGTTATACTTTTCTCTAATGACCTCAATATAAAAGAAGGTATTAGCGAAGGAATTATAAGATTATTTAGGGAATTAAATCCGTAAGATAATAGAATTTCATATATTTTATTATTTCTGATCCTGAGAAATTTTTCTTTTGTAATCTTGCAATAATAACAGTTTCTTGTGAATTCCAATTGGAAGAATTACTATAAATATTGCTAATTCTTATAGCTGAATAAATTATTATCCCTATCAAGGTTAAAAGGAAAAATAAATACATACTTTTAAGAAACGTGCCTTCAATACCTTCAAATAGAAAATTATACATTAACAACGACTTTCCCACTTAATGAAAAACTTAATGACTTCTTTATTAAATCTAAATCATCATAAAACAATTTTTTACTACTGACTGAACCTAATTCTGAAGTAATATGTACACTTTTAACAGCATCTTTTACTGTTGAAGTTTCATTTAAGATAACCTCTTCATTCCCATCTTTATAATAAAAGAATTTCATAAAATAATCTTTAATATATGATTGTTCTTCATTTTTAAATAATAAATCTCCTCCAATGAATTTTTCCAAATCATCAGTTATAATAATCAGACCTTTATTTATTGCAATATTTTCATCTTCGCCATTAAAAGAATAAACTTCAATCTTACTTTTGGGTTTAGTACAAGAAGTAATGAGATACAATATAATTACCATTAATGTAATAGTTATAAGTTTTTTTCTCATTATTCTAACCCCTCTTTTTGATGACTATTAACCTACGGAAACAGCTTATAATTACATTATATCAATTATTTATATGATATTTTGTTAATATTTATATAGCTAACTTTAAGCTGCACCTATAATTGCTATTTTCATGTTTCATAATTTCCCTTTTAATACTTGATATTACTAACATCTCCATCAATGATTTTATATAAATAAAAATATCGGATATAAGCATATAGATTATACTTATTATCCGATATTCATTATGCTCTGTTTAAAATGTTAATTATTTAAGCATTGATTCTATAAACCATATGTTCTTGTTATACCCTGCAATGTGATCTTCAAATTCATTAACTACTGTAAAGTCTCCTTCTTCATCTGCTTCATTTCTTATTTCAAGTGCTAATTCTTTCATCTTTGTTAGATCATTTAAAAGGATTTCAAGAACTTCTTTTGCTGAGAACTCTTTTGGTTCTATTTCTTCTACTGATGCATAGTTTAGATAGTCCGAAACTCTAGATAATGGCATTTGTCCCTTCATCTTGAGAAGTTCTGCTACAGCATCAAATTTTTCAAATAGGTCATCATAAAGCTCTTCTGTGTACTCATGTAATTTCTTAAAGTTGATTCCTACTACATTCCAATGTAAATTGTGAAACTTAACATTCAAAATAGCTAAGTTTGATAAATATACGTTAATCTTCTTATAGTCTTTCATATTATTTCCTCCTTTACACTGTTAGTTATGTCCTTTTTCTACTGTTACATACTTATCACATATATACCCATCATATAGTATAATAATCTATATTTAGTTAATTATTCGTTGGAACTAATTTATACCACTAGTATTCCTTATTTAAGTCTCATGGAATTAGGATGAAAGCTAGTAATTTTACGGAAAAATATCATTATAAAATATTCGTTTCCCTAATGGATTTAAGTTCCTTTAGTATTTCATTGTATTCTCTATCAAGGGCCTCAATATCATCGTCTTTTGAAGGCATGGAAAGCTTCCCAAGTATTTCAGATAATCTGTATTCAAGTATTGCTTTCCTTTCCTGAATTTCTTTTAAACTTTCATTTTGAGATTCAATTTTTTTCAATTCATATTCCTTCAACGTTCCATTAAAAGCATTAACTTTATTGTCTTCTATATAGATTATTCTGTCTGCTACCTTTTCTATAAACCTCCTATCATGGGATACAAATAGAATAGTACCTCCATAGGAGATCAATGCTTCTTCAAGTGCTTCAATAGAGTATATATCTAAATAGTTAGTAGGTTCGTCCATTATTAGCATATTGAAATCGGACATCAGTATTTTTACCAAAGATACTTTAACCTTTTCTCCTCCACTTAAAACACTTACCTTTTTATACACATCATCTCTTTTAAATAGAAATCTTGCTAATATGGTTCTTACAGTATTTTCATCCCATATACTAGTATCCATTACATTTTCAATAATAGTTTTATTTTCATCTAATATGCTTAAATCTTGACTAAAGTATCCAATTTTGGCTCTATTAGAGATATTTATTCCTTCTTCTCCATTTGTTATCATCCTTAAAAGAGTAGTTTTACCACTTCCATTTTTGCCTATAAGAGCAGTTTTAGTACCATTGTATATTTGAAATTCTACATTCTTAAAGAGTATCCTATACCCAAAGGATTTATTTACACCTTTACCTTCTACAATCACTTTTGAATAAATCTTATCTCCTAATATATCTACTTTTATTTTAT
>Ga0134092_1001693_pt1 | contig 18674 bp, 20 predicted proteins | sample 3_6taG_FD_94454 | JGI IMG/M metagenome (GOLD analysis project Ga0134092, IMG submission 94454) | Switchgrass degrading microbial communities from high solid loading bioreactors in New Hampshire, USA - 3_6_20_6_A3 metaG | ecosystem: Engineered > Bioreactor > Semi-continuous > Anaerobic >... | reverse complement strand
CTTTTGTATATGTCGCCCTGGTCGTAAAGCTTTTTGAATATTTTCTGTACTGTTTCCTCATGATACTTGTCTGTCGTTCTGATGAACTTGTCATTGGTTATCTTCATCAGCTTCCAGAGCTCTTCTATACCGGCAACTATTTCATCGACATACTGCTTTGGAGTTACACCCTTGGCCTCGGCCTTGCGCTGTATCTTCTGCCCGTGTTCGTCAGTCCCGGTGAGGAACATGACATCATAGCCACGGAGCCTTTTGTACCTTGCTATGGCGTCCGCAGCAACAGTTGTATAAGAATGCCCTATATGCAGCTTATCGCTGGGATAATAGATAGGGGTGGTGATATAAAATGTCTTTTTTTCCATTTTATTGCCTCCAATATATATGTTTATACTTCCCAAAATACCCGGGAATATGCTTTTTTCAAATCCGGAACGATTTACGGTCTCATTTTAATATACCGTTTGAGCACATTTTTTTCAAGCAATATTTGGTCACAGCCATGGATAAATATAGACGCTCCGGAATAATTATGGTAATAAAGCGATGTCCTCATACATAAAAGGAGGCATGAGCGATGGGACAGCTGAAAGATCTCGCCGCTTATTTTTTACGGTATATAAGGCAGGTACTGCCCGAAGCCCGCAGGCAGCTGGAAACAATTAATGAAAAGACCGTGAACTGCATTCCTGCTTCCTTTATCCAAAAAAGTCAGGCGAATGATGGCTCCATGCCCGGACATTTCAGCACAGACAAACTTTGCAGCCTGTTGTTCACGATGATTCCGGGTGTTGAGGCAAAGGGCTTCGTTACCTTTATACTTTCCCTTTATGCGTTGGATGAGGCCCTGGATGAATACCGCAGGAGCAAGGGCATATATGATGAGCTGGAGATACGGAAGCTGATGGGATGTCTTTCTGCAGCGGCTGACCCGTCGAGAAGCCTCATATGTGATCTGAAGGAAGCGGCTGAGCCGAAGGATAAGGCTGGCCGGAAGAACAAGGATGATCAGAAGGACACTGTCGACCGGAAGAGCGCATATGATCATATGGACACCGTCGATCGAAAGAGTGCAGAAGATTATAAGGACGCAGCCAATTTGAAAATGGCTGATGACCGCAACAATACGGCACACATCATATCCTGGTCAACCGGCAAATCCGGTATTGAAAGCAGCCGCATCACTCCTGTATGCCATGCAGAGCGGTGCAGGCTCCAGCTGGCAGTCCTTCCGTCATTCAAACTCATATCAGGCAAAATAAAAAAATATATACAGTTTTATATTGATCTGCAGGCATACAGGCACTATCCTGCAGTGATCAGTACGAATCTGCTGAAAACCTGGAGCAGTAATTATCTTAAGCGATATAACGAGATATCCTGGTGGGAATTCTGCGCCAGCGCCGATACATTTACCGCAATTGCGGCAATGTATGCCGCAGCATCCACAGGGGATGTGACTGCGGATGAGGTCAGACTGCTGGATGAAGCATGCTTCCCGTGGCTGTGCGGATTTGTATCGATGCTGGATTCTGTCATAAGGACCAGGGCTGCTCTGGGTATGGAAGCGATGAACTTCTCTTCATTTTACTCCAATCTGAATGAATGTGAGGAAAGGATCCTGTTCCTGGCTGAGAGAGCGGAGTCAGCCTTATCTGAGCTGAAGGGCGGAATCATTTATGTTCATCTGATGAAAATGGCTGCCGGCCTGTATTTGTCAGACCCCGAGGCAAGCTTTGGTATGCTCCGGATAGCCAGATCCAATATAATTAGAAAATGTTCGCTGCAAACATACTGTAATTTATGTTCTCTGATACGCTTCCTTCGTATAATATGACCGGACTGAGGACAAACGCCTTTTCAGTTCCTCAGCGGCCGAATACAAGCGCACATATCCAGGCGGATGCGATTACGCTTACACCATCAGCAATAAGCGCTGCCGCAAGAGTATATCTTATGTTTTTTATCCCGACGGCACCGTAGTATACCGCCAGAGTATAAAAAATAGTTTCCGTGGACCCCATCATGGTGCTCACTACCCTTCCCGCATAGGAGTCCGGTCCATATTCCCTGATGATATCGGAAACCAGTGCCAATGACGCACTGCCAGACACAGGCCGCAGCAATGCAAGCGGCATGGCTTCAGCGGGGATGCCTAGCAGCGTGGCTGCCGGAGTCAGCAGCTTTATAACGAAATCCAGTGCTCCGGATGCTCTGAAAACCCCTACTGCCGTAAGTATACCAACCAGCTGAGGCAGTATTTTTATGACCGTCGATATACCTTCTGAGGCACCCTCGGTAAAAGCTTCATATATCTTCACATTCCTCAGAATTCCTGATGCAAGTATGGCAAGGATTATTACAGGAACTGCGTATAATGAAATGGCACTGAAAACAGAAAGAAACACGCGAATCACTACCCTGTCTTTTTCTTTTCCGCATTCCCGTTACCGTAGGATAACGGTCGGCCGCGTACTCTGCGGCCGGGCTGGTGGTACAGTTTTCCGGGACAGGGGGACAGGTCCCTTGTCCCACCGGGTGGGACAAGGGACCTGTCCCCCTGTCCCGGAATTTCCCTCTGTCCCACTTTTCCCAGCCGCCTGAATACGTTGACGGCGGTAATACCGGCTATTGATGCGCAAAGCGAAGCAGCCCAGATGCATGATGTGATCTCTGCCGGAGCAGCAGAACCGGCATCACTCCTTATTGCTATAACAGTCGCAGGTATAAGCTGTATGGCGGAGGTATTCAGTACAAGAAACATACACATTGCATCGGATGCCGTATCCTTCCGGGTATTGACCTTCTGCAATTCCTGCATCGCCTTTATTCCAAGCGGTGTGGCCGCATTACCTAGACCCATGAAATTAGCGGCCAGGTTCATTACTATGGCACCCATGGCTCTGTCATTACCGATCAGCTGCGGAAAAAGGATCCTGAGAAAAGGCCGGGCCATCCTGGCGATAATATTGATTACACCGCTCTTCTCCATGATTTTCATTAAACCGGACCAAAGACAAATAATACCGAGCAGACCGATGCTCAGTTCCACAGCTCTGCCGGCGGAATCGAAAGCCGCCTTTGTTACTTCCTCAAGCCTGCCGCTGAGGATACCGGCAACAAAACCGATTGCCAGCAATCCTGCCCATATGTATTCCACGATGCGACCTCCCGGATAATTTTCTGCATCTTTTTTCTGATACGATTTATGCAAATTGATGAATCAATACTAATTTATATTGAAAACATGTTATATTAATTACAAAAATGCCGATAATATATTTGCTTTTTTGTGTCGAATTTTGTATAAAATAAAGAAGGCGATTTACCAGTTAAATTATGGATTATTTTCAATAATATAATAACAAGTGCAGGTGTGTAAAAAATATACTTTTTTTACATCAAATCGTTATAAGCGTTGATAAAGCAAGTTTTCGAAACTTGACATTATTAAACAGGGGTTCTGTTCTCTGAATTTTCAATAACATTTTTTTGAATATTTTTAAATTAATTGTTGACGCATACTGGAATTTATGCTAGTATACTCTTATAAAAGAATGTCGAATAATGTTAATTTAGGAGGAAAGAACACATGAAATCTACAGGTATAGTAAGAAAAGTCGATGAACTTGGAAGAGTTGTCCTTCCTATAGAATTAAGAAGAACTCTTGATATCGCAGAGAAGGACGCACTTGAAATATACGTGGACGGCTCTACTATTATTTTGAAGAAATACGAACCGGCATGTATATTCTGCGGCGACGCAAAAGATGTGACGACATACAAGGGCAAGAACATATGCCCTGCCTGCATGAAAGAACTCAGAAACAGGTAATACATGACTTTATAAGAAACCCGGCGGTCTGCCGGGTTTTTCGTTTTTTATGATTCGTGTTTTTCGATTGCAGCTGCTTCTTCCGCAGGGATACGATTTCCGCAGAAAACATCAATCACTTTCCCTGCCGCCAAAACCGCTTCCGATCAGGCTGTTATATACGTCTCTCTTGCTGATGCCGCGGTCCTGCGAAACTTTTTTCATCGCTTCCTTTTTATCGAGGCCCTGTTCGAGATACATTTGCAGATGTTCCTCGATGCTTATGTTTTCCCAGTATTTGAAACCGGCCTCTTCCAGCATGTGCTTGTCGGCGCCCTCGATGATCAGTACGAATTCTCCTTTCGGAGCTTCGTTCTCATATCTGGCTATGGCCTCATCAAGGGTAGTGCGCCATACCTCTTCGAATTTCTTGGTCAGCTCTCTTGCCAGGGATATCCTCCTGTTGCCCAATGCCTCCCTGAGGTCCTTCAGCGTATATATCAGTTTGTGCGGCGCTTCATAAAACACAAGCGTCCTCGTATCGTTTTTTATCGAGTCTATCCTTTCACGCCTCATCCTTTTGTTCATGGGAAGGAACCCCTCAAAAGCAAATCTTCCCGCCGGCAGGCCTGAGAGAACAACACCGGCTATTACGGCTGCAGGCCCGGGTACCATTGTCACGGTGATGCCGTTCTGTACAGCCAGCCGGACCAGGTCTTCCCCGGGATCTGAAATACCGGGCGAGCCGGCGTCTGACACCAGCGCAATGTTCTTGCCCTCCAGGAGCTGTCCTATAAGATAATTCCCCTTTTCTGTCTTATTGTGTTCATAATAGCTTACAAGGGTGTTTGAAATATTAAAATGATTCAGCAGCTTCAGAGTCTGCCGCGTATCCTCCGCAGCGATTATATCGGCTTCTTTGAGCACTCTCAGTGCCCTCAGTGTGATATCCTCAAGATTTCCTATTGGTGTTGCCACCAGATAAAGGGTGCCTTTTTTATCCAATTTCCGGTCCTCTGCCTTTCGTTATTGCTTTCTTAACTTATTTGTCCGGCAATTCGCTGACAGCAGCTCTGTTGTATATCTCATCTATCTCTTTTGTGTATTTTCCCGAATCGTCATACACATACAGCGGCTCCTGTACCCTTAATTCAGCATTCCCGTTCTTAGTTCCTGAAATCAGGATCAGGTTCGGCTTTTTACCGGGTGAAGGGTGCACGAATCTCAATATTTTGGGTTCGATTGAATATCTCCGCATGTTATATATTATATCGACCAGTCTCTGAGGTCTATGTACCATCGAAAATTTACCGCCGGGTTTCAGCAGGCCGGAGGCTGCAGATATTACATCTTCCAGTGTACACAGTATCTCATGCCTTGCTATTGCCTTTGTATCGGCAGGATTCAGAAGTCCTCCGCCCTTTTCCATGTAAGGCGGATTGGTCACCACACAATCAAAGCTGGCTGCTCCGAACATTCTAACGGCGTCCTTTATATCACCCCGGACGATACTTACCTTATCACCCATATCGTTGAGCCTGACGCTTCTCTCAGCCATTTCGGCCACGTCGGGCTGTATCTCCAGTCCGACCACCTTTTCAGGCTCCTTTTTGGCAGCTACCAGCACCGCGATTATTCCGGTTCCCGTGCCCAGGTCTATGACCCTGCTCCTCTTCGGCACCTGTGCGAAATACGAAAGCAGTACGGCATCTATACCAAAGCAAAATCCGTCTTTCTTCTGAATCAGCTTAAGACCCTTATACTGCAGGTCATCCACCCGCTCATTTTCCAGTATGTCCGTGATCAAACGCATCATCCTTTTTGAGCGCCCGACATCAGCCGAATCTTCTGTCACGTACAGGATAAACGGCTGCATAACGTTTAAGGCCGGGCGGCAATATATAAAATAAGGAGTCATGCATCAGCTGAATGCTGCTGCGTGACCCCTTATGTACTACAATGAATTATTCCGGTTTCGGAGCATCGACAGGGCAGACATTTGCGCATGAACCACAGTCGATACATGCTCCTCCGTCTATCTCATATTTACCATCGCCTGCTGATATGCATGAAACAGGGCATTCTGCTTCGCATGCTCCGCAGCTGATGCAATCATCACTAATATGATATGCCATCAGGGTACACCTCCTCAAAACCATTTTGTTTACCTGATATCAAGTAAACCTTTATTATTTTATCATCAATATCGGACAATTGAAATACCTTTTGACAACAATTTCATCAACAATCCGGCATTCTAGTCCTCCAGTGCCTTCAGTTCTTCTGATTCGGCATCACTTTCCTCGCGTACGGCAACATCCTTTATGAGCTTTATCTCATCAAATTTATAGGATCTCAGATCGGTCTCATTTCCGTTGTCCAGCTTGACCTTTGCGGTTTCCTTTATGAGGTAGGTTTCCACCACGACGCCCTGACCGTCAGGCGTATCCACAATGGCACCAACTTTGGGAGCTTTTTTGATGATCTGCTCATATGCATCCTGCTCATATTTGAGACAGCACATCAGCCTGCCGCAGTTGCCCGATATCTTGGTGGGATTGAGGGAAAGCCCCTGTTCCTTTGCCATTTTGATCGAAACAGGCTGGAATTCGCCAAGATATGAACTGCAGCACAGCACACGGCCGCATACGCCGATGCCGCCCATCATCTTGGATTCGTCCCTGACTCCTATCTGTCTGAGCTCTATACGTGTTTTGAATACAGACGCCAGATCCTTGACCAGCTCCCTGAAATCGACCCTTCCGTCTGCCGTGAAGTAAAAAAGAATTTTATTGTTATCGAAGGTGTACTCCACATCGATGAGCTTCATTTCAAGGTTGTGGTCCTTAATTTTCTGGAGGCAGATCCCGAAAGCCTCCTTCTCCTTTTTCTTGTTTTCCCGGGCATGCTTAACGTCATCCTCCGTGGCTATCCTCATAACCTTTTTGAGCGGCGCCACGATCTCATCGTCCTCAACGTCGCGCGGCGGTATCACGACCTCGCCGAACTCCACTCCCCTTGCTGTTTCAACTATGACATTCATGCCGCCTTCTATCTCTAACTGATCAGGGTCGAAGTAATATACCTTTCCCGCTCTTTTGAACCTGACTCCGACTACCTTTACCATCCATTGTCCTCCTGTATGTTCATCAGCAAATTATCGACAGCGAGCTGATAGCCCGCATTTTGTCTGAGAGCCCTGCGAACCGCACCTATGGCATCGATACACGCAATGATCCTGCCGGTGCGGAAATTCCGGACATTATTTAATATAATATCCTTTTTATCTGAATTAATCAACTTCTTTTCATTCCCTGTCTCTTTTATTACCAGAAGGTCCCGGTAATACAGAAGCATTATGTCAAGCACCATATCGATGCTGTCTTTATTATTGTCCAAAAATGTTGTAAAATCCAAAACAGCCCTGGTATTGCCCAACGCGGCTGCAGGCAGCATTTCAAGCACCTGATCCCGAAGGGCTGCGAATTCATCGGAACCCGCCAGCTTCAGGGCCATACCTATATTGCCGTCGGAGTAGTCCGCTGCAAGGTCTGTAAGTCCGCGCCTGTCATCTCCGAGTCTTGCGCTGAGTGCCTGACACACCTGTTCACGGGTGTATTTTCTGAATTGCAGGTGCTGTGCCCTGGAGCGCACCGTTTCAAGCATCTTTTCATAATTTGTGGTCAGCAGTATTACAACAACATGGCCGGGCGGTTCCTCAAAGGTCTTGAGCAGGCAGTTCTGTGCCTGATCGGTCATTTTTGCGGCGTCCTCCACGATATATACCTTTCTTCCGGAGTAAACGGGTCTTAACACTGCGTCGCTCTGGATACCGCGTATGACGTCGACACCAATACTTGAATCATCTGTGTTTATGATGTGCAGATCGGGATTGCTGCCGTTTTCCATGAGCCTGCATGCCCTGCATTTACCGCAGACGGCTCCGTCATGCGGATCATCGCACAGCAAAAGACCGGCGAAAATGCGTGCAACCGTTTTTTTGCCTATACCCTCCGGTCCCGAAAATATGTATGCATGACTGACTCTGTTGTCTGCCAGTGCCCTTTTAAGGCTGCTTATTACTTCCTTTTGTCCGATCAAACTACCGAAATCGAGTTTACTGAAATCCATCGAATACTCCTTAAAAAATCCGATAATGGACTGTCCCTGTTCGGAACAGGCATAATCGGATTTTACATTGGCTTCTGATTTACAATAAAAGGTCCAGTATCAGTCCTCTGATGTCTGACAGCCGCTGAAGCAGGCTTAAGTTCTCCTTTTCTCCCTGCAGTATGTCCTGTGTAAGCTTATCCAGTTCGCTGTTAATGTTTCTGACAATGGCATATACTTTGTGCCTGCCTCTTCTGTCAAGCAGCGACCTCTTCGAAAACTTTCTGGAATTCCCCAACGCAACATCAAGGAACTCGGCTATCAGCTTTTTGTATATCTTTAATTCACGTATATCGATTTTGCGCGCAAGAACTTCACCCTGCCTGGTAATATCCTCTGCAAGCTTTTGCAGGTGCTGCTCATAATTGCCGTCGGCAGCTTTTACAAGCCGGCTGTGGAATTCACTGCCTTTGGATGACCTTACCTTCGTATCGTCCTTTGCCGGCAGACCGGACAGTCCTGCCGGATTACTGAGAGTATCACTTACCTTCAAGGTATTCCTCCGATTATCGTATTCCTCCAAAAATTATCAGTCTCGGCGCACGCATCTATGCCTTTTCAAAACGCTCCACGTCCAGAACGAATATGGTCGCGCCTCCGACCACAACCTCCACCGGATAAGGTATGAACATGCCGCCCATTCCATTGGGAGTCATGCTGGAGTTGATAACTTGTTTTCTGCTTTTGGATTTTTTCTTGATGACTTCTATCACATCATCCAGGTGTTCTTCCTCGACACCAACCAGCAAAGTGGTGTTGCCTGCCTTGAGAAATCCTCCGGTGGAGCACAGCTTTGTAACTCCGTATCCGTGCCTGTTCAGTTCTTCCATCACCTTTGGGCCGTCTTCGTCATGAACGATAGCAAATACAAGTTTCATTCATCCACCCTCCTTTATATAATAGATTCCGTGGTCCTCGACCTGTCATGTAAATTCAAAGATCATATCAAGCTCCCGCCTGACGTCGTTCCAGACTTCCTCGACAGATCTGGCCGCATCGATCGTCTTTATCCTGTCAGGATTCTTTTGGGCTAACTCCTTATAACCGTTATAAACTCTCCGGTGAAATTCCATCAGCTCATTCTCTATCCTGTCGCTTGCTGATGCCGTCATTCTCCTGCTGAGCCCTATCTCCGGGTCCAGATCAAAGAAAAAAGTGATATCGGGCATCATCCCGTTTACCGCAATATCGGTGATCCTGCGGAGCGTATCCATGTCAAAGCCTCTTCCGTAGCCCTGGTATGCAAAGAATGAATCCACATACCGGTCACATATGACCGTCTCATTTCTGGCTACTGACGGCCTGATGACCTGCTCCACCAGCTGTGATCTTGCCGCCGAATAAAGCAGCATCTCTGTAACATTATGCATTTCTGTGAAAGAAGGGTTCAGTATAATAGAGCGTATATTCTCGCTTATGCGCGTTCCCCCAGGCTCTCTGGTAAGGACAACACTGCAGCCCTTTGACGAAAGATGCTCCATCATGTTCTTTATCTGAGTTGTCTTGCCGCTTCCATCAGTACCCTCAACTGTGATGAAAATACCTCGTTTCATGCTGTCCCCGCCCTCCTGAAAGAGACTCTTCTCCTCACTTCCATTATACCCTATTACGGCATGCCGCGCCACAAATGATTTATTTCCTGGCCAGTACAACTACAGATCCGTCATTTGCCGTCCCGTGTATCTTCCCGCCCGCTTTGGCCACATCAAGCAGATAGGCCGCCGCCTCCCGGGATATCGTCTCTCCGGGGCATATAAGGGCTATTCCGGGCGGATAAGGTGAAATGGCACACTTGCTGATCCTGCCTGCTGCATCCTCCAGCTTTACTCTCTCGCTTTCAGCGTTCATTATGAAACGGGGATCAGCCACCCTTTCCTGCAATTCAGTACTGCGGCCCATCAGCTGGAGCCGGCGCCCTGCCATTTCCTCAAGCCATCGCAGCAGTTCCGCTCCCCCGGCTGCACCGGCAGCAGGCATCCCTCTGCCGTCGTATACAGCATGCATACTCTCCTTCTGCAGCTTATCAAGTGCTGAAAACAGCACTCCGATACGTTCCGGGCTATCCGCGGCGGTACAGATAAACACCAGATTGGTGAAATCCGACATCTCAGCCTGTATATTATATTTCTGTCTGAGGAGCTTCTCAGCGTCATAGCCGGTTATCCCAAGCCTCGCCACATTGGCTGTAAGCCTGGTGGCATCATGTTCAAAGCCCGGGACGGCAGTCTTGTCCAGCAAAGATATCCCACTGCTGACAAAACGGCTTTTATTATCTTCAATGGAATCTATAAGTCTGTCGAGCAGCATCTCACCATGCTTCTGCATCAGTTCCCTGGCGATGTCCAGAAATGTCATCAGTACATAGGAAGGGCTTGTGGTCTGATATATATCGAGAAAATACTCAAGCCTGTCGATGTCGATCCTGTCGGACCCTACATGTACATATGCTCCCTGTGTGAACGCAGGCAGAGTCTTATGAGCACTTTGTACGCAGATATCCGCGCCGGTCTCCAGTGAACATACCGGCAGCCTTTTGTTGAAGACCAGATGAGGCCCGTGGGCTTCATCCACGATCAGTATCTTGTTGTATGAATGCACTATCTCGGCGATCTTCTTTATATCACAGCAAATACCGTAATAATTGGGGCGGGTGATCAGAACACCCGCTGCGTCAGGTGCAGCTTTGAGAGCTTTTTCAACCTCATCGGGTATGATGCCAGAGCTTATTTGAAATGATGATGTGTACTCCGGCAAAATATAGTATGGCAATACTCCTGCAATGAGCATGCCGTTGATTACAGAAACATGGCAGTCCCTGCCTGTGATCAGCCGCTGCCCCGGCTTGCAGACTGCCGCAACAGCTGCGTGCAATCCTGCGGTACTGCCGTTTACGACGAAATAGCTCCGTCTGGCTCCGAAAGCCTCTGCTGCCAGTTCCTGCGCCTGCTTCAGTATGCCCTCGGGCTTGTGAAGGTCATCCGCACCGGGTATTTCGGTGATATCCAGCCTTTCTATATTGTTCAGGAACTCGGCAGGTATTCCTGAGCCCATCTTATGACCGGGCATATGAAAAGGAACAGCTCCGGAAGATGCATAGGCTTTCAGCGCATCATAAACGGGAGTGTTCCATTCAGGTTCCGTTGTATTCGTATCAGGCCTCGTTCCTGTTCTTTTCATATATGATCCTTAAGCCTTCCAATACCAGACGGCCGTTTACTTCGTCTATAGACCTGGTCTCAGGCGCAATGAATTTTGCCAGACCGCCTGTGGCTATAACTTTTACATTCTCTTCGTTCATTTCCTGCTTGATCTTATGCACAAGGTGATTTACCTGCCCCACATATCCGTGGAATATTCCGGACTGCATGCTGACAGCGGTATTTCTTCCTATTACCACCTCATGCTTTGCCAGATCAATTCTCGGCAGCTTGGCCGTTCTCTGATACAGAGCCTCCGCAGATATCAGTATGCCGGGGCAGATCGCTCCGCCTAAAAATTCGCCCTTTGACGAAATGGCATTGAAGGTGGTTGCCGTACCGAAATCCACCACAATAGCAGGACCCCCGTATAACTCATAGGCAGCCACAGCGTTCACTATCCTGTCTGCGCCAAGCTCACGCGGATTTTCATATTTGATGTTTATGCCGGTCCTGATCCCCGGTCCGATAATGATGGGGTCCTTTTTTATGTATCTCTGAATGGCATGCTCAAATGAAAACATTATGGGCGGAACAACAGATGATATGATGACCGCCTCCACATCAGAAATGTTCAGCTTCTCATAATTGAAAAAATTCACGAAGTACATGCCGAACTCGTCTGACGTCCACCCTCTGTTGGTAGCCAGTTTCCAATGTGCAATCAGTTTTTTTCCTTCGTATACTCCGAAACGGATATTCGTATTTCCTACATTTATCGCAAGCAGCAATTCTGATTCCTCCACACAGTCTGACAAACCTTAAGTCAACAGCAGACTTACAGGAATTTCAGGCTTCTTATTTCTTTTATCTCGAGTGCTATTTCTTTTTCGATCCTTATTATATCCTGTTTTATATCTTCGATGGTCTCCTCCGCCCTGCTTTTCTGCGTTCCGCCGTGTTTTCCGTACGGCTGGGCGTAGTGCTTCAGTTCCTTGTCCGTATCCCTGCTCCTGTCGCGATATCCCCTTTGAGAGCTGTGCCCCTCAAAATTCCTGGAACCATGAGTATTGCTCCTCTGCGATGTCTGGAACTGGCTCTGGCTTCCTGCAGAAGCATTAAAGCTTTGTGATGCGGCATCCTTGTTCTGCACATCACCGTTCCTGGAGCTGTTCTGTTGACGTGTCTGATACTGGTTTCTGGAATTAAAGCTCTGATGGTTTCCCCGGCTGCGGGACTGGTTATCTCTCATCTGCGTACTCTGGGCCTTTTCCGCATTTGATCCCGTTTCAGCCTGATTTTCGTTCCGATTTCTTACCATTGTTAACCTCCAAATATAATGAAGCAGTGTATCTATTGTATTTTAAATAAATCAACAAGTCAACCCCAGCAGTCTTGCGGCGTTGCCCCCCAGGATTGCTTTTCTGACATCTTCGGAAAGCGGCATGCTGTTCAGTCTGCGTAGCTCCGTACCTTGATCCCCCCAGGGCGAATCCGTGGCAAAAAGGATCTTATCGCTGCCATGAAGGTTAAGTATTCTCATGAACTGATCCACGCTCATTTTATGTAAACTATATGACGTATCAAGGTATATGTTTTCCCCTGCCAAATAACGTTCAACATCGTCCCAGCAGTCATAGCCCCCCATGTGTGCAGCTACGATCCTGGCTCCGGGGAACGCCCTGACAACGTTTTTGAGCCTGTCGGGCGGACAGTGATAAGGCGCCGGGAGTCCGATATCCACACCTGCATGGAAAACCATCACAAGACCCATTTCCGCAATTTTCTCATATACAGGAAACATTCTCTTTTCATCCACAAAAAAATTCTGATAGTCGGGATGGAATTTAACGCCCCTGAGTCCGGCCTGCTTCATTATTTCAAGCTCCTCTTTCCAGTCGCCGTAATCGGGATGAATCGAGCCAAAGACTATTATTTCATCGTCCTGAACTGAAGATGACCACAGCGTTATTTTGCGGCACTGTGTCGGCCTGGTCGCTATATTGAGCAGTACCGATTTATCGATGCCGGCTTTTTTCATCGATGCTTTGACGCTTGTTACTCTGCCGTCCGTCATTGCAGGGATCCTGGCCTTCTGTGCCAGGGACTCAACGGTCCTTGCCGCAATATCATCAGGAAAGCAGTGGACGTGAAAATCAATAATCAAACCCTTGTACAATATATATGTCACCCCGTTATATCATTGCAGTTGACGTAATATCACAACATTTCATATTGATTTTCTGCCGGCAGAAGCAGTCTCTGACTTCGTCAAAACTTCATTAACCGGCAACTGCTCCGGCAGAATTATATGTTTATACATACCCGTATATGCCCCTTACGGATATCTCTCCCGATACCAGCTCACGGCGTACCCCGTCGTCCGAATCCACCAGCAGCCGTCCGTCAGGGGCTATGTCAACTGCTGTCCCTGTGAATTCGGTGTCCCTGATGGTGAAGCGTATCTGTCTCCCCAGCGTAACGGAATATTGCTTCCAGGTATCCAGTATCCTGTCATGCCTGCCGTTCTGGATATCACGCAGCACGGCATCCAGCTCCCTCAGCAATGAGCGGGTCAAACCAAGCCTGGACGGCCTTTCCCCTGATGGATCCGGTGCCTCGCCGCATGTGGGACAGGCTGTTTTTCTTTCCGATTCATAGGCAGATAAGACCGAAATGGCCCTGTCACGAAGTTCCTCCGGGAAATCACTGTCCGTCTGCGAAAAATTGATCCCGATGCCCAGTATTATGTAATTGACCATGTCGGCCTCCGAATTCATTTCAAGCAGGATGCCGCAAACCTTTTTACCGTTATATACGATGTCATTGGGCCACTTGATCCCGGTCCTGATCCCCGCAGATGCACGTATAGACTTTACTGCCGCCGCTGCCGCTGCCAGCGTGAATATCTGGGTCTCGGCAGGGGCCATTGATGGCCGCAGCACTACAGATAAATATATACCCTTTTCTGCAGGCGATTCCCAGCTTCTTCCCAATCTTCCCCTGCCCTGTGTCTGTCTGCCGGCGACTACTGTAAGTCCCGACTCGCATCCCTCGGCAGCAAGCTTTGCAGCATACCGGTTTGTGGATTCGAGGGTGTCAAAATAAAGGACCTTTCTGCCCACAACCTGCGTCCCAAGATCATCAGCGATTTCATACGCATTTAAGCTGTCCGCAGAGGCGAGGAGCCTGTATCCCTTTCTGGTGGAGGCTTCGATGGAGTAACCCTCCTGTCTTAGCTCCGCCATATGCTTCCATATTGCAGCCCTGGAAACACCGAAGCGTTCTCCGATCTCAGCTCCCGTTACATAACCGGGTGCAGCTTTTTTCAAAAGCTCGAGTATCTGATATTTCATGAGCTCCTCCCTGGTATTCTGAATGTATAGGGCTTGTTTTCTTCTTTCAGCAGGAATACGGCAAGGCCGCTGGCGGTATCCTCAATCATATCCGCTTTACCCCGGTCTGAAAGCCATTTGAAGTACAAATAAAGAAGCATATCGTCCAGTTCTTCATTTTCTTCCTTCAGCCGTGTCATAAGGCCGCTGAAATACAGCTCCTGTGAATTATCATACATGAGCGGAGTATCCAGCTTTCTCCCCAGGATGCTCACATTTTCGCCGAGTATGGTGCTGGTGATGAGGACCTCCGGAAATCTGTATTCACCGAGAACATAGTCTTCTATAGGAACTATGGAGCGTTCATACAGCTCCATCGCCTGCCGCGATGATCTCCCGGCCTCGTAAAGCAATCTGTCGGCCACATAACAGTATCTTGACTGTATATCAATCTTCAGGCACTTGTATTTGTCTGATCTGAATTTATCGTATTCATCACGCGGATTCAGCAATGCTGCCATACATTTCTTTATACTGCCTTCTATGTGCACTTCACGGCTGTACCAATCTGTCAGCTTTATGCCGCAGTCGACAGCATTGCCTGCTTTATCGGCAGGCATATAAAAATAGACCTCTGACACACCCTTCACCTCCAGCACCGTATTTAACATAAGCAGTTTACTATTACATATGGGTGCTGTTGCAACAAATCAGTTTCAGTTAACGCTGGACGTTTCTGTATATATTCTCCAAATCCGCAGCCTGTACAGTCCGTATATTTGACGCGGTGCTGCGCTGTTTCATCGTAATAGCCGCATATTCGGCGATCTCCTCATCACTCAGGCGCGGTGGTTTGCCTGTCAATGACAAAATAAACGTATCAAATTCATCTATGCCGGTCAACCCCATAACGGCCAGCAGCCTGTCTATCTTCTCCCTGGCATGTCCGTAATTGAACCTGAGATACTCGGCCATCAGATAGCCGTTGGCTTTACCGTGAGGAACTCCCTTGAAGTATGTATAGTTATATCCCGCTCCGTGAACTATGGTGGTACCGGTATGGGAAATAACCATTCCTCCCAGCATTGATGCATACAGTAAATCAGCCCTATCCTGACTGCTGAACTTCCTGCTGTGCAGCGACTCCATACAGCTTCCGAACAGCCTTATCCCTTCAAGAGCCAGTATTTCGGATACCGGCGTGCTCCTTTTACCCAGGTAGCCTTCAATGTTATGGGACAATGCATCTATAGCCGTATTGACGGTTACCTCTGCAGGCTGGCTTTCTGTGTACCTCGGGTCAAGAAAAGCAACAGCTGGGAACGTATCAGGCGTTCCAAAGCTGACCTTTGTTTTGATATCGTTTCTGGTCAATATCGAATAAGGTGTAACTTCACTTCCGGTGCCTGCCGTGGTAGGTATTGCAACTATCGGGAGCGGCTTATTGGCAAATTTGTTCTCAAACAGCTGTAACGGTTCGATATCGTTTACAGCAAGCACTGCAACTGCTTTTGCCGCATCAAGGGGCGATCCTCCCCCGATGCCGATGACAAATCGGGCACCTGCCTGTCTTGCAGCATTGCCCCCTTCTTTTACCGTATTCGTGGACGGGTTGTTTTCCACCTTGTCAAATATGGTAAAGTCTATATGATTCTGCGTAAGCACAGAGCAGACATCATCGAGAGCACCGCTGGCCCTGGCGGATTTCCCGCCTGTCACGATGATGGCTTTGTCTCCGAACCCCGCAAGTTCACTTCCGTTTTGTATGACACAGCCTTCTCCGAAATAAGCTTTGGTCGGCATATGAAACTTGAATTGCATAGAACCACCCCGGTCGATTTAGTGGGACATTCCTGTCCTTCTATCATTTTACAGCAGGGTTGTTATCTGTTCAACCGTTTTGCACAAGCCTGCACAAAGCCGGTAATATCCGCAGATACTGCTTCAGCATGGCAGCTTCTTATTGCGGCCTGCACTGTCTCAGACTGACAAGCTTTTTTCAAATCTGCCGTTGTCGCATCAGTACAGCCTTTCCAATCAACCACCGCGTCCGGCCAGCTTCTCTCGCATAACCCGCCACTTCATGGCAGCTTCCTTTTCCAGCCGCTGCCGCAGGATATATTTTCCCGCATGACCGGGTCATTTATACTTCACAGGGCCGGCGGGATACGGGCAATAAATGCACAGGCAGAAAGACGTTGTTGAATATCATACAAATATTTCTTATAATATTTTGTGTGGAATTATAACCTGTATTATGAGTATTTATAAGGATTGGGGGATTAACAATGGCCTTTTTGGAGAACCTGGGCAAAAAAGTCGGTGAAGCGGCACAGGCGGTGACCAAAAAATCAAGTGAACTCGTAGAAGTCACCAAGCTCAATGCAAATATAAGCTCGGAAGAAGATAAGATAAATAAGCTTTATACACAAATCGGGAAAGCTGTTTATGAAAACTTCCATCAGACCGGAAATGCTCCGGATATCGTAAAGGAAGCATGTGAACAGATTGCAGCTCATCAGGAGAATATCAGGGCCCTGAAGGAAAAGATCGCCGAAGTGAAGGGGATCAAGTCATGCATCAACTGCGGAGCTGAAATGGAAAGGCCACAGCTGTTCTGTTCCAGGTGCGGAACAAAGAACGAAATCCCGCAGACAGCCACAGTGAACCAGCCTCAGGAGGCGCCAGCCAATTCCGAATGCCCATCATGCGGGACAGCTGTGATCCCTGGCGCAGCCTTTTGTACAAACTGCGGCACAAGGCTTTGATTGCCGGTTAAGCAATTTTACATATTAATGAAGCATTAAGCAGTAAGCATTATAAAGAGGCATTATCTCTTTATTTATTCGAGATGTGCCTCTTTACTTGTGCAATGTGCTCCTTCTTATTGTGCTCCTGTCTTAATGTTCACCTGCTAAGTCGCGTACATGCTTTTTGCATCTGCTTTATACAGCCTTGCTTTTCGGCAGATCCCTGCCTTATTATTACGGGATGTCATCCGGCTGCCGTTTTCTTTATGCCTGACTTATCGTTATTCTGTGCATCTCTGTCATGCCTGCCGTATTTGAGCGCTTTCCTGCATTTTTCAATGACTTCAAGAGCCGGTTCCAGATGTTCATAGAACATTACGATCATCTCACCCGGAGCGGCATCCATTATAGCCATCTCCAAAGCCCTGGTCTCATCATAGACGACCTGCACCTTGTCTTTTCCGATACCCTGTTCCAGTGCAGCTCCATAGAGCATGTCCGCCACTTCACCGGCATCTCTGCCCCTCAGGTCGTTGTCTTCTTTTATATAAAGCTTGGAGAAAAACCGGCCGCACAGCCTGCCGACCTCTATGATGCTTTCGTTCCTCCTGTCGCCGGGCATACCGATCACTCCCGTATAAGCAGATGCTCCGAAGCCCTGCAGCGTATCAATGACCGCACGGTATCCCGCTATGTTATGGCCATAGTCGAGCATAACGGTAAAGCCGCCCATGTCAAAAAGATTGAACCGTCCGGGATTGGTCACCGTATCGGGCTTAAAGCCGGTAATACCTTCCCTGATTTTCTCCACAGGCATGCCTAAGGCCACCAGTGCCGATACACATGCCAGTGAGTTTTCAATATTGCACGCAGCCTTTCCGCCATATGTCACCGGTATGTCTTCAACCCGAGCAACAAATACTTCCTCAGCGCCCATTGATGCGTATATCGCGCCGTCTTTCAAATAAACTGCTTTGTTACCCTTTTCTGTTTCAGTCCGGACCAGCGGATTTTCATTGCTGAATGAAAACAGCAGAGGCTTGCATCTGATCCTTTTGAGAATGGCAGGTGTCATTTGGTCATCGGCATTGAGCACGGCATATCCGTCAAGTTTGACCGCCTCCGCCACCAGGGATTTCACATATGCCATTTCTTCCAGCGTATTTATGCCATCTGCTCCAAGGTGATCATCGCTTATATTTACAATGACGCCCACATCGGCAAGGTCGTAGCCGAGGCCTCTTCTTATTATTCCTCCGCGGGCAGTTTCCAGTACAGCCGCCTCCACCCTGGTGTCCCTGAGAATGCGGGCGGCACTGAGAGCACCGGTATTGTCTCCTTTAAGGACACATTTACCGCCGATGAATATCCCGCTTGTGGTCGCCATTCCAACGACCGTACCGTCAAGCCCCAGTGTATGACCTATCATCCTAGTTACTGTCGTTTTGCCGTTGGTTCCTGTAACTGAAAT
>Ga0134092_1001682_pt1 | contig 18781 bp, 13 predicted proteins | sample 3_6taG_FD_94454 | JGI IMG/M metagenome (GOLD analysis project Ga0134092, IMG submission 94454) | Switchgrass degrading microbial communities from high solid loading bioreactors in New Hampshire, USA - 3_6_20_6_A3 metaG | ecosystem: Engineered > Bioreactor > Semi-continuous > Anaerobic >... | reverse complement strand
GGGTAATAAACGTTTATAATTTACTGTGATTATTGGTATTTGCTGTCATGTTGGCAGTGATGCTATTACCAAAATATTACTTTTGCTTTGCTTAATTTTTTGAGTTATGCAAAAGTCTCAATTCGAAATTCTGAAATTAGGTCTTAACATTCATTCGTTAATTTGCATTGGATTAGGGTTCTTGCAGTGGAATTAAATCTCAACTAGTGTAACATTCTATTATATGCTTAAATAGCTGAAATTATACACTATTTTAAAAGTAATTAAATACTTTTTGCTATAGTACTATTTAGAAAAGTATAATTATACTCATATTTATAGTAACCAATATTGATAATCTTATAAGCTAGTGAGGAGGAGCAAATGCCTATTAGACATAATATCAATACGGCAATAATAGTAATCCTGATACTACTGCTTGCAATTTTGGCTTATCAGAAATTTACCCAACCTGAGTCTGAATCCAGATTTTTAACCGAAACTACTTCGGTTGCCCAACAAATTGAGGAAGGAAAAGAGGCCGGAGAGAGCATGTGGCTCTTATTTGGCTCAGATACCTGCCCCTACTGTGTGGATATGAAGAAGATTTATGATCGTATTAAACCAGAGTACCAGGGAAAAGTACGCTTTATAACTATTGATGTAAATGCTGGAGAAAACGCCCAACTGGCGCAGGATTATGGAATTACCTATATTCCTGCTACCTTCATTATTAATAGCCAGGGTAAAATCAGCTACCAGGAGGTAGGACTTTTAAAAGAAGAAAAACTGAGGGCGGAACTGGATAAGGTGGTGGAATAATGGAGGCCTGGCTCAATCAGGTAACACCCCAGTTTTTGACCAGCTTTTCTATTATTGGCTATGGCCTGGTTTTTCTAGCTGGTATACTTACCTCCATTGGCCCCTGTAATCTTAGTATGGTACCTATAATTATAGGTTATGTTGCCGGTACTGATGCAGGGAAAAAACGTAGTTTTATGATGTCAATACTCTTTACTTTGGGTACAGCTACCACCTTTATGATAATGGGTCTGGTTATAGCAGCTGTGGGGGGGATATTTGGTACCAGTCAAAGTGTTTTATATTATATAGTAGCTGCAGTCTGTCTAATAGTTGGTTTAAATCTGCTGGGAATATTAAATCTTAATATTAACTTTGGCGGTAATCTTCTCACCCAGGTAGGAGAGCAAAAAGGATATGGGGGCAGCTATTTTTTGGGTTTGGTTATAGGCCTGGTTGGCTCCCAATGTGGTACTCCTATACTTTTAGCTATTTTGTCCCTGGCTCTAGCTAGTGGTCAGTGGTTTTACGGTGCTACCTTGCTATTTGTGTACGCTCTGGGACGGGGAGTCCCCATTGTTATTATGGGTACTTTCACCGGCTTGGTGGCTCGTATGGATCAGTTTGCCCGCTTAAGTGCAGTGATGGAAAAGCTAGCGGGTTTTATGATAATTATTGTGGGTTTATATTTTGCCTGGATAGCATAAGAAATGTGCAAGAGCCGGTGCTATGATCTTATAGACATCGGCTCTTTTTTATTTATTATGGAAAATAAAAAGACCGCCTGATCTGGCGGTAATTATTCCGTAATGGTCGGGGCGACAGGATTTGAACCTGCGGCCTTCTGATCCCAAATCAGACGCGCTCCCAAACTGCGCCACGCCCCGAGCTTCTATATGATATCATCTCATCCGTGATTTTGTCAATTGTTTAGAAGGCATGTAACAGAAGAATAGTATCTTAAATAAACAGTTATTATATTTTCTTTATGGTTCAAAGTTCTTATTGGCGATATCCAAGGCCCGAGCCAGGACAAAATAGGTATAAGGGCCAACAACACCATCAACCCCAATACCCTGATCGGTTTGAAAGGCTATAACCGCTTGACGAGTTTTAGGTCCGAACTGTCCATCGATTGAAGATCTATAATATTTTAATTTTCTGAGATCTCTTTGTAATTGCCTTACATCACTCCCACTAGCCCCCAAACTTAGGATTCTCCCGCTATAATGATCACCGATAATACTAACTGGTGTACCTATTGGAGTTTGGTCATATATTTTGATTACATCCTCGTTATGCAAACGTATACAACCATGGCTCACTGCTTTGCCAATAGAAGAGGGATTATTAGTTCCATGAATACCATAACCCCCCCAGGGAACGGAGAGCCTCATCCAGCGCGCACCGAATGGTCCTCCCGGGTCAACGGTTTTTTGGACAATTACCCAATTGCCAAGAGGGCTGGGAGTAGAACGCTTGCCAATTGCTACCCGGTAGGTAGTACTGGAGCCATTAATAGTAAAGGTTAAACGGCGTTTGCTCAGGTTAATTAATATGGAGGGGCGTGAAGCCTGTAAGGCTTCAGGTAAGTGCACTTTAGCCTGATTCATCCATAATATATTCAATATATTCCATGTTTCCGGACCCACAATACCGTTGGCTGGAAGCCCATTAGCTTCTTGCAAACTCATTACAGCAGTACGCGTAGCGGTGTCAAATATGCCATTGGCAGTAATCTTATAACCTAATGCCCTTAGCTTTTCTTGTAGTTCTAAAATATCAGGCCCTTGCATAGGGTCTTCTTCATAGCGTAAAAAGCGGCTTGCATAAATCAATTTAATCTCTCCTTAAATAAATGCTTTTGTCAATGTACCTGCGTTTACACTGTCACCATTAAGAAAGCGAGCATGAGTCACAGCTGTTCTATACTATGAAAATTACTCTTTTAGGTTGACACTATGAAGATTTGATCTGCTGCAAAAAGCCCATTCGAATCTGAAACAGTGAATACTAGGCCTAAAGTAATTACTTTTTATGGAATCAGATTTAGATTCTTAAAATATTTACATATATTGGAAGGAAATCGCGTATGAGGCGTAGAATTACAATCAGGAAAATATTGGAAAGTGCGGTGAAAGAATGCAGGATAATGATATCAGGCAGGTTGAACCTATGATTGAAGCTGCGTTGGTTAAAATGAATAATCACGATATAAGCGCTGCTTTGGAGGATTTACTGCAAGCTGTGGAAATTGAGCCGGAAAATGTTAAGATATTAAATCTTATTGCTTTCTGTTATTTTATTAAGGGAAATTTTGATCAAGCTAAGGCCTGCTGGGAAATGGTATTAAGATTAGATGAAACTAACAAAGATGCGTGTATGAGATTAAATAAGCTTAATTCCCCTTCCTTTCAATTCTGGTTAAAGCGATACCGTGATACATTGGCTCTTATGGAGAGCAGGAGTTTTGCCAAAGCCATAGCAGGGTTACAACAGCTTCTGGCAGAAAATGATGGATTTGTATGTTTATATGAACTGCTGGGCTTATGCTATTTAGCTTTATCTGAGGTGGAAAAAGCTCATAAAGCATGGCAGAAAGGATTAGAAATAGACAAGAGTAACCAATCTTTGCTAGGTTATTTGGAAACTGGTAAATTTCATCATCCACTTGCCAGTGAGCAGAATATATGCAGTAAAAAGGAGATTGCCGATACAAACAGCACTAAGCATGGATTCCGCTACCATGGATTAGCCTGGGCTTCAGCAGGAGTATTGGTATTAGGACTTCTCATACCAATAAGCCACAATATTAGTCAAGGGCATGGTATTAACTTAAATACACCCGGTATGCAAAAAAAAATTATGAGCATGAGACAGGAGATAAAAGATGATGATGAGAATGTTAAAGAAACGATGGTACCAACGGTAGACCTGGATTTTTCTGCCAATGCTATTAAAGGTATAAATCAATCGCAATCTAATAAAGGTGTTCTTAGCAATAATAAGGCCAATAAAGCTATGGAGGATGAGGAATTAATTTATGAAAAAGGATTAGCTGCCTACCGTCAAGGCGACTATAAACAAGCAGTATTTCATTGGGAAAAGGTTGTGGCTTTAAATTCAGGGAGTTATCTTAACCGGGAGGCATTGTATTATTTAGCCCGCAGCCAATATTTGCTGGGGGACCTTAAACAGGCGCAAAAACTTTATACTAAATATATAAGAGAATTTCCCAATAGTAATTACCATGATGACAGTTTGTATTTTTTAGGAGTAGTCTATTACCGCAGCGGTGATGATGAATCAGCCCGGAAGGTGTTAGCTGAACTAAAAGAGTTGGCACCTAACAGCGGATACCTCACATCGGCTTTTTATCAAAAAATAATGCAGGAGTAAAAATTTATATTGAATCCGCTAAAAAACCCTAATTCGAATGCATAAAAGTGAATATTAGGCTTAGAGCAAGTGCACTTTTGAAACCGCTACCTTAGTTGTGAACGCAGTGACATCCGTATACCCTTTGGGTACCTGTTTCCTTGGTACTCCACGTTTAATTATTCATCATTATGTAAATTTATTACTTTATTTATAGTGAAACCAAAATTCAAAATTTATATTAGGCTTTGACTAATTATGTACTCATTATTTACAATAGATTAGTAAATAAATCATTTATATGATTAAACTTATTATAACAGGGGAATAATGGGAAAAGAATATTCTCTATTGAGCTATAGGCCGGCACGAATTATTATTTTATTTTTTTGTCTGGAGTGGACTTGACTAGATGGTTTCTTTTGCATATTCTATTACATAGAAAAGAAAAAGCGGAAGTGGCTCAGTGGTAGAGCATCGCCTTGCCAAGGCGAGGGTCGCGAGTTCGAATCTCGTCTTCCGCTCCATTGTCAATCCATACCTCGGCTTTGCCGGGGTGTTGTATTTTTTATTAATCTAAGGTAAATTCTTAGGGAAGAATTTATTAACAGGGTTAAAAGATTATCCTGGTGCATTTGGTAATCTATATAGTGAGGAGGAGCATAAGTGGAGGCTAAATTAGAAAAAATAGAGAACAGTGAGGCATACATAGGAATAGAAGTGGATGCCCAGATGTTCGAAGAGGGTATGGAAAAGGCTTATCGTAAGGTGGTTAAGCAAATAACCATTCCAGGTTTCCGTAAAGGTCGGGTACCTAGGCCACTTCTGGAAGCCCACTACGGTAAGGAGATTCTTTACCAAGATGCACTGGAAGCAATTATTCCTGAGGCCTATGAAGAAGCCCTGGAGAAGTTAGATATTAAGCCCTTGGCTCAACCAAAATTTGATATTGAAGAAATCGAAGCTGGTAAGCCACTTAAATTCCAGGCTCGGGTAGCGGTTAAGCCTGAGTTCGAATTAGGGCAAATCGAAGGTCTCGAAATCAGCATTCCTCGTTTCGAAGTAACGGAAGAGGATGTTAATAATAAATTGGAGGAATTACGCTCCCGTTATGCCGAATTGGTTGAAAAAACCGAGGAGCCAGCCGCCAAAGGGGATAATGTGGAGATAGATTTTGAAGGCTTTATTGACGGAGAAACTTTTCCTGGAGGTAAAGGTACCAATTACCCCTTAGAATTAGGTTCTAATACCTTTATCCCTGGTTTTGAAGATCAATTAATTGGAATGAGAGTAGGGGAAGAAAAAGATGTTCAGGTAACTTTCCCAGAAGACTACCATGCCCAAGAATTGGCGGGCAAGGATGCTGTGTTTAAGGTAAAAGTTAATAAAATTGAGACTAAAAAGCTTCGCGAATTAGATGATGATTTTGTTCAGGAAGTAAGTAATTTTGATAACGTAAAAGAACTAACTGATGATATTAGAAACAACCTTCAGAAATCTGCTGAAGCAAGAAAGCAAGACTTGATAAAAAGAATGCTTATAGATAAGGCATTGGCCAATTGTGAAATTGTAGTTGCTGATTCCGTAATTGAGGAGCAAATATACCATATGGCGGGCGATTTTGAACAAAGAATTGCCATGCAGGGCTTATCCCTAGACCAATATTTCAGATATACAGGCACTACTATGGAAGATTTGCATCAACAATTAAGGCCGGATGCTGAAAAAATTGTTAAAAATAACTTTTTGCTTGAAAAAATAGTGGAGGAAAAAGGTATTACCGTCAGTGACGAAGAATTAAATAAGAAAATTGAAGAAGTTGCTAGTAATATGGGAATAGATATAGATAAAGCAAAGGAAAGTCTAGCAAAGATTAGAGATAATCTTGAATCCGGTATGAAGATGGATAAGGCAGTTCAATATTTGGTTGATCATGCTGTGATAACTGAAATAGAAGAAGAGAATAATAAAGAAGCAGGTATAGTAGAAACTACTGAATAAATAGAATAGTATAAGGTGAAATGAATAGTTCTTAAGGAAGGGTGAAATGATGTCTTATCTAGTTCCAATGGTAGTAGAACAGACAAATCGGGGGGAAAGGTCCTATGATATTTACTCCCGATTGCTCAAGGACAGAATAATATTCTTGGGTACTGCTATCGATGACAATGTATCCAATTTGGTAATTGCTCAACTTCTTTTCCTAGAAGCTGAAGACCCCGACAAAGATATTTCGATTTATATTAACAGTCCAGGAGGATCAATCACTGCCGGAATGGCTATCTATGATACCATGCAATATATTAGGCCCGACGTTTCCACTATCTGTGTAGGCATGGCTGCTAGCATGGGAGCATTTCTACTGGCTGCCGGGAAAAAAGGGAAGAGATATGCTTTACCTAATGCGGAAGTAATGATTCATCAACCCTTAGGTGGAATACAAGGTCAGGCAACAGATATAGAAATTCATGCGCGTAGACTCTTAACCATTAAAGATTCTTTAAATCGGATATTGGCTGAAAGAACTGGTCAAAAACTGGAGAAGATCCAAAAAGATGTAGAAAGGGATTATTTTATGACTGCCCAAGAAGCCAAGGAATATGGTATTATTGATGAAGTCATAAGCCATCCTAAGAAAGCTGAAAAGAAATAGCCTTTTCTTTTTAGAGAGAGGTGAAAGTTATGAAATATGGGGATGAAAAAGGTCAACTGAAATGTTCGTTTTGCGGGAAAACGCAGGATCAGGTTAAAAAGCTAGTAGCTGGTCCTGGTGTTTATATTTGTGATGAGTGTATTGAACTTTGTAACGAGATAATTGAGGAAGAGCTGGCTGATGATTTTGGCTTAGAGCTCGGAGATATTCCAAAACCTCAGGAGATTAAGGCGATTCTTGATGATTATGTTATTGGTCAAGAGCGTGCTAAAAAGGCTCTAGCAGTAGCAGTGTATAATCATTATAAAAGAATAAATTTGGGCACGAAACTCGATGATGTAGAACTGCAAAAAAGTAATATTATGATGCTAGGTCCTACAGGTAGCGGTAAAACTTTACTAGCGCAGACTTTAGCACGTATACTAAACGTTCCTTTTGCTATTGCTGATGCCACTTCCTTAACTGAAGCTGGTTATGTAGGTGAGGATGTAGAGAATATCCTGCTAAAGCTTATCCAGGCGGCTGACTATGATATTGAAAAAGCTGAAAAAGGTATAGTTTATATTGATGAAATTGATAAAATTGCCCGCAAAACGGATAATCCTAGCATTACTCGTGATGTATCTGGTGAAGGTGTACAACAGGCATTACTCAAAATCTTGGAAGGCACGGTTGCCAGTGTTCCCCCACAAGGCGGAAGAAAGCACCCCCATCAGGAGTTTATCCAAATTGACACTAGCAATATCTTGTTTATCTGCGGAGGTGCCTTCGAGGGTATAGATAAAATTATACAAAACCGGATCGGACAAAAAGTTATGGGCTTCGGGGCTGATATAAAGAAGCGTGAAGAAAAAGAAATCGGCGAGATTCTTAATATGATTCTTCCCCAGGACCTTTTGCGTTACGGTCTGATTCCTGAGTTTGTAGGAAGGGTGCCCATAATTGTTACCCTAGATGCATTGGATGTTGACGCTTTAGTGAAGATCCTAACGCAACCCAAAAATGCTCTGGTTAAACAATACAAAAAGCTTTTTGAGTTAGATGGTGTAGATCTTGAATTTATGGAAGATGCAATGCAGGCTATTGCTGATGAAGCTTTGCGCAGAAATACTGGTGCACGGGGGCTTAGAGCTATAATCGAGGACATTATGCTTGATGTTATGTATGAGGTTCCTTCTCGTGTTGATGTTACCAAGGTTGTAATAACTAAAGATATTGTGGAGAAGAAGGAAAAACCTTTGCTCGTAACGGTGGATCCTCGACGTAAAGTTAATTAAGATTATTTAGATTAATAAGATAATCTATAGGAAAAGGTAGCGAAAGCTACCTTTTTTTACTTTGTAATATTCATAATCCTTGGTTACTGCTTAGGGAATAATAAAGTAAGCATAAAATAAAGAAGGGATTATTAAGAATAGATGAATAATTTTTTCGCCCAGTATGGTGGAATCTTGTACCTGATTCAGCTTTTTTTTGTTATTGTTATCGGCCTCTATTTTTGGAATTTGTTAAAGGGCCAGCAGAGCCGTAAAATCATTGTGGGTCGAGAAGGTGAAAAAGAAACCCAAAAATTAAAACAAATGCGCAATATTAAGCTAACCGAACCTTTATCCAGCCTTACTCGTCCGGAGACCCTTGATGAAGTTGTTGGGCAATCAGAAGCAATTGATATCTTAAGGTCAGCTCTTTGCGGCAGTAACCCGCAACATGTAATAATATACGGTCCTCCGGGGGTAGGTAAAACTGTCGCTGCCCGCCTGGTTTTAGAAGAAGCCAAAGCCAACAGTATTTCTCCTTTTACTAAAGACGCTAAATTTGTAGAAATAGATGCTACTATTACTCGCTTTGATGAGCGTAATATTGCTGATCCCCTTATTGGTTCAGTTCATGATCCTATTTATCAGGGGGCAGGGCCATTGGGCTCAGCGGGTATACCTCAGCCCAAGCCAGGTGCTTGTACCAAAGCTCATGGTGGTATTTTATTTATTGATGAAATAGGCGAGCTTCATCCTATGCAAATGAATAAGCTGCTGAAAGTGTTGGAAGATCGCAAAGTAATGCTTGAGAGTGCTTATTATAGTGAAACCGACAAGAATATTCCGTCTCATATTCACGATATTTTTATTAATGGGTTGCCTGCTGATTTTCGGCTAATAGGGGCTACTACCAGGATGCCCGATGAATTACCACCAGCCTTGCGTTCACGTTGTTTGGAAGTTTTCTTCTCTCCTTTGGATAAGGAGGATATAAAAATAATTGCTACCAAAGCGGCTAACAAAATAATGTGTGAATTAACCCCGGAGGCCCTGGAGCATATTACTCGTTATGCCAATAATGGACGGGAAGCTGTAAATATGATACAACTTGCTGCAGGCATTGCTCAGGTTAGAAAAAGTGCGGTAATTACAAAAGAATTGATTGAGAAGGTAGTAAATAATGGGCGCTTTACTCCCCGGCCTGAAGTTAAACCACCCAAAGAGCCTATGCTAGGAACAGTTAACGGATTAGCTGTATACGGTGCTAATGTTGGTACCTTAATTGAGGTGGAAGCTGCTAGTATCCCTGCGGCCAGGGGGCAAGGCAAGTGGACAGTTACTGGCGTTGTAGACGAAGAGCAGGTGGGAGGCAATGAACATAAATTTACCCGTAAAAGTATGGCACGAGGAGCCGTAGAGAATGTCCTAACTGTTCTTCGGGTTCAATTTCAATTAAAAATCGATGATTATGATATTCATATAAATTTCCCTGGTGGTATTCCCATAGATGGTCCTTCAGCCGGAATTAGCATGGCAACTGCTATATATTCCAGTATCCATCAAAAGCTGGTAGACAATACGGTGGCCATGACGGGAGAGGTATCAATCCATGGAACAATTAAGCCAGTAGGAGGAGTTATAAGCAAAGTTGATGCTGCGCGTAAGGCAGGGATAAAAAAAGTATATATTCCTAGAGATAATTGGCTAGATATATTTGCTCAATATAAAGATATAGAAATAATCCCCGTCCAGTGGGTAAGTGAAGTATTCGATAATGCTTTTGTTAACTGAGCTGTAAGCTTTGGTATAATAGTTATAAGCTTGCAGGGCAAAAAGTAATAAACATGATAAAGTCTAGATTTCTCTAAATATTTTCCGTAACGGAAACATAAGTTTCCGCTACATAAGGGAAAATTATCCTGATAATGTTCTAACATACTAATTTGCTGTGAAGTAGGGGGCGGTTTCCATGCCGCCTCGTAAATTGGATTAACACCAATAGAAAAGAAATTGAACAGGGCAGATGTGGTGGGATGGTGCTGAAAAGAAAGAAATACGGAGCATTTCAACAATATTTCTTAAAAACTTACTAACGTTTAAGCATGGTATTTACTGATAGCACTTGAACAAGGGTTTCCCTGCAGAATCATACAATGGTTACTATCCTTGCATGGATTTGGCACATATAGTAGAATTAATTAGCCTGGGAGGTGTTATGTTTTGACTAAAGAGGTTCGTGAAATACCTATGTTGCCTCTTAGAGGGGTACTAGTTTTTCCGTATACCGTTATACATCTGGATGTAGGAAGAAAGAAATCAATTAATGCTATAGAACAAGCAATGCTGGAAAATAAAGAGGTCTTTCTAGCTACCCAAAAAGAAGCCCAGACTGATGAACCTAGCGAAGATGATATTTATTCAGTAGGAACTATTTCGGAAATCAGACAGATTTTAAAAATGCCTGGGGGAACGATGCGAGTTTTGGTAGAGGGTCTTTACCGGGCAAAGATAACTGACTATTTAAGTCAAGAACCTTATATAAAAGTTGCGGTAGAAGTATGGAAAGAAGAAGATAGGCCAAAGACACCCGAAATTGAGGCTCTAATGCGCACCTTGGTGTCTGAGTTTGAACAATACGTTCGTATAAGTAAAAAAATACCCCCGGAAACGGTCGTTTCCGTAGTAGCTATTGAAGAACCAGGACGTTTATCTGATGTTGTTGCATCTCATTTATCATTGCGTATTAATGAAAAGCAAAAGGTATTAGAAGCTAAGGATGTGTCTAAAAGGCTAGAATATCTCTGTGAATTAATCGCCAAAGAAATGGAAGTACTCGAGTTGGAAAGAAAGATTACGGTAAGAGTACGTAACCAAATGGAAAAAACCCAAAAAGAATATTATTTAAGAGAACAAATGAAGGCAATTCAGAAGGAGCTGGGGGATAAGGACGAGAGAACAGCCGAAGTTGAAGAGCTCAGGAAAAAGATTGAAAAGGCTAATCTCCCTAAAGAAGCCCGGGAAAAATCATATAAAGAGCTGGAACGGTTGGAAAAGATGCCTCCTATGGTAGCCGAGGCTGTAGTAGTAAGGAATTATTTGGAATGGATTATTTCTCTCCCTTGGTCTATTGAAACTCGTGACCGTTTGGACTTGAAGATGGCAGAAGCTATATTGGAGGAAGACCACTATGGGCTTAAAAAGCCTAAAGAGAGAATATTAGAGTATTTGGCCATTAGAAAACTAGCCAAAAAGATGAAAGGGCCTATATTGTGTTTGGTAGGTCCTCCGGGAGTAGGCAAGACCTCTTTAGGCAAATCGGTTGCCCGTTCTTTGGGAAGGAAATTTGTCCGCATGTCCTTAGGTGGGGTAAGGGACGAAGCCGAGATTAGAGGGCATCGCCGTACTTATGTGGGCTCCATGCCAGGACGGATTTTACAGGGTATGAAAACGGCCGGTTCCAGAAATCCCGTATTCCTGCTGGATGAAATTGATAAGATGACTATGGACTTTAGAGGTGACCCGGCATCAGCTTTATTAGAGGTGCTGGATCCAGAACAAAATTATACTTTCAGCGACCATTATCTAGAGATACCTTTTGACCTATCCAAGGTTATGTTTATAACTACGGCTAATAGTATATATAATATACCCCGTCCTCTTTTAGACCGTATGGAAGTTATAGAGTTAGGAGGCTACACGGAAGAAGATAAAGTGCATATAGCTATGGATTATTTGATTCCCAAGCAAATTAAGGAACATGGTCTAAAAGAAAGCCATATTACTTTTTCCGAAGGAGCTATTCGCAAGATTATACGTGAATATACCCGAGAGGCTGGAGTAAGAAACCTGGAAAGAGAGATTGCTTCTGTTTGTCGAAAAGTTGCCCGTAAGGTGGTTGAAGACAAAAATACTGCGGTTAATGTTACTATAAATAGCATACCAAAATACTTGGGAACGGAACGGTTTCGCTATGGAGTAGCTGAAAAGGAAAGTCAGGTCGGTGTTGCTACTGGTTTAGCTTGGACGGAAAGCGGTGGAGATATACTATCTATAGAGGTAGCACTATTACCTGGAAAAGGTAAATTGCTTTTAACCGGTAAACTAGGTGATGTGATGAAGGAATCAGCTCAGGCAGCCCTTACTTATGTACGTTCCCGAGCTGAGGGGTTAGGTATTGATAATGATATGATGGAAAAATATGATGTTCACTTGCATGTACCCGAAGGTGCTATTCCCAAAGATGGCCCCTCAGCCGGAATAACTATTGCTACTGCTTTAGCCTCAGCTATGTCAGGAAAACCGGTACGTAATAATATTGCTATGACAGGTGAGATTACTCTTCGGGGAAGAGTTCTTCCCATAGGGGGACTTAAAGAAAAGGTACTTGCAGCTCATCGGGCAGGAATTAATACGGTAATAATTCCGGAAGAAAATAAAAAGGATTTGGATGAAATTCCGGCTAACGTAAAAAAGAAAATGCGCTTTATAATAGTTGAACATGCTGACCAGGTATTGCAGGAAACTTTGATTGAAAAAGTTGGAAACGGTTCTTGAAGCCAGGAGCCGTCCAGCTTAAAGTTTACCAAAGGCGGAGTATAATGCTGATAAAATCAAGTGAGTTTAAAGGAGCTTTTGTTAATGAGAAAAAGCTGCCTGCGGAAGACCTGCCAGAAATAGCTTTGGTGGGTCGTTCCAATGTGGGGAAATCATCATTAATAAATAAAATAGTTAACCGCAAGAACCTGGCCAAATCAAGTTCAATTCCGGGAAAAACCAGAACTATTAATTATTATTTAATTAATAAACAATTTTACCTGGTAGATTTACCCGGTTATGGTTATGCCCGGGTAGCGAAAGCGGAACAACTTAAGTGGGGCAAAATTATTGAAAACTATTTAAAAAACCGCAAACAACTGCGCGGTGTCATACATTTGTTAGATATTAGACATGAACCGGGAGACAATGATATCGCTATGCAAGAATGGCTTTACCATTATAAAATCCCTGTGCTTATAGTGGCAACGAAAGCCGACAAAATATCACGTGGTGCTCGTTTGAAACATTTACAGCAAATAAGCCGTAAACTAAGCCTGGAGCCAGGTATAAAACCTATTGTTTTTTCGGCAGCAACCGGTGAAGGGGCGGAAGAGATTCGCGCTGCTATCGAAGAAATTATAAACATAGATTAGCTGTTATAGTTTTTTATCCGTTCTTGCATATAGTTTATTAATTCATTGCCGATATCGTTATTTAAAGTAGATTTAAAGCTGTCTAATAAGTTAAGCAAGCGTTCTTTGTTGTTATCGGCAGTTAATAATTGCCGGGGAGTTTGGTTTTCTAGCTCCGTCAAGGGGGTGTCCAACCATTTTTCTGTATCCCGGTCTTTTACAACCATAAACCAAAGTTGGTTTTTATCTAGTGGTGGTGGTTGTTTGAGGAAACGATTACTGTAGATGGAAAATTTTTTATCAGGAAGATAAGCCATAATTTTTTCTTGCATATATAATATATCTTCTAATACTTCGGCACAGCAGAGGAGTTCTTTTTCCCCTAAAGCTAATCTTACATAGTCATGATGTTTGCGAACTGGTTTGAACCAGTCAAAATCTTCACTATGGTGGAGAAAAACGAAATCTTTATCGTCAGCCAGGACATCGGCAAGTTTTTTGCTTTCTTCAGTTGATATTTCTAGTCCACGAATTTCATTAAAGTTTAGCATGGTTTTATAAAAGGCGTGGTCGAAAACGCCATAAAGTATTTCGGTATGTGCTTTTAAAATATTTTCCATAGTATCGTTTAAGGTTTGCCGGATATAATTCATATGTTGAATTATAAAATCTTTTTGTCCCGCATTGTTTTCTACCGCCCCAACCATTCCGGAAAAAAGATTTTCATTGTCCAACTGTACAATACGTCCTAAGAGCAGTAAATTGGTATCCTTATCTACACCTTCCCACGGTTCTTTTAGTAAAACAGCACAGCTTTGGTCCAGGAATATATCCCGCACGAAAAGGTAATGACTGCTAATCTCTTCTACCTCATAAACGGATAGATAAGATATACTTAATGCCTCCAGGCAGTTTTTAAGCGGGGAGGATAAGTAATTGGCATTTTCCTGTAAATATTGATAGGCCAGAGTAATATTGTCCTGGGTTAACAGGTCAAACCAAATCCAGTCGGAATATATGGACTCATGTTCTTCGGGTAGGCTATTGTTAACGGTAAAGCGTAAAAACTGGTAGCGCGCATCTTTACGAAGTTTTTTGATGGTAGTATTATAGTAATTATCCAGCTTCATTTTGACAGTGGTCATAAGTTTGCTGTTGCGGGTAAAGGCATCATCATTTACATCAGCTATTTCCTCCAACATACCACAGCATTTCTTGTATTTTTTCCCACTGCCACAAGGACAGGGATCATTTCTACCAATCTTATGTTGGCCCATAATTCTACCTCCCCCAGTTAGAATTTAGTATGGGAATAGACACAGATTAGGTACCTAAGGCACTAAACTTACGGGCGTCGAATTATTCAACTTAATGTGTGATATAAAGGGTTTTTGTTGTTTACCTAGGCATCAAATTAAATTAAGCATAACATATCAACCAGAATTTTGAAATATATGGGCGTTTTTTGTTTGTGTTAGTCCAAATGCATTAAGACTTACACAAATGGATATAATCTCGGTATAAAACTTGCACCAGCCCGCTGATATTAAGTACAATTTAGATTGTATATAGGCATGAGGAGGTAAACCATCAAATGTCATCTGCAAAAAATTTACCCAGTGTTTACGAACCTGGTAATGTGGAAAGAAAATGGTACCAATATTGGAAAGGTAATAATTACTTTGCCCCCAAGGATGATCATACGAAAAAACCTTTTTCTATAGTTATGCCCCCGCCCAATGTTACCGGTTCACTTCATCTGGGTCATGCTCTGGACAATACGCTGCAGGATATACTTACCCGTTGGCGAAGAATGCAAGGTTATAATACACTTTGGCTTCCGGGAACAGACCATGCCGGTATAGCTACCCAGGCTAAGGTAGAAGAAGCACTAGCTCAAGAGGGCTTATCTAAATATGATTTGGGAAGAGAAAAATTCTTAGACCGGGTTTGGGAATGGAAAAATACGTATGGCAATCGTATTACTAATCAATTAAGCCTGTTGGGCTCTTCCTGTGACTGGAGCCGGGAGCGATTTACCATGGATGAAGGCTGTTCGCGTGCAGTTCGGGAAGTTTTTGTTAATCTTTACGAAAAGGGATTGATTTATCAAGGTGACTACATAATCAACTGGTGCCCCAGATGTCATACAGCTATTTCTGATATTGAAGTAGAACATGAGGACAGTGCCGGTCACCTTTGGCACATTAAATACCCGGTGGAAGATTCTGATGAATTCCTGGTAGTTGCTACCACGCGTCCGGAAACTATGCTGGGTGATACCGGGGTGGCAGTCCATCCCGATGATGAGCGCTATAAACATCTGGTGGGGAAAAAGGTAGTTTTACCATTAGTAAATCGCGTTATTCCTATTTTTGCTGACAATTATGTTGATAGTGAATTTGGGACCGGAGCAGTTAAAGTTACTCCGGCTCATGATCCCAACGATTTTGAAATGGGACTGCGTCATGGTCTAGAACAAGTTGTGGTTATAGATAATGATGCCTGTATGAATGAAAATGCCGGTCCCTACCAGGGAATGGATCGCTACGAATGCCGCCGCAAGATTGTGGAGGATCTTAAACGACAAGGCTATTTATTGAAGGTTGAAGATCACCTACATGCCGTAGGCCATTGCCAGCGCTGTGATACTGTAATTGAACCATTGATATCCAAACAATGGTTTGTTAAAATGAAGCCTCTGGCTGAACCAGCTATTGAGAAGGTATTAAACGGTGAGATTCGTTTTATCCCAGAACGTTTTACTAAAATCTATATTAACTGGATGGAGAATATAAGAGATTGGTGTATTTCCCGGCAGCTTTGGTGGGGACATCGTATACCCGTATGGTACTGCCAAAGTTGTGGAGAAATAATCTGCAGCAAGGAAGATCCCGACCATTGCCCTGCCTGTTCGTCAGATGAGTTAAAACAAGATGAAGATGTGCTGGATACCTGGTTTTCCAGTGCTCTATGGCCTTTTTCTACTTTAGGATGGCCGGATAAGACCCCTGATCTCGATTATTTTTATCCTACCAGTGTATTAGTAACCGGACGTGATATTATCTTCTTCTGGGTAGCTCGTATGATATTTTCCGGGATCGAACATACGGGACAAGTACCTTTCCGTGAAGTCAATATTCATGGCTTAATTCTGGATGTACAAGGGCGTAAAATGAGCAAATCATTAGGTAATGGTATTGACCCGCTAGAAGTAATTGAAAAATACGGTGCTGATACCTTACGCTTTGCTTTGATTACCGGAGTTACACCAGGTAATGATGTTCGTTTTCATTGGGAAAAGGTTGAGAATACCCGAAATTTTGCCAATAAAATATGGAATGCTTCTCGTTTCGTGCTCATGCATTTGGAAGGCTATGAAAAAATTGAAATCCAGCCGGAGGAATTAATCCTGGTTGACCGTTGGATAATTTCCCGGTTTAATCAGAAGGCAGGAGAAGTTAATAGTCTTCTGGAACGCTATGATTTAGGCGAAGCAGCTAAAGTAATATATGACTTTATTTGGGATGAATTTTGTGATTGGTATATAGAATTAGCTAAACCTCGTTTAAGCGCAGAGGCGGATAAACGAGAAAAGTTAGTAGTACAAAATGTACTTAATGAAGTACTTACCAATATACTAAGACTTTTACATCCCTTTATGCCGTTTATCACGGAGGAGATTTATCACTATCTGCCGGGACATAATGAAACCATAATGCTTGATCCCTGGCCTGTAGTAGATAATAATCGGATATGGTTAAATGCTATAGAGGAAATGCAGCAAATTATTACGGTTATTCGCTCACTGCGGAATATTCGAGCTGAATTTAATGTCCCTCCAGGCTCTAAAATAAAGGCTATATTAGTAGTAAATGATGATACTTATAGACAGACTTTTGCAGCTAACTATTCTTATATAAAGCAAATGGCAAGGCTAAATGAGATAGAAATCGTAAATCAGCTTGACCAAAAACCAACCCAAGCAGTATCAGCTCTAACTAGTCAGGCGGAAATATATGTGCCCTTAGAAGGTGTAATTGATATAGCTAAGGAAATTGCGCGCCTGGAAAAAGAGGCGAAAAATGCAGATGGGGAACTGCAAAAGGCGGAAGCTAAACTTAATAACCAAAACTTTGTTGCAAAGGCGCCCCCGGAAATTATAGAAAAAGAAAAAGCCAAAGCTGAAGAAGCTAGAATCAGGAAAGAAGGTATTTTAAAACGTCTGCAGATTTTGAAAGAAGCTTAGCGGAAAGAATGGCAGCAATTACCATGCCCGGGCTAATACCCGGGCTTACCCGCATAAAAACCTTGCTAAATGTTATGGGAAACCCCCAGGATGCCTATCCCTCGGTTCATGTAGCCGGAACTAATGGCAAAGGTTCTGTAACTCTGATAATTGCTGCTGTGTTACAACATGCCGGATATCGGGTAGGAAGGTTTACTTCTCCTCATATTCATTCTTACCGGGAAAGATTCAGCATCAATGGAGAGAACATTGATGCTGCTCTGCTTAAGGAGTATCTCGAACAAATAAAGCAATACCTAATAACTATAACTGAGCCATCATTTACCGGGGTTACTGAGTTTGAAATGTTGACAGCCCTTGCTTTTCAGTACTTTAAAGATAACCAGGTGGATATTGCTGTGCTGGAAACGGGCATGGGAGGGCTTTATGATTCTACCAATGTGGTGCATCCATTGCTTTCGGTAATTACCGGAGTAGATTATGACCACCAGGCTTATTTAGGGAACAGTTTGGAAGAAATAGCTTTTAATAAAGCTGGTATTATTAAGCCCGAAATTCCGGTGGTAGTTGGCATGATGGATAATGCTGCTTATCGGGTAATAGAAAATATCGCCCAAAAAAAGCAGGCACCAATATATAATGCTGAAAATTGTTTGGTTAAGTGTCACGGGAGCCCTTCTATTTCTGGACAAACCGTATCGGTAAAATATGCCGATTTTGATATAGAGCAAGTTAAACTATCACTGCTGGGAGATTTTCAGTTAAATAATCTGGCGGTGGCCACAACAGCCCTAATGGTTCTAAAAGAACAGGGTTATAATATTACTGCTGAAAATATTAGCCAGGTTCTGCCTCATTTACATAATCCGAGCCGTATGGAATTTATTAGTTATGATCCTCCCATTATCCTGGATGTAGCTCATAACCCGCAAGCAGCCAGGGCGCTCAAGCAATCTCTTAAAAGTGTTTTTCCAGATAAGCAAGGGGTTCTAGTATGTGGAATATTAGATGATAAGGATAGCAGGATTATCCTTCGGGAATTAGGAAAAAACTGTCGAGCTTGTGTTATTACCAAGCCTGAGAGTGAACGAGGGGAAAACTGGCTTAATGCAGCCAAGCAATGGCAAGACTTATATAAGAATAAAAAGCTGCTGGTAAAAGAAGATATTGCAGGGGCGGTTAAAGCAGGCTTAGACCTTCTAAAACCCGGAGAATATTTATTAGTCGCCGGTTCTTTTTATATCATGGATAAAGCTCGGACTTATTTGATGACTAATAGAGCGGAACTTTAGGAAGT
>Ga0134092_1001680_pt1 | contig 18805 bp, 22 predicted proteins | sample 3_6taG_FD_94454 | JGI IMG/M metagenome (GOLD analysis project Ga0134092, IMG submission 94454) | Switchgrass degrading microbial communities from high solid loading bioreactors in New Hampshire, USA - 3_6_20_6_A3 metaG | ecosystem: Engineered > Bioreactor > Semi-continuous > Anaerobic >... | reverse complement strand
GATCCACTATCAAAATTAGCAAAATTGCTACTTAAAGCACTATCAAAGCCGGATTATGGCCAATAGGGTTTCCTTAATTAGCCATTTAGTCATGGCTTGTTTGTACAAAACTTAGGTAATTAAATTGCGAAAAATCATTACTATGCGGTATCTTACAGATACCGCATAGTAATATTACTGTATTATATAGGAAAGACTTCCTTTTGGAAGAATTTATTAACAATCAAGGAAGCCTCTCTTGAAATCCATTACGGAAAGTTTATATAAAGGTTGAACCATACTTTCCTATGGATTTTAAAAATGTCAATTGGACAACTGTTATGCCTCTCGTATAGAATGTAATAAGAGGAGGAAAGACAAGATGGAAATGATAACATTTGGAATTTTTTTAGCAGTACTGCTTTTGTCAATTCTATTGAAAGTGTCAATACTATATGCCTTACTTTTTGGATATATTATCTTTTTTATTTACGGGTTGCTGAAAAAACATAGTATTTATGAGATGATTCAGATGTCTCTGGTTGGAATAAAGACAATAAAAAATATATTGCTGGTGTTTCTGCTGATCGGAATCATTACCGCTGTATGGCGCGGTGCAGGAACAATCCCGATGATTATCTATAGCACTTCAAAATTAATCATGCCATCAGCTTTTATATTGATAGTATTCCTGCTTAATTGCTTAGTATCTGTACTTATAGGCACATCATTTGGAACAGCAGCAACCATTGGTGTCATTTGTATGATAGTAGGAAATATTATGGGGCAAAATCCCATCTTTGTTGGTGGAGCCATCCTATCTGGAATTTACTTTGGCGACAGGTGCTCACCTATGTCTACAAGTGCGCTTTTAGTCAGTACGCTGACAAAAACAGATATTTTCCAAAATATTAAACAAATGATACGTACCTCGATCATCCCCTTCACTGTGACTTGTGTAGTATATCTGTTATTAGGGATTGCTGGGCAAGGTGATTTTCCATCTTTAGATATATTGCAATTGTTTACCGCTAATTTCGCGCTAAACTGGATTACTTTTTTACCTGCTGCTTTAGTCATCCTTTTATCCTTCTTTAAAATAAACGTAAAAAAGATAATGATCATCAGTATATTGGCAGCAAGCATCATTTGTGTTTTTGTACAGCAGATGGATATTTTAGAACTTCTGCAAATGATGGTTATAGGATACCGGGCAAAAGATCCCCAACTGGCAGCGATGATGGATGGAGGCGGCATTCTGTCCATGGTAAGAGTTTCTGCCATCGTGTGCATTTCTTCCTCATATTCAGGAATATTTGACAGAACCGGGTTACTAAATAAATTTAAAAAACAACTTGCTTTATTAGCAAGCCGACTCACACCTTTTGGCAGTACTTTGGTGACATCCATACTTACCGGCATGATTGCCTGCAATCAAACTCTGACTATAATGTTGACCCATCAATTATGCAAAGAAATAATAGAAGATGAAAATGAGCTTGCTGTGGCTTTGGAGAATACAGCAGTAGTGGTAGCTCCGCTTATACCCTGGTCCATTGCTTCTGCAGTACCAATTGCCACTATATCCGCACCTACAAGCTGCATACTTGCTGCTTGCTATTTGCACTTACTCCCAATTGTGAATTTACTAAGAGCAAAAAAGATAGGTGAAAAGTGATTCCATTAAGAGAGTAATAGAGATACATCATATCACCACATGGTTTGGACTATGTAATTATTTATTACTATCCTTTGAACCTTTCTTACGGAATAAAGACAAACTTCCGAATCCACTAATTATAGCCATATAATAACCCAAGTCATACCACCAGCCAATATTTACAACTTCATAAATTCGTATATTTTTATTAAATAATCCCAGAACAAGTGAAATTGGTGCAATCCATCCATGCCAGATACCCCAGAAAAAACCTGCTGGATTTGAAGATGTATGCCTGCCATCGCCAGGAACGCATCCTGTCAAAATAATTAAGTTTATTACAAGCACAATAATTAATAGTAGAGTTTTCTTTTTCATAATCATACCCTCTTCTAAATACAGTTTAGTATAGACATTTATATTCCATCATATTAAAAATTGGGAAACATTATTCTATTATAGTGATGCAACATATAAATCCAGTGCAGCTATTTTAACTTTTTTGCATCCTAACAGACACTGCGCAATAAGAGTTCAGCTATACCTAAGCTTAAAAATGTTTAATTTTTCATATCCTGGATTGCTTTCAGAATAAATCCGCCCATAACTGCAACCGGAAGTGCCATTGCAAGAGACTCTGGCTCTAATGAGTACCCGACTAACCCAGCGATAAGTGTGCAAATAACAGCTATTACAATCATATTAAACCTCCTGTTATGAACATTGATAATTTCAAAGGATAATTTGTTTGTCTTCATAAATTAAATAACATTTAAATAATCTCATACCACTTTGGTACTGGATTCTTCATATTGTCAAACCAATTAAGCACATCCTTTGCCTGATTTATCATTGTGTCACTTTCTTTTTGTCCTAAGGAAACAGCCCAGGGAATTGATGAAAGAGTGTTGCTTGAAATATAAAGAGCTAACAATCGCCAGAAATCCAACGGCACATCATTTTCAAAATAGCCATTTACCATTCCTGAAGCAAACAAAGGTGCTTTTTGCGCACTCCAGACAATACGATTAAACTCCTCCCATGGATCACCGAAATCATATCGGTCAAAGTCGATAATCTGCAGCTTTCCATCTTTATCGATCATCATGTTTCCGATGTGAAAATCTCCATGCTGAAAACCCTGTGGGCGATTTTTCAGTAAATAACGATTTTTATTTATATATTCTATGAAGGCTTGTCCGTTTTCATGTTTTATAGGGCAGTCATTATACGTTCGAATATTACGGTCTATTTTTCGATTAAATCGAATCTCCCAATCCTCCAATATTGATGAACAAGGCAGAGAATGAATCTTCTTCAAAATCTGACCTGCCTCAAGTCCATAATTATACTGCTCTGCATCAGACAAAAAAGGAAGTATTTCCTCAGCATGTCTTCCATCTATCCAGCTTTGCAGAGAATACACACCATCATCACAAGTTCCGAATTCAACAGGCTGGCACATTGGTATACCAAGATATGCAAGTCGTTGCATCATTTCAAACTCTACCTTCTTACGATTGTAATTCTCTAAGTTAGAAATACGCAGCAGATACTTACTCCCATCCTCAGTTATAGCACAATATTTTTTATCAGTAGACCAACCTTTTGCAATTGGCGTCAGTGTTATATAATTGAGTTTAAACATTGCTAACAGAGCCTTTCATCAATGCAACTCTATAGGGAAATAGCTCAGCGGTCATTATTCCCTCTGCAACACCAGGATCATTCTTCATTATTGATAATGCCTCTTCTTCTGAATCAGCTTTAAAAACAACAATACCAAAGGTCTTTTCATCCAATCCCTCTGTTTTCCCTGCCAAAATAAGCTTACCTTCTGCAAGCAACTCCTGCAACTTAACAAAATGTCTCTCTACAATGGCTTCTTCCTTTTCTGTCCAATTTTCTTCTTTTAATAATCTTTGAATTGGTTTTAAAACATAAATAAACTGTTTTTCTCTGTTTTCCATTTAATACACCTCTTCCTCATTCTTTAATAACCTTAATCTATAAATTTACATAGATATTTTGCTGTTTAATTCCAAAATTTGGTCAAATGATGTACAATAGATTAATATATTCAATAAAGAGGTGGAAACTCCTTCTCTTTATTAATTTAGCAAAAATTATAAAAACAGCAGGTTAATCTACTGTTTGCTGTTTGGTTTAAATAAAGCTTCTCTCGCGCAGTTTTATATATAACATAATGATTTTTAATAAGCATTTTATTATATTTACTAAATAATTTTTCAGTCTGTTCCAGCAATTCAAATCCAAAAATCTCCATACACTTACATAAGTTAATATTATCTGCATCCCTCCCAAATTATAATACAGCACTTCCGCGCACAAACATGTGAAACGGTTGGTATTCAATTATTAATAATAGCTAAGTATTGTTTACAATTGATATGGTCTTGGGTATAATATACTGGTACAAAAAACTTATAAGGATGGTTGAATATGAACAAAGAAACTAAAAAACCAATTTATGTAATTCCCTTTTTTATAAAGTCAAGCCTGAATTGGTTTTACCGTATTTCATATATCGTAATGGCTTCTGGATGTTTTTTAATCCTGTATCTTTTGGCATATATTCTTTTTGATCAAGGTTTAAATATTTCAATCATGGCAGCATCACTATTCTGCTTGTTATTTGCTTCATTCTTTTTATATTCATTTCTTTTTTATGATATTTTCAGGTCAGGCTATATCAAAATCACAAATGATCATTTCGAATATAGGAATATTCACAAAAAGCTAAAACTCCATTGGGAAGAAATTGGGAGGGTTGATACGTACTCTTTGAGAGGTAATGGACATCATTTCATTGGCATTATTTTAAAAAATGATAATGATAGTAATGCATCTAATAATCCACAATCTTCTCCTTCGGCATCTGGTTATGACATTATAATTCCACTCTATACGTTTTCGAAAGTTAATGAAAGAGCTCTATTAAGTCTGATGAGGTCTCAAATAAAAGAGTTCTAATAATTAGATTTTTATACATGTATTGTTATAAATCCTTGATTCATATAATCTCCGAATAAAAATCAGAACTATCAGTTATATATAATCAAATTATTTTAAAATTAGAATTAAACCAATAACACACACAATCATTCCCAGTATCTGACGCAAGGTAAGTACATCCTTATATAAGAAAAATCCTACGATTAACAAAACAAAAGCCGAGGCTGCACTAGCAAATAAATTGGCTGTACCTATCTTCCATCCAGCTCGATAAACACATAGATATCCAAACTCAAAGCAAACGATAGCAACTCCAAGAGCGAAGGCCGTCCAATTTGCTTTTGATATTTCCTGTAAAAGATTCTTGTTAACACTAGTAAAAAAATATGCAATTAAAGAGCAAGTCATAGCTGTTAGATAAGTAACCGATAGTGAAGCAAATGAATTGATATTTGTCGGTGTTGATTTCGTACTGATGTTATAAATTGTATTTGCTGCAACGACTATCAAAATTGGCCACAACATATTCCACAAGATGCATATAATCTCCAATCAAAAAAGTATGCAAGCTAGCTTGGCATACGGCAAATTATAACTTGATAATATATGAAATATTTTTCAATCATTATTCATTAACAGACTACTTATTACAACAGCAGCAAATTCTTATTTGCTTTATATTAAGCAAATATCGATCCTAAGATATTTCTACAATTACATAATAAGTTCATATATCTTGCATCAACTATTATAATATTTTGTCATATAAAAGACTCTCTACAACAATATAATATAGGGCTCCATTTTGGAGCCCTCATTTTGGAGCCCTAGCCCCTATACTACTACATTAATTGCATTCTCTTTAATCCTATTAACTAACTCTACTATTTTCATCTGCTTAGATCTGTCAAATAGCTTTACAAATTTATGAGGTTTGTCAAAAGGAGGTTGAACTAATGTTGAAATATCTTCTATATACCCATTTTGAACTATATAATCTATAATCTTATTTATAAAAACTATCTGTTCCTGATTTAGAGATTGCTCATTTATAAAATCAGAAAACACACTCATAGCTGCATCATATTCCAGCTTTGCTATTTTTCTAATCAACAGTCCAAATGGAGTATCTCCAAATTCTCGTTTATAATCTTCTTTTGTTCCTAAATCCTTTGTAAAAATTTTTTCTAATGCTGCATAGTCTGACTTAGTAAGTGGAATATTGTTTCTAAGTTTATAAATAGCAATATGATTTTTATTTTCTTCTATATATCTGTTTACCTTTAATCTATAATCAGTAAAATCATATGCTGCTTCCAATTCTTCTCCTTCTTTTACAAAAAGCACTTCATCACTGATATTGGTATATACAAACCTATTTTCATTTACATCTGATAAAAACTTCATTAAGTCTCTTAACTCAGCTCTTATCTTTTCTAAGGACAGAATATCAGTATTGTTCCAGAATTCATCAGTTAAAATGGAATTAATCAGTTCCAACTTTTCTTTTATCTGTGGTATCGTAGCACGTTTTGAAAGCTTAATACAATCGTTTTTGAGCTGCTTCTGCCTACTTTTAAACCTGTTATTTCCTTTTATTTGGTCTAACATAAGAGAATACATAAAATTATCAAATCTCTTAGCATATTCATCATTATCATCCATGAAAACAATAGGTGCTAAATATGTTATCATGTCATGTTTATCCAATTCAGAAATGTAGGTAAAGGTATCTTTAGTTTTATATTTTTCAATATATTTAAGCTTTAATCTTACAGATACCAGTTCTGCGTTTAATGCCTGTATTTGATTTACAACAATATCTATAAGTTCTCTTCTAAGATTCTGATACTCTTCGTCTGTGTAAGCACTATCTTGTAAATGATATATTAATGAAACTCGTTTCGAGAAAATCAGCTCACTTAGACCCTTAGTGTCATTTCCCTTAAGACCTTCTTTGTTTTGACGGAAAAACTCAAAATTACCCAGATAATCAAAAATAACAAAATACTCCTTATGCTTACTCTTTCCGAAAAGGTCTTTACATAATCTCGTTCCCCTACCTATCATTTGCCAAAACTTAACTTTTGAACGAACCTTTTTGAAGAATATCAGGTTTACTATTTCCGGCACATCTATACCGGTATCAAGCATATCTACTGAAACAGCTATATGCGGCTCTTTATCCGGAATTTTAAACTCATCGATAATTGTCTGTGCATAGCTATCATCACATACAACTCTTTTGATAAATCCTCCTTTGTATTGAGGATACAGTTTATTGAATCTCTCCACTATAAATTGAGCATGGTTCTTATTCTGAGCAAATATTATGGTTTTGCCAATTCTATCTCCACCTGCTACTTTTATGCCCTTAGTCATTAAGTCCTCTAATACCATATCTACAGTTTTTGAATTAAAAATAAATTCGTTAATATAAGCAGGAGGTATATATTCAGGCAACTCACCATCTTCATCGGTAAAATCTTCTTCATATCTTTCCTTTTCTTCTTCCGACAAATCATCATAGGTTATACCTTGGTCCAATATCTTGGTAGTCACTTCAATATTATAATATGGAACAAGGACATGGTCCTTTTTAACTGCTGTTTCATAATCATAAGCATAGGTAGGCACACCATGTTCCATTTCAAAGAAATCATAAGTATTTCTATCAACATCAGTTTTGGGAGTAGCAGTTAATCCCACAAGAATGCTATCAAAGTATTCAAATATTGCTCTATATTTTTTAAATATACTTCTATGCGCCTCATCAATAATTATTAAGTCAAAGTGTGCAGGACTAAACAATCTATGGCCTGATTCATTTTTGGCAGAATCAATTTCGTTTAGCATTGTAGGATAAGTAGAGAAAACAATCCTTGCATTTTTATCATCTTTATTAGTCAAAAGATTACATAAGGACATATCAGGTAAATAATTTTTAAAATCATCCTTCGCTTGTTTTACTAGTGCAGTTCTATCTGCAAGGAATAGAACATTAGTTATATAACCTCCTCTTGATAACACATCAACAAGGCTTGCAGCGGTTCTTGTTTTACCCGTTCCCGTTGCCATAACTAACAAATGTTTTCTATGTCCCTTTTCAATTGCATCACATACAGCTCTGATAGCTTCTTTCTGATAATATCTATCTGTGATTTTATCATCTATAGCTATATTATTTAAAGGCTTAAGGCTATTTCTTCTATTTATCAGTTTTTCAAGGTCACTTTTGCTGAATATGCCGCTTACCTTTCTTTGAGGTGAAGTTTTATCATCCCATATATAAGTTTCAAAGCCATTTGTAGTAAATATTATAGGTCGTCTACCCGTTTTTCTATCTAAAGCATCTGCATAAAGCTTAGCTTGCTGAAGCCCAATGTTTGGATCTTTTGATGTGCGTTTTGCTTCAATCAGTGCAAGCGGAAGCCCGTCCTTACCATATAGAACATAATCCACATAACCAATCTGATCTTTAATATTCATCATATTATCTACTGCAACTTCTTCCAGACAATCATCTCCTATTGTCCAGCCTAGAAGCTGTAGATCAACATCTATATACTTCTTTCTAGTCTGAAATTCAGAAATATCTACAGCAGTAAATTTACGTTTCTTTTTATGCTTTTCTTTTTCTTCTGTATATTTACTGCTCATCTTTTCAATAGCTTGTCTTAAAGCTTTTATTTCGTCATCCTTTTGAGAAATCAGGCTTTCCATTTTTCTTATCCTCTCTTCATTTAATGCCACTTTCTCAACAGGAATCATTTCTTCTTTAAATTCACGCTCTACATATTCACTTCCATAACAATAATCAATCCACTGTATAAATTCAAAAAGAAATTTTAATGATAGAATAGCATCGCTTCGATTAATCTTTTTTTCGGTGTGAACAGCTAAATTACCCAGCTTTATTATATATGGCAGCTTATTCCAAGTAGCCGGTTCCAAAGCAAATTTGAACGAAGGTTCGTGAATTAGAGCCTGTAGACTATCTTTATAGGGTATGGACATGGTATTGTCCGCAGAATATACCCATTTTACAGCCAGTTCCAATGCTTTTCTGCTGCCAATGGCACTCATGGCAGCAGAAGTGGATAATACTTTTTCAGCTTCCATACAAGCATTTGCAAAAAGTTCATATTCACTTTTATTCTTTAAATAATCAAAATTAGCAGGCATGTTCACACCTCACAATGAAGCTATGTTTTACAATGAATTGGTTTTACTATTGTTAATCAAAATACTTGCTCATTAAACTATCGAATAGATATTGGCTTTCATTAATTGCTTTTTGTACTAATGCTTTTTTCTCTTCTATTTTAGTAACTATTTCGGCGAATTTGGTTTGTAGTTGTTGTGGGGGAACAATAAAATCTAATCTCCTCAAAATCTCTAAGGTTAAATACTTTGTGTTTGTTCCCTTTGAATTTTGTTTCATTTCGGTTAATTTTTGCTCTAGCAAAAACTTATAAAATAGATATTGATCCCTTTCTGATTTTAATGTAATAACATACGTTCTTTGGTAAGCATTAAATTTTCCATTATAATATTTCACATCATAAATAGCACTAGCATTATTACCTGCTAATAGCAAGGCCTCACAATCAAATGCATATTCATTAATTCTAAGCATATCCTTTGAGCAAGTAAAAAAAGGATATTTCCCATTTTTACAAGCTGCGTTAGAATCTAATTTTCCAGTTGTAGTATTAAATATATCATTCCAAAATTTTTTCTGCCATCCCTTCTCATTTGTTAAAGGATCCCCAAACATATCATAGAATATAGATTTAATCAAATTATCTAGTTCTTCAAGCTGTTTCTTTCGTAGGCTTATTAATTCTGAAGCTGTGTCTAGGGTCTTGGCAATTTTATTTTGAATTTCAAGCGGTGGAATAGGAATATTTAACTCCTTCAACCATTTAAAATGTCTATTATACCCTGTATTCGGCACTTCATTCTTTCTAAAAAAATAGTATAAATACTTATAATTTATATCATCTTAAGTTGCTTTTAATACTTTAACACCATCTGCACCTAAAAAGAAAGGAGTATCTATATACTTTATTACTCTAGTATGATCACCAAAAATTATAACTGGAACATTTGTAAAGATTCCTTCTTCCTCATTTGTATAACCTGCTATATCATTCATACCTTGGTCTATTATTGGATACTTTCCAAACTCTAAATAATCTTCCTTTTTTATCTTTTTTCCTTTTTTTGTCTCATCGATAATAATCTCATTAAAAGGAACTAGCTCCCATTTACTCATCCAATAACCCCCTCAAGTCTTCCATCTTAGAAGCAATTTCAAGGGATAGTTCATCCAGACGAGCCATTATAGCCCATGGAGCATCGTATTTTACTTTTTCATATACTACTTCCTTATATCTATTTATAGATAAGTCGTACCCATTTTCTACTATGTCCTTCTTGTCTACAAAAAAGCTTTGTTCTGTTCTCTTTCTATTTAATTCATTTTCTAGGTTATGGAATCTACTTATTATATCAGGAATGTCATTATCTTCTATAGTTGTACGTTTATCATCAAGACTAAAGCCGTCTGCTTTCATGTCGTAGAACCATACCTTATCTGTTCCACCCGCACCCGTCTTAGTAAATACCAAAACTGCTGTTGAAACCCCTGCATAAGGTTTAAATACCCCGCTTGGCATACTGATAACCGCTTGCAAGTTATGGTTTTCTACCAATTCTTTTCTCAATGCCTTGTGAGCCTTTGTTGTACCGAATAAAACCCCATCTGGAACAATACAAGCGCATCTTCCGCCCTTCTTTAGCATCCTGATAAATAAAGCAACAAAAAGAAGCTCTGTCTTTTTTGTATTGCATATTGCTTTCAGATTATCATTTATACTTTCTGCATCAACTGTTCCTGTAAATGGCGGATTTGCCAATATAATATCATAAACCGATGATATATCATTCTGCTTTGAAACACTGTCCATATATTCTATTCTCGGATTTGTTATCGAATGTAACATTAAATTCATTGAAGATATACGCAGCATCGTTCTATCAATATCAAAACCAGTAAACATAGCATTTTCAAAAAACTCCCAGTCCTCGCTGGTCATCTTCGATTCATAGTTTTCCCTTATATATTCTGCTGCTGATACCAAAAAACCTGCAGTGCCGCAAGCCGGGTCACATATTTTGTCGGTTGGTGATGGTGAAACTAATTTCACCATCATATTTCTGATATGCTTTGGAGTTCTAAATTGACCATTTTGTCCTGCAGTAGATAACTTACTCAACATATATTCATAGAGATCCCCTTGCATATCCAGATCCTTTATATCGTACTCATATAACTCATCTAATCCTGTAATAACTTTTTGCAAGACTTGGGGAGTAGGTATTAAAAATATTGCATCCTCCATATAACGAGAAAATGCTGTATCACTACTACCATTCATGCCTTTTATAAAAGGAAAAACTTTATTTGCTACAATATCATATATTTCACGGGCATCTTTCGTCTTAAATTTGCTCCAACGCATCAGTTGCCCCTCTTCATCCTGAGGAAATATCTTTTTCACAGTTGCACCTAAAGCTTCCATGCTTTCATTTTCAAGTTCCTTTTCATCAAGGGAACGTATAAACATAAGATAGGTAAGTTGTTCAATAACTGTAAGCGGATTGGTTATTCCACCCGCCCACATATCAGTCCATATCTTATCTACTTTATTTCTGATTTCTCCTGTCAGCATATCTTGTCTCCTATCTATATAGATTATTATAGTTTAAGTTGTAGATTTCTGCCCTAATAAAATAATTGTACCTAAATTTGAAAAGAGTTCAAAGAGTAAATATTAAGAAAATGCTCTTTTCGAATTGATATGTATTATGCAAGTGTTAATTTTCTATACATACCCATTATTTCCTTATTCCAAAAATAAAAAACAGTAGAATGATCTACTGCTGTTTAATGTAAAATAAGAATGGACAAAAGCGAAAAAAGAATTCCTCACTTGTGAAATTAATAAATCCTCAGAAATGAAAAAAGCCATTGAAGGCACCACCATTTAAAACTATCCTTGTATTAGAGACCAATCTTTTACAAGGAGGAACTGGAGGATGCTATCAATGACTCAAAAAAATCATATCAGAAAATGTATTTTGAACAAGGTATGAACATTAGTGAAATTTCTAGGGAAACTAGTTTTGACAGAAAAACAATCAAAAAGTATGTAGACAAGACAGATTGGAATGAGGATCCCATTCATAAGATTGCAAAGAGAGGAAGACCGGAAAAGCTTAAACCTTTTAAAGAAACAATAGACAAGTGGCTTATGGAGGATAAGACAGTAAGAAGAAAGCAAAGGCATACAGCAAAGCGCATCTATGAAAGACTAACTGAAATATATAAAGATGAATTCGATTGTTGTTACAAGACAGTATCAAACTATGTTAGAGAGAAGAAAAAAGAAATATATGCAAAATCTGATGGCTACCTTCCCTTGGAGCATAAGCCAGGAGAAGCTCAAGTGGATTTTGGTGAAGCAGATTTTTATCTAAATGGCAGACTATACAATGGTTACTACATAAATGTCTCATTCCCATACAGCAATCAAGGGTATACTCAGCTCTTCAAGGGGCAAAATCAGGAATGTCTTTTCGAAGGACTTATCAATATATTTAATCACATTCAGGGAGTACCATATAGGATATGGTTTGATAATGCCAGCACCATAGTTGCAAAGATATTAAAAGATGGCAATAGAGATTTGACAGATGACTTTATGAGGTTTAAAGAACACTACAACTTTGAAGCTGTGTTTTGCAACCCTAACTCTGGTCATGAAAAAGGATCAGTTGAGGCAAAGGTAGGGTATCACAGAAAAAATATGTTTGTTCCTGTACCTCAAATAACTAATTTGGAAGAATACAATAAAGAGCTTTTAATAAAATGTGATAATGATGCAAATAGAGAACATTATCGAAAAGAAGTAAAAATATCAGAATTGCATATTGAAGATAGAAAAGCATTAATACCACTGCCATCTGTAGAATTTGATGGAGGAAAATATTTAACCGTAAAAGCAAACAGCTATGGGAAATTTACACTAAATAACGGACTACACGAATATTCTACATCTCCCAAATATGCAAATGAAAAAATTCAAATCAGGATAACAGCTAATGAGGTGATTATCCTTGATGAAAACTACAGAGCAATCATCAAACATACTCGACTATATGGTGATACTAAGCAGCAGAGCATGCAATGGCTTCCATACCTGAATACTCTAGCAAAAAGACCTGGAGCATTGAAATATACTGGAATATATACTATGCTGCCACATTCTATGAAAGAGTATATGGAAACTTGCTCAAAATCTGAAAGAGGAAAAATTCTTCAGACAATATCAGTTATTTGTGAGAAGTCAAACTTTGAAACAGCAGTAAAAACAGTTAGTGAAGCTCTTATGTATGGAGCATATGTATGGAGCAGTGGATGCAGATAGCTTGACAGCTCTTTTCAGCAGGCTAAATACTCCTGAACCTGCAAAAGTACCTGAAGGTATACCTAAGCTTAACAAGGTAGTTACCGATATATCTGCATATGATGCCTTGATAAGGAAAGCAGGTGAGGCCATATGCTAAGTCTTGAAATAGCAGCTTGCTGTAAGGTACTAAAATTTAGTCAAAACATGGTGGAAAACAGCTAAAGTATAACTGCTGACAGCCATCAGGAATACTTACTTAAGTTATTGAAGCTTGAAATAGAACACCGAGAAAAGGCCAGACAAGATAGGCTCATAAAGAATGCAGGATTTTATACAATGAAATCCTTCGATGACTTTAAATTTGATGAAGTAACTGTTCCTGCAAGTATAAATGTTGATTACCTAAGAAAATGTGAATTCATAGGGGATAAGAGTAATCTAGTGTTTTATGGAAATGTAGGAACTGGTAAAACCCACTTAGCAACAGCAATAGGTATTGAAGCATTTAAGCTAGATAAAGCCGTAAAGTTTTTCAGGACAGCAGCTTTAGTAAACAAGCTTTCAGAAGCAAAGAAAACAAAAGAACTATCAGGATTTATAAAACAAATTATGAAAAATGATCTTCTGATATTTGACGAATGGGGATATATACCCCTAGACAGAGATGGTTCACAGCTACTATTTGAGATAATATCTGAATGCTATGAGAGAAAGAGCATAATCATTACAACCAACATAGAATTTTCAAGATGGACCAATGTACTCTATGATGAACAAATGACAGGAGCACTTATAGATAGACTGCTACATCATTGCCACTTGCTAATTTTTAGTGGTGATAGTGAGAGAATGAAAAACTCATTAATCAGGCAAGGTTAACATAAGAAATCCCCACCGGTGCCTGGGGAAAAATTTTTTCATAACTGAGGAAATAATTATTGCAAAAAACACCATATCACATAGATGCTCCATGCTATCTATATGAGCAATATCCAATACAAATTGAAGTGTTTTATTATTAGTAAATATTTTTTCTATCTCATAGATATCTGTGAATATTGGATCTAACTTACTGTTGTTTTCCAAGTATAAGGTTATACCTTCCGGATTAAATTTATCTAACGCAAATCTAACTTTCTCATCTAATATACCTAATGTTTCTTCATTTATAGGTAGATTTTCACAAATTGGATGAATTATTAATTCTCTATGATTTAATTCTTTTAATAAAACAAGCCGTTTCGGTACGTGTTCATCGAATTCATCTATATTCAATACTGCATGAACTATGGTAGGAAACTTATATCTATTTATGGTATCAATGAAATCCGCATCATCTTTATGTAAGCATAATCCTCTGCTATCGTACCAAAGTTGTATAAAATCAAATCCGTTTTCCTTTGCAAACTTCACTTCATTTTCATACCTATTAAAAAATCTTGCGCAACATCCTATCTTAATCATATTGCCTCCTAAAATATCGATATATGGCAAAATATATCTAATTCGCTAGCTTAGTAATGCTAATTTTCTCATCTTGTATAACTTTCAGAATAAAGGCGCCCATAACTGAAATTGGGAGTGCTATTGAAAAATTGGATAACAAAAAAACATGCATAAAATCTGCTTTCTGTGATTATTGCTCATTTAATATTCTGATGATATTTGGCTTTAAAACGACAAAAAGCAAATATCCTAATAAACCTCCGAAGGTATTAGTAATCAAGTCAGTAACATCAAAGGATCTTGATGTTAATCCTCCCCAAAATGCATTTAATAACTGAGTGCTTTCGATTGCCAGACTAAAAAGAAAACACATGACAACTGTTTTTAGAAAACCTGATTTCTTTATAATTGGATATAAAAGTCCAAAAGGCATCATCATGATTACATTTAAAAATATCTCCCTGACACTGCCATAATAGTTTAATATTAAATCCCTGAAAGGAATAAGATTGACATTTTTAAGAAATAAATTATTAGTACCATTTATAAATGGCATAGGAAATGGCATCAATGTTACACCTAGAACCATTGAGATGTAAATATACATGAGTGTATTGATTGTAAATATCATCTTTGATCTTTTATACCACTTTTTATAAAAGAATAAGCAGTAAATAATAGCTAATATAGCAAAATCAACTAAATATTGCACCATGCTTTCCTCCATATGATATATAACTCTGCGATTACTCAATTAGTTCATGTACCTTACTCCAACTATGCTAATATATTCCATATATAGTTAACAAGTCCTTCTCTTTATTATTCAAATATAGCTAGTATACTTACAAAAACTATATCAAAAAAAGTTTATGATTAACAACCGCATATTAACACTCTATTCAAAAGTACAAAAAACAGCAGACATTAAATCTGCTGTTTACTTCTAAAAATAACCCAATCATACATAACTGTTTTGTTTTCTTGAGGCAATATTATCATGCCTATACCATATAAATACACGCTTAAATATTATTCAAACATCTTATATAAATCCTCTACGCTGATTACCTGACTTCTTCCAAAGCTCAGCATCTCAAGTCCCATCTTCTTTCTTTCAGCATTGAAGGAGGCTGTTGTTTCAATCGGTACGATGCAGTTGTAATTTAAAGAAAATGCATAGCTGCAGGTCTCAAGTACACATACATCTGTAGCAGCTCCAACAAGTACCAGGTTCTTTATATTTCTCTCTTTAAGTATTTCATCCAGCTTCGTTCCAAAAAATGCGTTCCATCTGTTTTTTACCAGCAGAAGTTCACCTTCCCTTGGAGCCAATGGTGGAATAATATCAGCATCCGGTGTACCTTTTATAAAATGGCGGTATTTTTTCACTTCGAATCTTTCAGCAAGCATCTTCCAATCGCTGAAGTCCTCCTCATATTCAGTCTTTATATTGACCACCAGCATACCGTTTTCATTAAAGTAATCCTTCAGTTTTATTATAGGGGTTACTATATCCTCCTGCTTTGTCACATCCACATTCAGCATCTTCACAAGGGAACCGTCGGGAGCACCGCCGCCATATTGCATATCGATAACTAACAATGCAGTTTCATTCTTTTTCAACATATTTAAATTCTCCTTTATATGTATATTTATAATAATATTATACTCCTTGTGAGAGTATGGCTGGCAATGGTTTATTATTCCTTAAAACCAGTAATTTTTTACCCATATTTTCTCCTTTAAAATGTAATTATTAAAACATAATTTATAAATACTGTATCATTATAAATAAATTATTTTTTGCTTTTTTGCTCTAAAAATATAGGTATTATATTAAGTACAATAGAAATAATCGTCAAAACCCATAACCACACTTCCATAGTAGGCACAACATCTAATAAAGCCGACCAGTTTTCCACTTTTACCCACCTGGATACAAGGCTGTATTGTGCGCAAAGCGTTAACGCTGTGAATGACAATCCTATTGCCATTGCAATTTTATAGTTGCTTCCTGTTTTATACATATAAAGATTTATATAAGTTGCTATTATAGCAATAACTCCTAATATTAGCCACATTATTATACCTCCATTAAGTTATTATTTATAATTTTGTTATACACTCAAATGTGTGCCATTTCTTCTTTTTAGGTTCTCCATTCTCCCCCATACAGGTTCCAATTCAAATCTACAAAAAGAGATGTGAACTCTTTTTGGTCCATAAATGTCATTTCATCAGTATCCCTATACCACTCATCTCTATTCCCAAATATATTAATACCTATGACTGTATGTTTTTTAATTTATTTCTAATATCATTCCACAGTGCATAGAAATCTTTTTTGCTTAAAAATGATAATGTCAAACTGGAATAAAAGCGATCTATTCCCCCAATTTCAAAATCCATAATATTTGATTTTATTACAGTTATCCTATCTTTAATGTCCTACAGATTCTTAAGTCTATTTTCAAGAATTTTTGTCTCTTTGTCTAACGCAATGACCTTGTAGCCTTGGGAAGCAAAAAATAGTATCATTGCCAGCACCACTTCCACAGTCAAGGATTAAGCAATCCTTATCTAAGTATTTTATTATTTTCTTTGCCAGTTCTCTTGGTGGTTCTCCCTGTGTTACTTTGTGAAACTGCTCTGATGACATTCAATTGCTCCTTTTTATATTTTAATTTACTCGGTTGTTATTATTAGTCTTATATAGCAAAAATCTACATGTGTCTATTCTATAAATACTATAGCTTCCAAGGCTATATGCTTTTATATCTACCTTCGAATTTCTCAGCGATGAACTCTCTAAAAATGATAATATTATCCACATCTTTTTTCTCACCAAGGATGCCTGATTTGCTGTTAAATAAAAAATAAAATAATCTTTGCTTTCCATTAAGGCAAAAAATTGATTATGCTTAAGTTCACCTTTTGACTTAAGTTCCTCGTACAGAAGGCTTTTATGCTGTTTTATTACCCCAATATAATAATGCTTATGTTTTATGGTAAATGCGCTTAAATATTTTTTCTGCTGCTTCTTTGGCAGAAATATTGCTCACATCAATTTTCTCTGTATCCATTTGAAAATAGTTTTTTAATCTTGGCACACTTCTGTAAATAACATCTTCAGTCCTTATGCCCAACTCTATATCCTTTGTAATTCTTGAAAATAATGCTTGTTCTGAACATACTAAAGAAAATTTGAATAATATGCAATCATCTTTTTTAAGTCTGGATAATACATCATCAATAATACTTTGCTCATGCATTACCCAGCAAAATATTATGTTTTCATATACTGAACAGGAAATAAAGTTATTTAAGAGATAACTAATATTATCTACTACCATGTTTTTTGTTTCATCATTTACAATAAAAGGTGACATGTCCCAGCACCAATCACCGTCCAGTAAAACACAATTAGGCAGCATCTTTTGCAATGCTCTGCTTGTCGCTGTCTTTCCTATCCCCATAGTTCCGTTTATAAATATTAGGTTTTTCATTTTCTTCTCTCCAAAGTTTTATTTCAAATAAAATTATCAAATTGAAACTAGAACATTGTTAATTCTTTAAAATGCAAAATATAACATAGTTATTTGACCACATGTCTGAGATCTAGATAGCTCATAACTTGATAAAGGTATGTATATGGGTTCTACTGCATAGCTTATTATCTTCAATATGAATGATTATGCTTCGAATTACTTAGTAAATCTATTGCCATAATTATAAGTTCCATATGTGTATCTAGAAACCTTTAAAATTATATCTAAAATATAAAACAGTAGACTAATCTACTGCTTACTTCTCAATATATATGGTGGGCGGTATTGGGATCGAACCAACGACCTCCACGATGTCAACGTGGCACTCTAACCAGCTGAGCTAACCGCCCTTATGAACTTCGAAATATATTATATCATTAAGCTGAAGCATATTTCAATATCTATATTTGCTTTAAAAGCTTTTCATAATCCTCTGGTGTATCGACATCAAATCCAGCCAAGGCGTCATCCATATCCACATATATAACTTTATCCGGATTTGCTTTAATAACATCTCTGCCGCCTTTATCACCCGTAATATTCAGCAAATCCTTCTTAAAATCCACAGGAAATATGACAGGCATACCATTTTTCTCATTGTATCTTGGAACGATTATAGATGATGAATTCTGCATCCATACGTAAATTAGTCTTTCCATAACTTCTGTACTTATAAAAGGCTGATCTCCCGTAATAAATATGTAAGCTTTAGT
>Ga0134092_1001679_pt1 | contig 18818 bp, 18 predicted proteins | sample 3_6taG_FD_94454 | JGI IMG/M metagenome (GOLD analysis project Ga0134092, IMG submission 94454) | Switchgrass degrading microbial communities from high solid loading bioreactors in New Hampshire, USA - 3_6_20_6_A3 metaG | ecosystem: Engineered > Bioreactor > Semi-continuous > Anaerobic >... | reverse complement strand
TGCGAAGCTCTAATGTTATGCGGTATTAGCACCGATTTCTCGGTGTTATCCCCCTCTTTGGGGCAGGTTGCCCACGTGTTACTCACCCGTCCGCCACTAAGATGATAAAATAGCAAGCTACTCCATCATCTCCGTTCGACTTGCATGTGTTAGGCACGCCGCCAGCGTTCGTCCTGAGCCAGGATCAAACTCTCATGTTAATTCTATTTAACCTATGACCTGTGTCATAGCTTATATCTAATTAAATGATGATTAGTTTAATCCTACTCAAAAGAATTACTTCTATCACTGAACTAACCCGCTCTAAGCCCTCCGCCAAAAAGCGGATGTCAAGTGCGGATAAGTCCAGCATAGACTCGACTAACATTCAACCGGGGTTAAAACCCCTCTGAATGAAGTCTCGTTCAACTAGTACTGTTTAGTTTTCAAAGTCCATGTTTTGTCAGCGCATGGCGCCAACGAATCTTATATTATCACAGCTCCGATTTGTTGTCAATATATTTTTCGACATTTTTGTTTCATAGCTGTGCTGTGTTTCCTATCGAAGCAGGAATTACATCTTATCATGTATCAACTAAACTGTCAACATATTTTTTATTGGTTTATTCAACCAATGTCTTTTGTATTTCGTCCTGCCGAAACAGGAACTTTATCTTATCATCTTTTTCGTATTATGTCAACATGTTATTTGTTACTAGTTTTTATGTCCTGTTTTGCAACAGGGACTTTATATTATCACATTTAATAACAAGAGTCAAAAGTTAATTTTTATAAATATTTTCTTTCATTATTTTTCACAAGTATAAATCATATTATAATAGTTTATAGTTAGTAATAGCTTATTCCAAAAGGTTATTGATACTGTTTCTAGGCAAATTAATATAGCTTTCAGGTACGTCGCCTACAATTATCGTTTCAGATACAGGTATATTTGTTGATACATCTATTTCGTTTTCTGCAAAAGGAACTACTATCTGAACTTTTGTGTTTACATGAAGATAAATTTTTAGTCTAGTCTGATTTATGCCTGCTTCAGAAAACTCCGTTGTGAAGTTTACGTTTACTGAACCTGCAGGTTGAATTTTAATGTTTATTCTTGGTCCTTTGTCTGCAAAAATTTGACTGCCAAGCACATTACCAATTGTGATATACAAATCCTTAGCAGCTATGTTTTCCAGTTCCTTTTGAATGGATAAGGAAGTTTCTACTGCTATTCTATTCATCTCAGAAGTATTTGCTTGTACCATTGTCACTCTGCCCATATTATCAGTCTGAATGTTAACTAAATTATTGAATGCATCAGCTGCAATTTTTTTACTCACAGCATCATTAATAGCTTGTGTAGCAAATAATCTTGCTTTTATTTCAGACATAACAACTATTTTGGGCCTAATATTATTTTCTACGTATATATAAAAATATAACATAAAGAATAGCAGAATTATCGTAATAATTATAAAGACAGGTTTTCTTTTTCTAAGTGAATATTTATTATGCCATCTCATTATTACACCACCATATTTGATAATAATTACTTCATACTAATATATGAATAAAACAGCATATCCAATGTTTTATTTATTGAAAACTGACTTAGAACTATTTACAAATTTATTCGTCAAATACCTAAATTGAGCCCTTATTTGATAAGATTGCTTCAATATGGTATAATTGGTCTGTTAAAATAACTTATTGTTCTTTTTAAACTACTGAGGAGGTATAAAATGAGTACCGAGGAAAATAAGCCGAATTCAAATAAAAAAGCAAAAAAGAAGAAAAAGAAATCATCTTTAAATAGAATTTTAAAGATAATAGTTGTCTTTTTATTACTTGTCGTATTCACTGGTGCCAGTGTCGCATTAGGTATCGCTTACAGTTGGATCAGCACTGCTGAACCTTTGGACACAAATGAGGTTTTTAATCTTGATCAAACAACCTACATTGTAGATGAAAACGATAATGTTATTGATAAACTTCATGCCAATGAAAATAGGAGCATAGTATCTCTTGATAAGATTCCCAAACATTTGCAAAATGCTTTTATTGCAATTGAGGACAAAAGGTTTTATAAACACAACGGAATCGACCCTCAGCGTATAGTAGGCTCCCTCATTGAAGATATTAAGCAGAGAAGATTAGCACATGGAGCAAGTACAATTACGCAGCAATTAATCAAGAATGTATACCTAACTAAAGATAAGAAATGGAAACGTAAAGTAATAGAAATGTATTATGCTCTGCAATTGGAAAGGCAATTCACTAAAGAGCAAATTTTAGAAGCCTACTTAAATACAATTGGCTTAGGAGGCAATAATATTTCAGGTGTGCAGGAAGGTGCTTTGTATTATTTCGGAAAAGATGTAAGTGAATTAACACTTGCTGAATCAGCTGTTCTTGCAGGTATTACAAATCTTCCTTCAGCATATTCGCCATATTTGAATTACGAAAAGTCTATGCAAAGAAAAAACTTGATATTAAGCGAAATGCTAAAGCAAAACATGATTACTCAAGCAGAGTATGATGAAGCTATTGCTCAGGAGATAAAACTTGCAAAGGTTGAAAAGGAAGTTGAAACCACTTACTTTGCAGATATGGTAATAAAAGATGTTATAACTGCTCTTCAGGAAAAACTGGGTTATGACAAAGCTGAAGCAGAAAGAAAAGTATTTAATGGTGGATTAAAAATAATTGCAACCATTGATACAAAAATACAAAACATATTGGAAGAAGCTTTCAGTAACCCTGATTTATTCCCTAAGTCAACTGAAGATGAGACTGGAACATTACAACCGGAAGCTGCCATGGTTATAATTGATAATAACACTGGACATATAAAAGCAATAATGGGTGGTAGAAGTTCTAAAGTAAGAAGAGGGCTCAATAGGGCAACTCAATCGCCAAGACAGCCTGGCTCATCCATAAAACCTTTAGCTGTTTATGCACCTGCACTGGATAATGGATATACCGCTGGTACGGTAATTGATGATTCCCCGGTAACATTCGGAAATTACTCACCTAATAACTATAGCAGAAATTTCAGTGGCTTGGTTACTGTCAGGGAAGCAATACAAAGTTCATTGAATGTTGTAGCAGTGAAAATTGTTCAAGATATTGGTTTGCAACGTTCTGTAGAATATCTTGAGAAATTCGGGATTTCTACTGTTGTAACCTCAGGAAAAACAAATGATATGAACCTTCCCGCTTTAGCTTTAGGTGGAATGACAAAGGGTATCAAGCCTGTTGAGCTGGCTGCGGCATATGCTACATTCCCTAATAAAGGTGTATATACTCAGCCTGTATCCTTTACTAAAGTTCTTGACAGACATGGAAACGTTATACTTGATAACACTCCGGAAAAACGCAGAGTAATTAGTGAACAAGTAGCTTACATGATGATAGATATCATGAAGGGTGTTGTAAAAGGTGGTACTGGCGGTAATGCTGCTTTGTCAAATATGCCTGTGGCAGGAAAAACAGGTACTACTTCTGATTTAAAAGACGCTTGGTTTGCTGGATATACTCCTTATTATACAGCAGCTGTATGGATTGGACATGATGAACCAAAACCAATGAACTTCACAGGAGGATCATACCCTGCAAGGCTATGGAAGGCAGTTATGCAAGAAATTCATAAAGATCTAAAGAGAAAAGAATTTGAAAAGCCTGATGGTTTGGTTGCTGTAGACATATGCACCGAATCTGGCAAAAGACCTTCCGAATTATGTGCTCTTGATCCAAGAGGAGGAACAATTCGTTCAGAACTATTTGTAAAAGGCACTGAACCTCCTGTTGACAGCGTATGCGATGTACATGTTATTAAAGATGTCTGCACAGAATCTAAGAAGCTGGCATCAGAATATTGCCCTATAGAAAGTATTGAATCAAAAGTGTTTACACAGAGAATCGAGCCATTAGATCCATCAAAAAAACTGCCTGCGGATTATATCTATGAAGCTCCTACAGAAGTATGTGATATACATCAGGACTATTTGCCTGGTGAAGATGATTTTCCTGATGAAGGCATAATAGACGATGACAAAAACTTAGATGAAGAAAATGATAATGAAAGTAACAACAATTTTTAATAATTAAACTTAATTAACCAATCTATTTAAGAATTAAATAAAATTAGAAAAGCTTCATTGATTGCAAAATGCTTCATTGAAGCTTTTCTAATTTTATCAGTCATGCTTCAACATAATATTTCTGCTTATCTTCTCTTCTATATCAGACCTTATTTCATTTTCTCCTTCTTGCTCCATATTTAAAAAACTCTTATTGATTCTATAATATTCCTTCTGTTTCAAAATGCTCACCTCTAAAATAATTACTAGATTTATTCCACCGAATAAACTAGCTTGGCTTTTTCGGGTATATGATCTAAAGGCTTGCTTCTTGTGCTCATCCATGAGAAATATGAAATTAAGGCAATTATTAGTATTATTATTAAATATCTGAATTTAATCATCGCCTACACCTCATATTACTTATAAACTTAGTATTAATAATTTACATATAATAATTCAAAAAAAAGAAAAATCTCATAAAAATATATTTGAGATTCTTCTTCCTAACTATGTTAATCTTTTTCTCAATTTATCAAGTATTTTTTTCTCAATTCTTGATACTTGTACTTGCGATATTCCTAACATCTCTGCAACCTGGCATTGAGTTTTTTCATTGAAATACCTTAGTATTATTATCTGTCGCTCTCTTGGTTCTAAAGTTGCAAGCATTTCTCGTAATGCTATTTTATCAATCAAACCACTATCCTCTAAATTTTCATTTTGAATCTTATCAATAAGCAAAACAGGAGAACTATCATCTTGATGGATTACATCATATAAAGATTGGATAGAATTCAAGGAATCCATAGCCATGATCAAATCTTCAGCTGGAATATCAAGCTCTGCAGCTATTTCAGATATAGTAGGTTCTCTACCATAATTTTTCTCTATATTCTCTTTGCAAGCATTAGCCTTTATTGCTATTTCTTTTAAACTTCTGCTTACTTTTATTATTCCATCATCTCGTAAAAATCTCTTTATCTCACCTATAATCATTGGTATAGCATATGTAGAAAATCTTACATTATATGATGTATCAAATTTCTTTATAGCCTTAAGCAGACCTATACTTCCTATCTGTACCAAATCTTCATATTCACAACCTCTATTAAGAAATCTCTTAACAACACTTCGAACTAGACCTAAATTTTGAGATACAATATAGTTTTCTGCATCTGTATCTCCATTCTGGGCTTTCTTAATATAATCAATGATTTCTTCTTGAGAAAGCTCTAACCAGTCCATAGTATACCTCTTAATCTCTTTTAAAAGATTTTTTCATTATTACGGTTGTTCCTTTGCCTAGTTCAGATATAACGCTTACATGATCCATAAATGTTTCCATAACAGTAAATCCCATGCCCGACCTCTCCAGTTCAGGTCTGCTCGTATATAGAGGTTGTCTTGCTTTTTCAATATCTTCTATACCTTTCCCCTTATCAGTGACTTCAACCTCTATCGTATTATCTATAATTCTGCAGACAATAGTAACATAGCCTTGTTCATATTCATAGCCATGGATAATAGCATTTGTCACAGCTTCAGAAACTGCGGTTTTTATTTCTGAAATTTCCTCAATTGTAGGATCTAACTGAGCTGCAAAGGCAGCTACTACTGATCTTGCAAAACTTTCGTTTTGTGATTTACTTAGAAACTCAAGTTTCATTTCATTGTCAACTCTCATTAACTTACGCTCCTTTACAGATTTTCTATAGCAGTTTTTTTATTGTCATAACTTGGTATAATCCTCTTTAAACCGCATATTTCGTATATTCTTCTAATCTGCGGCTTCATAGAAACAATTCCAACCTTGCCTCCATTTGAAGCAATTAATTTATATCTGCCTATTATTACTCCAATTCCAGAACTGTCCATGAAATTCAATCTGCTCATATCAAAGATTATATTCTTAGGATTTTTGGCTAAAATCTCGTCATCAATAGAATCTCTGACATAACTCGCACTATGGTGATCTAATTCACCATTTAGCTTTATGATAAGAGTATTGTTACATGTCTCAAAGCTAACTTGCATCCTTTTCCCTCCATTACCATAGTAGTATTATTATTCTTTATTAACTCATTTTTTCCTTCATCGAAAAATGTAATGTTTTGTTTAAATTGGCAGATTTGCTACCTTTTTCTCTACATATAACACAAAAGGTATTTAGCAAAATTATGAAACTTTTTATTTCTATTATCGTATAAATACATTGAGCATATATGTATTAATTATTAGCTAAGGTGTTATACTTGTTTTAATGAGGAGTGATTTTATTGAATATTCTTATATTTTCAGTATCTATAGGAAATGGACATGATCAGGTTGCCCATACTTTAAGAAATGAGTTTTTATCAGCAGATCCTGAAAATAATGTAAAGATTATTAACACCATAAGCCTGATAAGCCCTTTATTGGATAAAGTGATTCTTGACAGCTACCTGAATATCTTAAGATTCTATCCAAAAGCGTGGGGTAAAATATATGAAAAGACAAATAAACTTGATCCTATAATAGATATAAATGAAATAACCAATAAGCTGCTGGCTACAGTTTGGTTAAGAAAAGCTATGATTAATTTTGAACCAGATATAGTTTTTTGTACTCATAGCTTTCCTGCTTCAATTGTTTCTAACCTTAAAGAAAAAGGTAGAATGAATTGCCCGTTAATATCTATTATCACAGATTATAATATACATTCATCGTACATAAATGATTATACAAATTATTATGTAATTCCTCATGAAAACCTTGTTTGTGTGATGGAGAACCTCGGAGTTGATGAGAAAAAGGTTTTACCATTTGGTATCCCAATAAGAAAAGAATTTTCACTTAATATGGATAAAAATAGTATTATAGAGAATCTAAAACTTGAAGACAAAAGGACTATTCTGGTAATGGGAGGCGGTTTAGGCTTAGGATCCATAAATAGAATAGTTAAAGAATTAGATAGAAAACTTAAGGATGTACAAATAATTGCTGTTGCGGGGCGTAACGAGAAGTTAGAACATAAATTAAAAATGCTGAATACAAAAAACAGTCTCATTGTTTATGGTTTTATTAACAATATTCATGAATTAATAGAGATATCTGATATTGTTATTACAAAACCTGGAGGGGTCACTATAGCAGAATTGCTATCAAGAGAAAAACCATTTATAATCTTCTCACCAATTCCAGGTCAGGAATCTGACAATGCAGAATATTTACTAAATAATGGAGTTGCTGCAGCTGCATCTGATATTGAAAAAATACCACTGTTGATTAATCAAATATTAAACAATGAGATTAGAATAGAGTGTATAAAAAAACTATCAGCATATTTAAAAAAGCCTTTTGCAGCTAAAAGAATTGTTGATTTTACAACTAAGACTTTTGGCTAAAAGTGTTTATATTTTTTTATTGCATTTTATATATATTTCCCCTATAATGTTATTGAATTTAATAGGTCTAATGATATCGCTCTGCAAAAGCCTCTACTTATTGCATCGAAGTTAGGCTTTTTTTTATTAATTAACAATAGCTTGGAAGGAAGTGTAAAAAAACTTGTATCAACTAGATCAATCAAAAACACCTTTATTTGATGCACTAATGGAATATGTAAACAACAAAACAATCCCTTTTCATGTTCCTGGTCATAAAAAAGGCCAAGGCATGTGGAATGAATTCAAGGATTTTGTTGGAATAAACGTGTTATCCATGGATGTTACTGTATTTAAACAGGTTGATAGCCTCCATAAACCAACAGGAGCAATTAAAGCTGCCCAGGAGCTTGCTGCAGATGCCTATAATACAGATTATACATTCTTTTGTATTCATGGCACTTCAGGTGCAATACAAGCTATGATTATGAGCGTTGTTGGACCAGGGGATAAGATTATTATACCTAGAAATGTCCATAAGTCTGTAACAACAGGTATAATCCTGAGTGGTGCAGCACCAGTATATATGCAACCGGAAATTGATAACGCCGTTGGTGTGGCTTTAAATGTCACACCGGAAACAGTAGAAAAAACTCTGGAATCAAATCCAGATGCTAAGGCTGTTTTAATTGTAAATCCAACATACTATGGTGTCTCTACTGATATTGAGAAAATAGTCAAAATTGTCCACAGCTATGGAATTCCATTGATTGTAGATGAAGCACACGGTCCTCATCTGCATTTTAACAGTAAACTTCCAATTTCTGCAGTAGATGCAGGAGCAGATATCTGCTCTCAAAGCACACATAAAATTATTGGTTCCATGACTCAAAGCTCATTATTACATGTAAGAAAAGGCTATGTAGATGTTAATAGGGTAAAAACAGTAATGAGCTTGCTGCAGACAACCAGTCCTTCCTATATTTTATTAGCTTCCTTGGATGTTGCCAGAAAGCAAATGGTAATGGAAGGTGAAAAACTTTTAGATAAAACCATCGAATTAGCTAATTACGCCAGGGAGAGCATTAATAAAATTGAAGGTTACTACTGCTTTGGTGAAGAAGTATTAAGCAAAAAAGGCGCTTATGCTTTTGATCCTACAAAAATAACTATAACATGCAAAGATTTAGGTTTGAGCGGATATGAGCTAGAAAGAATTCTGGCTGAAAAATATCATATTCAACCTGAAATGTCTGATTTATATAATGTATTGTGCGTATTTTCACTTGGAGATACTAAAGAATCAGTTGATAAGCTTATTAATGCATTAAAGGAAATAAGCGATGTTCAGTGCTGTTCTATAAGAAGAAAAATAGAAATATTAGATATACCAAATATACCAGAACAGATGTTAACCCCCAGGGATGCTTTCAATAGCTTGACAGTTTCAATACCTTTAGCCGACAGTATGGGACAAATAAGCGCTGAATTTCTTATGGCTTATCCTCCTGGCATACCAATATTATGCCCTGGTGAAATGATCACCAAAGAAATAATTGATTATGTAAAAGCATTAAAAAAAGCTAATCTTTATGTGCAAGGAACTGAAGATCCAGAAGTAAACTATATTAGAGTTGTCAGTGACTTAAGCATTTTTTGATAAAAAAGAGTAGAGAAAATCTCTACTCTTTTTTTAATTCTTTAATTTTATCCCATACTTTTTCCCATATTTCTTCATGTACAGATCTGCGTTCGCGTTCTCCATTTATAACAATGTATTTGAATTTATCTGCAAGATGAAGATAAGATTTTTTTACTCTTTCCAGATAACTATAGTCTCTCTCATATACATCTCTTCGTTCTTCTTGCTTTCTGCTGCCTGAAGTTTCAGTACTAATGTCAATTAATACTACTATGTCAGGCTGAGGCAACTTGCTCTCCAGGCCAACCATCCAGTCAAGATCAAGGCCATTAGCCACTCCATAGGCAAGACCTGAAGGGATATATCTATCTATTACTAAAAAATCTTTATCCTTCAGCATGGACTCTATATATTCTGCTCTTTCATAGCGATTTGCAGTAAATAGCAGCTGCCTTACAGTGGAACTGTAACTTCTTTTCCCTTCTAAAAATAGTTGTATTTCTCTCCCTAAAGGAGTTTCGGTGTCATGAAAATGCATATATTCTACATCATAACCCATATCTTTTAATCTATTAACAAATAGTCTTGACTGGGTTCCTTTACCTGACTGATCTAATCCTTCGAATACTATTAAGATCCCCTTTTTATCCAATTTAACCTCCATAGTTTCTACACATCTAATCTTTCAATAATATTAAATATCACTTCTTTTACTTTGTTATTATTTTCACTGAATACTCTCAATACTTCTTCTTCAGTAACAGGTTTAATATCTTCATTCCCCTCTAAGCCGGCATCGTAATCTGTTATCAACGCAATGTTTACATATGGAATCCCCAATTCCTTTGCCAATATGCATTCCGGATATTGAGTCATGTTTATTACATCCCATCCCATTTTACTAAACCATCTGCTCTCAGCTTTAGTTGAAAATCTAGGTCCTTGAATTACAACTACTGTTCCTTTTTTATGTACTTTTATACCCATTTTTTCACATGTCTCAATGGCAATTGCTCTCAGTTTCGGATCATAGGGTTCTACGCCAACTATATGCTTTGTTTCAGGACCATCATAATAAGTATCCCCTCTTCCCCAGGTTCTATCTACAAAATCATCACATACAACAAAATCCCCTGGTTCAATCTCAGCTTTCAAACTGCCGGAAGCAGTAGGAGCAATTATGTATTTTACACCAAGCATCATCATTGCATAAAGATTTGCTTTATAAGGTATTTTATGAGGTGGAAATGAATGTTTCCTTCCGTGTCTAGGTAAAAAAGCTATCTTCTTACCTGCAACAGTTCCTAAAGATATTTTATCACTAGGTCTCCCATAGGGTGTTTCTATGTCAATTTCTTCAACATCGGTAAAAAGAGAGTATAAACCTGAACCACCAAACACGCCTACATCTGCTTTATAATCCATATAATCCCTCCAATAATTTTATTTACATAAATATTACTATAATGATAAATCAAGAGCAATATCAATAGCTTAGTTGCTCAAAAACTTTGGTCCCAGGTATCTTTTTATTAGGGTTTCATCACTCTCATTTGAAAGCTCAATAGGTTCTCTGTCCAGATCCTCAAATACAACTTTTATAGTTGCATCTCCTTTAATAAACTGTTCAGCAGCTGTTTCCTCATCTACTTCCCTTATCTTTTTTGCTTTTCTGGATTTTTCGTTTTTTTCAAATTCTCTTGCAAAATAACTGCCGGAAATTCTGATTACTTTCATATATTTCATGTTTATCACCTCAATAAATATAATAAAATCTATTTATTTTAGACTTATTATCTTATTTTTTATCAAAGCATCCAGGTTCAGTTTCCTGACACCATCATTGAACTCAACAATAATTGTATATTCATCTGATTTATTATAAATCTCTTTTATAATCCCCTCGCCAAAGTGCTTATGATTAATTCTATCACCACATCTGAAGGAATCTCTATAGTCTTTAAGCCATCCATCAATTTCTCCTATAAATCTCGATGGTGAAACCTTTTTAGAAAACCTTTGTTTTGGTACAAAAATATGTAAAACTGTTTTAGCCCTTGTCATAGCTACATAAAAAAGTCTTCTTTCATCTTCCAGCTCCGTTAATGTTATGTTATCTTCTTTTAAAAATGGTATAATTCCATCTACCGCTCCAGATATAAAAACTTGTTCAAACTCCAATCCCTTTGCCTTATGCATTGTCATCAATGATACAGCATTATTATTTCTCTTGTCTATATGCCTATGCCCAATTGACTCAAGAATTGCATTTATATGTTCAATATAATCCGTTATATTTATAAACTTCTCTGCCGAATTGCTTATTTCATCCATTAAATCTTTGAACAATCTAAAATCTATTGATTTAGCATGAGCATATTCTCTAACGTATTCTTCATAACCTATAAAGCTTCGTATATATTTTACTGCCTCGCTGGTTTTCATATCCTTTATTCTCTTTAAGCTGTCCTTCAATTGATAGAGCCCTTGCACTTGAAGATCATTCAACAATCCTGATTTTATAATATTTTCAATCAAGTCTCCTTCTTTATTTAACGATTCCTCAATAATATATCTGGAAATATAGCGATTGGGTTTATTCAGTATCCTCAGCAAGCTATTATTTACATCAATTCCTAATGAAGCCTTAAAGTAGCTTAATATATCCTTTAGTAACCAATGATTGTAGATTGATGCTAAGCCATCATAAGATACATAAGGTATATTGGCCATTGTAAAAGTATCTATAAATGCTCTGGATTGAAGATTTGTCCTGTATATAACAGCAAAATCCGAATATTTAGCTCCTTGATTAACAATATTTTTTATTTTCTCACCGATTATTCTGGCTTCATCTTCGAAGTCTTCAACCCTTACGACATATGGATTGCTCCCCATGCTTTTAGTGGTTACATAATTTTTTTCATATCTGTTTTTATTATTGCTTATTAAAGACATGGCTGAATTGATTATTGCTCTGTTACTTCTATAATTCCACCTAAGGGTTATCTTTGGCGCAACTTCATATGTTCTGGCAAATTGAAACATTATGTCGGTATCTGCTCCTCTAAAACTATATATGGATTGATCATCATCTCCAACGATAAAAATATTGTTTCTAGGATATGCTATCATCTTCATAATTTCATATTGAACTTTGTTTATATCCTGAAATTCGTCAATAAGTATATACTTGTACTTGTTTCTTATAGCATTTAATATCTTTTCGTTGTTGAGCAGCAGCTTATAGCAATGAGTGAGCATATCATCATAGTCATACTTACAGTTTATATTTTTGTATTTCTCATATTCTCTTCTTATATCCTTAAAAATATTATCATCTACTGAAGATGATTTAAAATCCTCAATATCAATTAGAGTATTCTGAATGTATGACATCTCACTGATAATTGATTCAACGATTTGCTCATCTTCATAAAAGCTATGACCCAAGCCTTTTATAATTGATTTCACTATAAAATGTTTCTCCTGGTCATCCAGCAGATTTTCAAGCCTGTAATCATTATAGGCTCTGAGTATTCTAAAAAAAATAGAATGGAATGTTCCAAAGGTTACACCCTTATAATCATTTTGGTAATTGGAAAGAATAAAAAATCTGTTTTCCATTTCCTTTGCAGCTGCCTTCGTAAAAGTAACTACCAAAATTTCATGGGGCTTTACCCTATATTCCTTTATAAGATATAAAACTCTATGAGTAATAATTGTAGTTTTGCCAGTACCTGGCCCTGCTATTACCATGCAGGGTCCTTTAAAGTGTCTCACTGCTTTTAATTGTTCCTCATTCAATCCTTGTAATTTTGATTTCATATGCAACACCTTAATAAAAGGGGAGAATTATATCTCCCCATCTTAAACATAAAATATTTTTTATAGTTCCATACCCTTATTAAAAGCTTTTACATTTATATCAAGCATTTTTTCAGGTATTGTGTCCTTTAATACTTCTAACCAATCTACCTCAGTTAACCCGAAAGCCTTAACAAGTGCACCCAATAAAACTATATTTTGAGTTCTTATATTTCCTACTTCTGTTGCTACCTTGGCAGCATCTATCTCTATAGTTCTGAAGTTGCTTTTTAAAGCCTCCATGATTCCTTGGGGATATTCAGCATTGCCAATTGCTATAGGCAATGATGGAATTTCGTAATTGTTAACCACAACTATTCCATCAGGTTTTAGGTATTCAATCCATCTTACTGCTTCCATTTTTTCAAAAGCAACCAGTATATCAGCCATGCCTTTACCTATCAGAGGTGAATAGACTTTTTCACCGTATCTTACCTGAGTAGTAACGCTTCCCCCTCTTTGAGCCATTCCATGAACTTCTGACATTTTAACATCATATCCAGCTTTCATCAAACCAGTTGTCAAAACTTTGCTGACTAAAATTGTTCCTTGTCCTCCGACTCCTACCAGAAGAATGTTTTTTACGGTACTCATTCTATTCACCAACCTTTCTTATGGCATCAAATTTACATACCTGCATACATACTTCGCAGCCTACACACATTGTTTGCTCTATATATGATTTTCCGTCTTTAAAGAATACTGCAGGACATCCTACCTTCAGGCACATCTTGCACTTTTTGCATTTATCTCTATCCACAATGCACTTTGTCTTCGGCGCGGGAAGTCCTTTTATTAATACACAAGGCCTCTTGGTTACGATTGCATAAGGTTCAGTTGCTTCTTCAGCTTCCTTAACAGTATCTTCCATAACTTTTAAGTCACATGGATCAACAACCTTGACAGTCTTATAGCCTATGGCTTTTAAAACTTCCACAACATCTATCTCAGTTGTAGGTTCTCCCATCAATGTCTTTCCTGTGCCTGGATTCTCCTGGTGTCCAGTCATTCCTGTAATTCTGTTATCCAACACTACAGGAATCATATTGCCTTTATTGTACACTATATCTATAGCACCTGTAATACCAGAATGGAAGAATGTAGAATCTCCTACTACACCAAACACTTTGCCTTGTCTTCCGGATACTTCAAAAGCTTTTGAAATTCCCATACCAGCACTGAACCCAGCACCCATACATATACATGTATCAAGAGCTTCAAGGGGCTGACTGGCTCCTAAGGTATAACATCCAATATCTCCTGTAACAACTCTGTTTTTCTTCTTTGACATAGTATAGAAGAATCCTCTATGAGGACAGCCTGGGCATAATACTGGTGGTCTCGGAACAGGCTCTACTTCTAATTTCTTTGTTTCATAAACCTTATCCAGCATTGCGTTAGCAATTATTTCTGGATTAAGCTCATATATACGTGGTATAAGTTCCTTACCTTTACACTTTATCCCTGCTGCCTTTATCTGCTCTTCCATAAATGGCTCTAACTCTTCAATTACATAAAGTTCTTCCACGTTTTCAGAAAATTCCTTAATCAACTTCATCGGAAGAGGATAGCTGAAGCCTATTTTTAGATAAGAGGCGTCATTTCCAAATACTTCTTTTGCATATTGATAAGCTATGCCAGAAGTGATTATACCGATTTTCTTATTGTTATATTCGATTTTATTAAGCGGTGATCTATTTGAATACTCTTCTAAAGCTTCCAGCCTTTTTTCAACTCTTGGATGAGCAAGTTTAGCATTAGCTGGAGTACATACATATTTTGGTATATTTTTTACATAAGGCTTAAAGGGGACTTCTTCTCTTTCGCCCAGCTCAACAATACTTTTGCTATGGCATATTCTTGTAGTAACTCTGAATAATACAGGAGTATCAAACTCTTCACTTACTCTATAGGCTTCCTTCAAGAAATCTTTGCATTCCTGGCTATCAGAAGGTTCAACTAGCGCCATTTTTGCAAATTTAGCATAATATCTGTTGTCTTGCTCATTTTGAGAACTATGCATGCTGGGGTCATCAGCTGTTACCAAAACAAAACCTGCATTGACACCAAGATATGCATATGTGAAAATCGGGTCTGCAGCAACATTGACACCTACATGTTTCATTGCTGCTAAACTTCTAGCTCCACCAATAGAAGCACCTATTGCAACCTCTGTTGCAACCTTTTCGTTTGGTGCCCATTCAGAATATATGCAATCCTTATATTCTATCATATTTTCTAATATTTCTGTGCTTGGAGTTCCAGGGTATGCAGCTGCCACTGTTACTCCAGCTTCATAAGCACCTCTGGCTATTGCTTCGTTACCTGACATTAAACGCCTCACATAATCTCCCCCTTTTATTATTTATAGTTTGCTATAATACTTCCTAAAGCAATAGATAACAACTTGGATTCAGATGTATCTGCTCTTGATACCAAAACAATAGGAACTTTAGCTCCCATTATTATTCCCGCTGACTTTGCATTTGCAAAGTATGTCAGTGATTTACCAAGAGCATTTCCTACTTCATAATAGGGAACCAACAGTATATCTGCCTTTCCACCGCCTTCTCCTTTATATCCTTTATGCTGGCATGCCTGTTCACTTATAGCCAGATCCAATGCTACAGGTCCTTCTACAACAGTGTTCATGGCTTCCCATTTATCCTTCATGTTAGCCAGAGCCTCAGCATCAACAGTAGCTGGTATTTTTGGATTCACAGTTTCTGCCCCCGCTAGAACAGCTGTGTATATTCTGTCTAAGCCCATAGCTTTACATACAGTGATTGCATTTTCAAGAATTTTAACCTTCTGTTCCAGGCTAGGAGCTACATTAATCCCGCCATCAGTTAAGAACAACAGCTTATTATAAGAAGGTACCTGATAAACCATAACATGGCTGATAAGACTATCTGTTCTCAAGCCATTTTCTTTGTCCAAAACTGCTCTCATGATATCTGCAGTCTGCAATAATCCTTTCATAAGAAAATCTGCTTCTCCATTTCTGACAAGAGATACTGCAGTTTTTGCTGATTCAACTACATCAGGCTCATTAACAATCTTAAAATCATATGGAGCATCAATATCTTTCAGTATGCTCTTGATTGCAACCTTGTCTCCGACAAGTATTGGCTCTGCCAGATTTAGCTTCGCCGCAGAAACAACAGCTTCAATTACATCTCTGTCTTGTGCCGCTGCCACAGCAAGTCTCATTGTCTTGTTATTCTTAACAATGGATAGCATTTCATCAAAATTTCTAATCACGCTTTCACTCCTTATCGTAAATGCTTAATAACCTAAGGATTCACCTATTATTAGTACCTCAATATCTATCTTGTTTGGTTTCTTTTCTATTATAGTTGTAACATTGCACATCCTTTGAGGGCTGTCACAATCATTGCATTTACCGGTTATTGCACAAGGTGTTTTCAGGTTAAGTCTTCTTGCATTTTTGTAGGTGTTTTCCTTAATCCTTTTCATGGCAGCATCAACGTCATCAACCAACTTATTAATGCCACATACTACATACACCTTCTTGGGTCCAAATATCATAGAAGTAACTCTGTTTCCCGTGCCATCAATATTGACCAACTGGCCTTTCTCTGTCAATGCATTGGTGCTTGTCAGGTATACATCAGCCTTTGAAGCCTTTTCTCTGGCCTTATCCATGCCTTCCGATGTAGATTCAAGCCAATGGAAATAAACCTCATTACCTCTCTCCACCAATGCTTTTGGAATACCTAATTCAGTAATCGTCATACTTCCCCCAATACCAACTTTATCTGTCAACTTTATCTCTTCCAGCAGTGTATTGGCAGCAGTCGTTGAATCATGGAAATACCTAGCTTTAAAACGGTTTTTTTCAAGAGCTTTGATTGTTTTCTCAACCCTACTATCCATGAAAACACTCCTCTCTTTTCTACATAATTTCATTTTATCATAAGATGTATATGCTGTCCAAGCATGAAAAAAACCCCTTTAAAATGAAGTTATTGGTATCATTTTAAAGAGATTTTCAATGTTGCTATTCACTTTCAACGGTTTCTTCAATCAATGAATCAATTTGCTCCTTAAATTTTTCATTATCAATTACAAAAAAGGATAAACCTTCCATAGTTTTCGGCTTGCCTGGGACAGTATGAAAATGAATGTTTTCTGAAGACACATTCTTGGCTTTATTAGCAAAATACATCATCTCATTAGGAGACATGTTTGTTTTTACGTATTCTTTTATTGGTCCTTGAAGTTTAATAAAATTAGCAACTATATTGCCTTTCATTATCTTTTCTATACCAAGTTTTACAATTTGCTGCTGCATTTTAATTCTACCCAGGTCTCCGTCTTTATAGCCTCCGCCGTTGTTGTTCTTTCTCCATCTCAAAAGCTTTATTATATCTTCGCCGCTTTTTACTACTTGTCCTTTCTTGAAATGAATATGAAGATCATCGACAGGGTCATCATAGTTCATGTTATTTGGTACCTCGACTTCTATACCTCCGATACTATCTACCACGGCTTTTACTGCCTCATAATCAAACTGAACATAGTAGTTAATATCTAAGGATGTGATATCCTCCACAGCTTTAACAACGCCATCTGCACCATCACTTCCGTATACGGCATTAATCTTCTTTTGGGCTGCATGTTTATACCCCTTTCTCGGATAATAAGTATCCCTAGGGATAGAAAATATATCAACTTGCTCTTTTTCCATATCATAACTAGCAAGCATTATAGTATCTGACAGGTTTTTTGCAACTCCCACAACCAATACATTAACTCTTTTTTTAGGTATTTCGGACCCTGCAATACTGGAGCTTATGCTTATGCTGTTTAAAAACAGATACAAAATACCATATAGAATCCCTATGCTAATTATAAAACTGATAATAAACACTTTAAAAAACTTCTTTCTTTTGCTTTTACTCAAAATATTTCCCCCTAAAATAAAAAGATTTCATCCTCTGTTATGCAGGATAGTGTAGATCCATAACAACAAAAAGCTTACTATAGTAAGCATATAAATTCTTATATCCTTACATAATCTTTCTTGCCATCCTTAACATCTACTCTATAAATTCCATCATAATTTAAGTTTTTTTCCTTAATTAATTTTTCGATACTCTGAAAAAAATCGTGAGCAAATTTTACAGCAAGGCCACAACTGGCAGCTATGCTTCTAGGTACAGGCATTATTGTAATTTTAATATCATACTCTTTAGCATATTTCTCAAAAGCTAATGCATGATGAGTAGAATTAAATGTTACAATATATTCTTTTTCATGCAATTTCATCACCTCTTGACGAATATATATTATACCCCTATTTAATATGATTAGCAAATCTAGTTTTATTTCTCAAATTGACTTAAAGAAACAATAGTTGTATTATTTGAATAATGATGTGTTTATATAGACTCTGTAAAGTTAATATGAAAAACTAGCACAATATTTTGTAGAATAGCTCAAAATTCCGCAGACAAGATTAAAACTGTTGCACTGTGGATAGTCAAGGGTAAAAATGAACAGGCTAACGCCTGCCCTATGACAATCCACAGCGCAACAGTAAAGTATTAGCTAAGCGGAATTTAAGCTATAACTAAATACTTCCGTTTTTCTTTAGCAGATAGATTCAAGCCAGCTACTTGAGCAGGTGTAAGACCATTAAGGGATGAATGTGGTCTAACAAAGTTAAAGAAGAAAACAAACATACTGATTAGGTTATTGGCTGAAGCAAAGGAGTTGAATCCCTACTTAGTCTTGTACCAAGCCTTGAACTGATGATGGAAGGATTCAATGAGATTGTTTGATATATCATCCTTAAATGATTGAACCCTTACGTGCTTAACATTATCAAATATAGACTTTACAGGCAGCTTG
>Ga0134092_1001676_pt1 | contig 18850 bp, 25 predicted proteins | sample 3_6taG_FD_94454 | JGI IMG/M metagenome (GOLD analysis project Ga0134092, IMG submission 94454) | Switchgrass degrading microbial communities from high solid loading bioreactors in New Hampshire, USA - 3_6_20_6_A3 metaG | ecosystem: Engineered > Bioreactor > Semi-continuous > Anaerobic >... | reverse complement strand
TTTAATGATACAATTTTCTGCACGAGGACTTGCTCCTTTCTGGGAGATAATTTGTTTTGTGGCAGAAACATTGTACCAGAAAGTGTGGCAGGTCCTCAATTTTCATTTAACTTTACAAAACGATTTAGACTACTAGGAGGTATTTATGTTTATAGATAAAATTATTGAAGAAATGAAAGAAGTATTTAAAGAGATTCCTTTTGGAATTGAGCATACCCTTAAAGTATTGAAAAATGCAGAGGATATAATTGCAGGTGAAAATATACAGGAAGAAAAAGAATTGATTGAAATTGCTGCTATACTCCATGACATTGGTGCTGTTGAAGCACTAAGAAAGTATGGTTCTATAGATGACGTGTATCAGGAAAAAGAGGGACCCGAAGTTGCACGAAAGATATTGGAGAAGGTTGGATATTACAAAAACGTTGATAGAATATGCTACATAATAGGCAATCATCATACTCCTTCTAAAATTGACGGAATCGATTTTCAAATACTATGGGAGGCAGATTTATTAGAGAATCTAACCGTAATGGATAAGCAGAAACAACAGCAGGAAATAAAGAAATGTATTGAGAATAATTTCAAAACAAATACAGGAAAAGAAATTGCATATAAACGATTTATATTATCTTAAAAAGATTATTTGTAAAGGAGAAGAAAAAATATATGAGCAATATACTGATTGCTTATTATTCACCGTTCAAAAACACAGAAAGTTTGGCGTTGGAAATAGCAGCCCAGACTGGTTTAAAACTATAGCACCGCCGGTCTTAAGCTTCCTTAGGCATCATGATTTCACAGGCAAAACTATAATTCCATTCTGTACTCATGGAGGCGGTGGATTTGGTCAAATTGAAGAAGATATAGCAAAAGAGTGCCCAAATTCCATAATGCTGCCAGGTTTTTCAGCAAACGGGACAGTTACGCCGGCTGAAGTCAAGAATTGGCTTAAGACAATAGGATACTAAAAAATATAAGCATAGCAATAATGCTTCAACTCCTGCCCAGCGGTATTCAAATTGGCTGCTGGATTTAAGACTACGAATTGATAAAATCAATTGATGAGATATACAGTATAGCAAAAATCTATAATACTACTGCAGGGAAATGTTTTATGATATGTTATTTATGTCTATTTATACAGAATTACAATGGTTTTCTGGTGATAAAATGAAAGTTTCAATTATAGTGCCTGTGCTTAATGAAGCTGATAATATATATAATTTGGTTGATATGCTTCAAAGGCTTGAGGGAGACAAAGAGGTAATAATCGTAGATGGCGGAAGCACTGACGGTACCTTGCAGCTTATACCCGATTCCTTTATTACAGTTAATTCTGAGAAAGGCAGGGGGCGCCAATTGAACAAGGGTGCCGCGGCGGCTACCGGCGACATATTTTTGTTCCTGCACTGCGACAGCTTATTGGAAGCTGATGTGCTTGAAAAGGTGCAGAGGGTGATTGAGTCAGGCTGTGTCGGGGGCTGCTTTACTATGAAGTTTGACAGGAAGAATTGGCTGCTCTCAATTATTGCCTATCTGTCAAACCTTAGAGTAAAGATTTTTGGGATTATTTTCGGAGACCAGGGAATGTTTGTGAAGAAGGATGTATTCCAGTCTTTAGGTGGATTTGCCGATATACCTATAATGGAAGATTTGGAGTTCTCCGGCAGACTTAGGAAAGCAGGAAAAGTGAAACAGCTGAAGGAACGTATTGTTACATCTGCCAGAAGGTTTGAAAAAGGCGGTATAATAAGAACAATGCTCTTTATGCATAAAATGAAGATTATGTATTGGATGGGCAAAAGTCCCGAGGAATTATACCTTTTGTATAAAAATGTGAGGTAACAGATGAAAAATGCACTTATTCTGATGACAAGGGTTCCAATACCAGGCAAGACCAAGACACGGCTTGAAACACACCTGACGCCTGAGCAGTGTGCCATGCTGCATACTTGCTTCATGAAAGATATCTATGAAACAGCCAAAAAGATTGATGCTGAAGTTTATGTTTATTATACACCGGAGAAGTACAAGCCTTTGATGAGAGCAATACTCGGTGAAAAAGCCAAGCTAAGGCCTCAAATAGACGGAAACCTTGGTGACAGGATGGCTCACGCTATAAGAGAGCGCCTTGATATAGGCTATGAAAAATGCGTGCTTATTGGAACTGACATACCAACAATTGAAGAGTCGGTATTAAACAAGGCTTTCAATGCGCTTGACAGCAGCCAAGTCGTCATTGGGCCTACTCTTGATGGAGGATATTATTTGATAGGGATGAAAAAGCCTCATGCTGAAGTGTTCAGCGATACTTTTTATGGTGTAGACACTGTATATGAAAGCACACTTCATCGTATGACAGCATTGGGTATAAAATATTCTACAGTTGATGAGTGGTATGATATAGACACATATTTTGATCTTAAATATATGATTGATATGGGCAGGAAGAAAGAATGCCGCATACCTATTTATACGGAGAAATTTCTTAAATCAATAGGTATGATAGACTGCGAAGGTGAAGAGAAATATGGTGATTACAGAAGCAATATTGAATGATTATGTTAAAAGTTACCGCTTTAGAAAAGGGATGAATATCAGAGGGACGGAGGAAATTCATCTGATACCTCTGGCCAGAGGAGAATACAACATAAACTATACATTTGTCCATCCAGTTGTTGGTGACAAATATGTATTCAGGATAAATACCGCAAGCCAGATGCATTTGGAAAACCAGATAGAATATGAGTATAAAGCACTTAAGGTACTGGAGAAAAGCGGTAGAACCCCTAAAGTGTTTTATGTAGATGACAACAAGGACATACTGCCATACGGAGTACTTGTCATGGAATATCTGAAAGGATCTCCGTTGGATTACAAAACAGATATGCACAAAGCTGCTGCCATATTTGCAGATATACATAAATGCAGTACAGAGGGTGCAGAGTTCCTTCTCAAACCTGCTGATCCTTTGGGAGCAATGCTTGATGAATGCAGGCAAATGGCTGAGGTTTATCTTTCCTCACCTCTGGCAGATAAAACAGTTAAAATCACAATCAAGCGATTGATGGATAAAATGGAAAGAGTGCATTCCAATAATCAGAACTCAGGATTGAAGCCATGCATCATCAATACGGAAGTCAACTCCGGTAATTTCATTATTAATGAGAACCCTGACCAATGCTACCTCGTTGACTGGGAAAAACCCATACTTGGAGAAGCTGCACAAGACCTTGCACATTTTCTTGCTCCAACTACGACTTTTTGGAAAACAGACATAATACTTTCTATGGAAGAACAAATTGATTTTCTTGTGAAGTATGCTGACGCAGCAAGTAATGACTGCGGCTTTGACCAAGTGAGAGACAGAGTTTTACTATATTTGCCATTTAATTGTCTTCGCGGCATCACCTGGTGTGCTATGGCCTGGATACAATATATGAGCAGTGATAAATTGATAAGAAACGAAGATACCTTTAAAAAGATAAATGACTATTTGAGTCTGGACTATCTGGATATGATTGAACAAAGATATTTCATATAGGAGAAAAGGTATGAGTATTGAAAAATGTATACAATGCGGTAATTGTACCGCAAACTGCGATTTTCTTAAAAAACATGATATGGACCTTTCAGAGCTTTATAAAGAAAAGGCAGAATTATGCTATGGATGTTTATTGTGCGGAAAATGCAGATCTCATTGCCCTTCCGGAATTGACGGAAGGGAACTGGTGCTGAATATGAGAAGAATGATGAACAGCCAGGGCAAACTTGATAAGAAGCCATATAAAAGTATTATTCTTGAAAAAAACAATTATCTGTTTAAAAACTACAGCGGGGCCAAAAAGGAAACGGTTTTGTTTCCTGGATGCAATTTTCCATCATTCTTCCCTAAGACTACTAATAAGCTTATTGATCTTCTACAGGAAAAGCTTGATGCAGGAGTGAAATTTGACTGCTGCGGTAAGCCTATAGAAGAATTGGGCTTGGCGGAAGATGCTAAAAGGATAATACATGAGATTAACAGGAGATTATCAGATTCAGGTGCCAAAAGACTGGTTACCCTTTGTCCCAACTGTTACTACTTCCTGAAAGGAAAGCTTGATATAGAGGTTGTTGATATATACTCCATACTTTATGAAATAGGCTATGTAAATACTGAAATTAACGGGACATACAATGTGTTTGCTCCGTGTCCTGATAGATATGACAAAACAATACTTGATAAAATTTCAAAGCTTGTGGGAAAAGACGCCAAATTTAATGTAGTAGAGGATATACAATGCTGCGGATTGGGAGGACTTGCGTCCTGTGTTGACAAAACTATCCCGAGAGAGCTTATGCAGAGATTGAAGGATAAGGGTTTGGACTCAATTTATACATATTGCGCTACTTGTTATGGTAATTTTTATAGAAATGAAATAGATGATCCGCATCATTTTTTAATTGACATATTGAATAGCAGAGAAGAATTTCCTAAAGGAATTGGCTCAGTGCTAAATAGAGCTTCTTTCAGATTTAAACGATTTAAGTGATGGCAAAAAAGTAAATTTTATTAAAACCTTGCAGTAAGTGGAGAAAAAAATATTCATTGCTGCAAGGTTTTTGCTATATCTGGGTAAAAATTCATTCAAAATTCTGCGACAAATGCAAGATTAATATTTGGTATTTTCTAGATTTTGAATTTTCTTTTATGACATATTGTTAAAAAAGCTGGTTTTTGTTGTCGCAATAGTATGACAAACGAAAGCGGATAACATTAACATAACAATATTTACATAATCACAAATTTTACTTCACAAAAGGGAAAAAATAAGGTAAACTAGAGTTTGCGTGCTGCTATTATGGTAACTAAAATCTTGGTTACACATCTAAATTAGCCAAGCAATTTTATCTTTTATTTATTTTATTACTTTAATTTATTTTATCCTTTTATCAAATTTATTAACATAGGAGGAAGTAGACATGAAAAATCTAATCAACGCATGGAAGAAGTTAAGCCTTGTAAAACAGATAATCGTAGGCTTGATTATCGGTATTATCCTGGCATTAACTATTCCTGAACAAGCAAAATTTGTAGTAATCTTCGGTTCTTTATTCGTTGGCGCATTAAAAGCTTTGGCGCCTGTATTGGTTTTCTTCCTGGTTTCATCAGCTCTTGCTCAGCATAAGAGCGGCCATAAAACCAATATGAAAGCCATAGTTGTGCTTTATGTTGTAGGAACATTCCTGGCTGGTGTTGTAGGTGTTCTTGCAAGCTTTATGTTCCCAATAAAGTTGACACTTGTATCAGGAGTTGAAAGCGTGTCAGCTCCGGGCGGAATTACAGAAGTCCTTAAGAGTTTGTTGATGAATCTGGTTGATAACCCTGTAAAAGCTATATTTAATGCTAACTACATTGGTATATTGGCATTTGCAGTTTTATTCGGTATAACATTAAGAAAAGCAGCTGATTCAACTAAGACATTCATGGCTAACGTTTCTGATGCATTGGCAGATATGGTAAGAATAGTTATCAGCTTCGCTCCACTAGGTATCATGGGATTAGTATTTGATTCCATTGCTACAAGCGGTATAGAGGTATTATTAGGTTATGGACAATTAATTTTAGTGCTTGTTGGCGCTATGGCTTTTGTAGCATTAGTAATGAATCCTATAATTGTTTTCTTAAAGATACGTCAGAATCCATATCCACTTGTGCTCAAGTGTTTAAGAGAAAGTGGTATAACAGCGTTCTTCACAAGAAGCTCAGCTGCGAATATTCCGGTTAACATGAGCCTGGCTGAAAAGCTTGGTTTGGATAAGGACACTTATTCAGTATCTATTCCTTTGGGAGCCACTGTTAACATGGCAGGTGCAGCTGTTACAATTTCAGTATTGACACTAGCAGCTACTCACACCCTTGGAATTTCTGTAGATATACCTACTGCAGTAATACTCAGCGTATTATCAGCTGCAAGTGCTGCAGGTGCTTCAGGAGTAGCTGGAGGATCATTGCTTCTTATTCCTTTAGCATGCAGCTTGTTTGGAATTCCAAATGACATTGCAATGCAGGTAGTTGGTGTTGGATTTATAGTTGGAGTTATACAGGATTCATGCGAAACAGCAGTAAATTCATCAACAGATATACTGTTTACTGCAGCTGCTGAATTTGCAGAATGGAAGAAGCAGGGCAGAAAGATAGTAATAAATAAGTAAGAATTGGACAATAATGTGTAATCTGAATAAGGACGGTTAATTTTAGCCGTCCTTTAGTTTTTGCATAATGAAATTAAAAAAGTGCAGACAAATATACGCTAGTAGTATATTATAATTTTAATTATAGAAAGGGGTTAAGAGAAATGAGATTAGTTTTACTGTCAGTGATAGCTGTAATTGTATTTGGTTTTATTGTTTATGGTTTGGAAAAGGGCGCTTCTGGTCATAAGATAATGCTTTTAGGATTAAACATAACTATATTTGGAGGAATTATTGCGGTTGATCCTGATTCAAGTCTTGGTGGTATTGAATATATAATAGCCCTTGCAGGATTAATAATTTCTCTTATAGGTTTTGGAAAAAAGGATTGATTTTATCAAGCCGACTTATATGGTTATTGCAGTAACTTGTAATTAAGCTGTCCAGCAGGGATTAACGTTGTATATGTGAAGAAGGATTTTTTCTATTCTTTGTAGAATGCAAAATATTACAATACAATCTTAAGGTGGATGAAAAAGTTGGACAGTATTGATACAAAAATCCTGTTTGAAATCATAACAAGAAATATAGATGTAGGCATAGCTATAATAGATAAGAATGGATATTTGATATATTATAACAAAGCAATGGGGGAGATAGAGGGATTTGACAGCAATGAGGTGCTGAATAAGCATATTTTTGACCTGTTTCCATCAGTTGATATAAAAAACAGCTCTCTTTTTCGCTGTTTAGAGACAGGCAAGCCTATTTACAATGATTTGCAGAGCTATATCAATAAAAAGGGTAAAAAGATTTTTTCAATAATAACCAATATACCTATCATAGAAGATGGCGAAATACAAGGCGTTGTGGAATTTGCAGAAGATATAAATAAAATTGATAAGCTATATAAATCCGTAAATAACTGGCTCAACTATCCCAAACTCAATAATCTGGACAGCAATATCAATGTGATAAACTATTATAATTTTGATGATTTTAAAACCTGTGATAAGTCACTTTTAAATCTGATAGAAAAAGTAAAAAGGATAGTTTCTTTTGGTTCAAATGTTCTGATATACGGTGAAACAGGCACAGGTAAGGAGATAATTGCACAGAGCATACATAATGCAAGCAATAGAAAGAATAAGCCCTTTATTGCACAAAACTGTGCTGCAATTCCTGAAAACCTTTTGGAGTCTATTCTTTTTGGAACTGAAAAGGGAAGCTTTACCGGAGCCATAACAAAAGAAGGGCTTTTTGAGCAGGCAAATGGAGGAACGCTGCTTTTGGATGAATTGAATACTCTTCCTGCCTATCTTCAGGCAAAATTGCTGAGAGTGCTACAGGAGGGATATATAAGAAGAGTTGGCGGCAATGAAATCAGAATGGTTGATGTCAGAATCATTGCTACTGTCAATGAAGATCCTCTGGAGCTTATTAAGTCTCAAAGGCTCAGACAGGACTTATTTTTCAGGTTAAGCACCTTATATATCCGCATACCGCCTTTAAGAGAACGTAAGGATGATATATTCTTCCTTACGGACTATTTCATCAATAAATATAGTTCTCAATTTAATATACCTCATGTAAAATTATCGAAAGAACTGCTGGACTTTTTCGAGTCTTACGAATGGAAAGGCAATGTTCGAGAGTTGATTAATGTTATTGAATATATAATGATGACTGTTGAAGGTGACGAGGAAGTAAAAATAAAGCACCTTCCAGCATATTTATTGGATGAACTGGATAGGCATTATATAGATGAAAAAGATATAGATCATGAGAGCTCATATTCTGAATTAATAGATGAATATGAGAAAGAGCTGATTTTAAATGCACTTAATAGAAACAAGTGGAATGTGACTAAAACTGCTAAAGAGCTTAAAATAAAAAGACAGACCCTTCAAAATAAAATGAAGAAGCTGAATATAGATAAATAGGATTGCCAAGCTGCCGATATTATATGCAAATTGCCCATATAAGGGCAATTTTTTGTGCCGATTTTTAAATTTATGAGATAAGTTCTGGCTTTTTAGATTGGCACAGTTATTGCGATATATAATTACAAAAAAAGGCGAGGAGGAATCGTCAATGAAATATTTAGTATTAGGCAGTGGACTCCAGGGAAGAGTTGTGGCATATGACATATTGCAGTTTGAAAAGGGTTCTCAGGTTATACTGGCAGATATTGATGAAAAGAATTTAGAGATTGCAGAAAATCTTATTAAGAATAATAACCTTACTGTAGAAAAATTCGATATTTACAATGAAGAAGAGACAGTTGCTTTAATGTCTAAAGCAGATGTAATCGTAAATAGTTTGCCTCATACATGGGAAATCACAGAAAGATTCTACCAAGCGTTGGCAAAGACAAGAGATAAGAAGGCTGTCTTAACAGATTACTGGTTATGGGAAAAGCATTACGAATTTGACGAAGCATTGAAAAAAGCAAATGTATTAGCAGTTCCCGGACTTGGAATCGTACCTGGGTTTGGAAATATATGCGTAGGTCATTTGGCACATGAATTTGACCAACTGGAAGAAACAGCTATTTATTGCGGCGGACTTCCAACCAAGAGAGGCGTGGTACCACTGGATTATATGGTATTGTTCAATGTTGAAGCATTATTGGATTTATATCTGACTCCTCCAACTGTTATACAGGATGGCAAGCTGGAAAAGGATGAAGCTCTTGCTAATTTTGAAAAATTCCTCATTCCTGGTTATGGTGAAGTTGATGCATTAAAAACAGACGGACTTTACAGCTTAAATAAGACTCTGCTTGAAAAGGGCGTTAAAAAGGCATCAGAATACACATTGCGTTATCCAGGACATTACCAAACAATGCAGATATTTAATGATGCGGGATTTTTCGATACAGAACCTGTAAATGTAAATGGAGTAGAGGTAGTTCCCAGGGATGTTGCAGAGGCAGTTCTCAATAAATTGATGGCAAAGATACCTGGCGTAAGAGATTTCACTTATTTATATGTAGTAGGAAAAGGACTGAAAGATGGTAAATATGTTCAGAAAGCTTATGAATTATTGGATTATAGCGATGAGACTATAGGGATTACTTCGATGGAAAGAACAACAGCTTACCCGTCATCCATAGCGGCTATGATCATTGCCCATGATGATGCTGGAATGACAGGAGTTGTAGAGCCGGAGAATATATTTGTAGGCAAGCGATTTGAAAAAATGGTAGCAGAGCTGGCTAAGAGGGGCATTATTGTATACGAGAAATAGAAGTTCCATTACCTCTTTCTTCCCACCGCAAACCAGTATAATTACTGGTTTGCGGTGGGTTCTTGTTTTTCTTTACAAAAGTAAAAAATCATATTATAATATACATATACCCCGTATATGTATATTATAGGAGGTATTCCATGGCTAATTATTATATTAAAACCAACAGAACATTTACTAACACAAGAAAATATGGATGGATATTTACAGTATTAGTAGCCATAGGTGGTCTGTGGGAACCAAAATTAGGCTTATTAGTCATTTTGATTATGTTAGGCTTAACTATCACTTCTTTTTTTACAGGTAGATACTGGTGTGGTAATGTGTGTCCTCATGGTTCACTGTTTGATAGAATAGCAATGCCTATAAGCTTAAATAGAAAGATACCTGAATTTTTGAAATCAAAATATATGATTATAGGCTTTTTCATATTTTTTATAATTAATTTTTCAAGAAGAATAATTAATGTATTAAAACTATGGGGAAGTTATGATTTTCTTGATAAGTTAGGGTTTGTTTTTGTTGCAACATATTTAATGGTATTAATAGCTGGTGGGCTGGCTGCAGTATTAATTAATCCAAGGACTTGGTGTCAATTCTGTCCCATGGGTACAATACAGAAATTTACTCATAAATTAGGGAAAACTACCGGAATAACAGAAAAAACAGAAAAGAAAGTTACCATTGAAGATATAAATAAATGTCTCAGTTGCGGCAAATGTTCAAGGGTGTGTCCATTTCAGTTAATACCTTATCAAAATTTTGGAGAAAATAATCAATTTCATGATGTAAATTGCATAAAATGTGGTACATGTGTTGAAAATTGCCCTGTAAATATTTTATCTTTAAAAACAAAAGCTGAAACCATACATGTGCAAAAAGAATGTTGAGTTTATTAGAGTTACTATCTGAACCCAACTTCCTTAATCATGTTTAAAAATCCCGCAGTGAAAGCAGTAGAGAATCTGTTTTGCTGCGGGATTTGCTTTGATAGGAAGATAAGGTATAAGGATTAAGATCGTCAGTAATATATGCTATTCTAAATAGAGAACATCACAATGAAATATATGCAGTAAATGTGTTTTATTTTGTGGGGTGATAAATTGATATCTGAAATCAGTCATATAACTTTTATTGTTGAAGATTTAGAAAAAGCAACAAAGTTTTTTCAAGAGATATTTGATGCTAAAGAAGTGTATTACAGCGGAGAAAAGAAATTTTCCATATCAAGAGAGAAGTTCTTTTTGATAAATGACCTCTGGATTGCGGTTATGGAAGGTAAACCAACGGAAAAGAGCTATAATCATATAGCATTTAAAATAGATGAATCAGATTTTGAAATGTATCTTGATAGAATAAAAAAGCTCGGATTAGAAATAAAAGAAGGAAGAAAAAGAGTTGCCGGAGAAGGACGTTCAATATATTTCTATGATTATGATAATCATCTGTTTGAACTTCACACAGGAACATTAGAAATCAGACTTATTAGTTATCAGAAGGAACAAGCTGATTGATATAGCATATAAATTATTAAAATATGAAGATGAGAAGGAATTTGAAATTATGTTTGCGGATGTAGAAATGAAAATAAAGAAAAGAAACAAAGTGTTGTTTTCACGTGACAGCAAGTGTCTCCAAGATTTGATAGGATTAATCCAGCTGCAAAATCACCGAACTCTTGTAATGTGGGCGCTGGATTGCGCAAAAGTGCCTTTAGAGCAATTTGAAGCAAAGTACCCTGATGAATCCAGACCAAGAAAATGTTTAGAGCTTAGCGAGGCCTGGGCAAGAGGCAAAATTAAAATGCCAATTGCTAAAAGAGCCATTTTGGATTCACATGCGGTGGCAAAAGAAATAAACGACAGCGAATATGGTGCTTTATGTCATGCAATCGGGCATGCTGGTGCTACAGTTCATGTTGAAACCCATGCTATAGGCTTGCCATTTTACGAATTGACAGCAATTGTATTGAAATACGGAAAAAATAATTTTCAAAAGCCAGTCAGCGAAAAGATAAATTATTACATGAGTCGTCTTATCTATTGGCAGGAAAATACCGATAAACTAGAACTTGATTGGGCAGACTTTTTATTGGATGATACCAGAACTAATAAGGAAAAGTTATTGAGCGAAAAAAATAAATGAGTGCTGATGATAGCAGGCAGGAAGGAGATAAATAATGAACAAAAAATACACGGAAATAAACTCCAAGGTTATTGATAAATGGGTAGAAGAAGGCTGGGAATGGGGACAAGCTATCAGTCATGAGGTATTTGAAAAAGCAAGGAATAATGATTGGTTTGTTGTGTTAACACCTACTAAGCCAGTGCCGAAAGATTGGTTCTGCGAATTGAAAAGTGCTGAAGTATTGGGCCTGGCATCTGGAGGAGGTCAGCAGATGCCTATATTTGCTGCACTGGGTGCAAAGTGTACGGTACTGGATTATTCAGAAAAGCAGTTGATTAAAGAAAAAGAGGTTGCAGAAAGAGAAAACTATGAGATAAAGCTGGTGAAGGCAGACATGACAGAGCCTTTGCCTTTTGAAGATGAATCCTTTGACTTGATTTTTCATCCCGTTTCTAATTGCTATATCGAGGATGTATTGCCTGTTTGGAAAGAATGCTACAGGGTATTGAAAAAGGGAGGCATTCTAATGGCTGGATTTGATAACGGAATTAATTATGTATTTGATGATGAGGAGAAAATGGTAGTCCGAAAGCTGCCGTTCAATCCATTGAAAGATAAGCAATTGTATGAGGAATCTTTGAAAAATGACTGGGGAATACAGTTTTCACATACCATTGAAGAGCAGATTGGAGGACAATTAAAGGCAGGTTTTATACTTACGGATATATACCAGGATACAAACGGTACAGGCAGGCTTCATGAATACAATGTACCAACTTTCTATGCCACAAGAGCAGTAAAAAAGTAAGATTGCCATGTCTAATAATTTCATATTTTGTTGTATTGTGTAACTTATTGTTGAATAGTATAATATACCTAAAATTTTAATTCCAGATTGATAAGGGGAGCCGCAAATGCTGAATCATCCAACTGTTAAACTGATTGAGGAATCAAATTATTTGCCACAGATACCAAAGGCCTTTGGGGAAACATTGAGCATGTTATTGGAGCCTACTGAGTTTAATATTGATGAATGCATAGAAAAGTTATCCAGCATACCAAAGTTAGAATCAGCTATAATAAAAATCTTAAACTTTAATACAACATTAAATCGCGAAATTGTTTCTTTGAAAGATGCTGTATTGTATTTAGGTGCCAAAAATACAAGAATGATTTCCATTGCATTTATAACCAGATTATTGTTACCAAACAGGAGCGGAAGAGCTAAAATATTCAATAATAAGAAATATTGGAAGCATTGCATGGGAACTTCTGTTGCAAGCTACATGATTGCAGATGAGACTGGGTTGTGTGATAAAGAGAAAATCTTTACCTATGGATTAATACATGATATTGGCATTTCAGTTTTGGATATTTGTCTGCCGGATCACTTGGATAGAATTTATACAATGCAAATGGAAAAAGGCGTGCATCAAATAGCAGCAGAAAAAATAGTCTTAGGTGGATTAACTCATTCAGAAATTGGAATATGGATTTGTGAAAAATGGGGATTGCCGGAAGAAATCATTGAAATTGTAGGGTATCATCATACTCCATTTGCAAATAGCAAAGCCAGTAATGAAGTAAAAGTAATGCATCTTGCTGATTATATAAGTACAAATTATTATGAAAACTTACTGGGGACAGAAACAACTTTTATATACGCAGATAAATTGATGCAAATGATGAATCTTCCAAAAGAATTCGTAGATAATATAGCAAAAAAACTACCAGATGAGTTAAATAAGATTAGCCGTATTCGATTTTTTGAGCTTTTGTGATATTTAGGAGGCGTACATGAGTAAAGATAGAAGCATTGATTCCTATGAAAGATTTTACAAGGATATGAATTTTGAGAGGGAAGGGCTGTTTGAAACATTAAAAGAGGAATATTACTGCAATACGGTGTTATATCCAGGCTGTTCTATACATATAACGCCTTCTTTTTATTTTCAGCATGTAGTGTATGTGGACATCAGTGAGACTGCCAATAAGTTTTTTGATAATATTAATAATGTTTTAGATTATATAAACGGTAATAAAAAATATAAGCAGCCTGCTTATGTTCAGTTCATTCATGGAGATTATACAAAGCCCCTTCCTGTAAGAGAGGAAAACTATGATCTTCTCATTGCATTATATGCCGGGGAAATCACTCAATCTTGCAAGAAGTATGTTAAACCCGGCGGCATCATACTGACCAATAATCATCAGAAGGATGCAGAAAAGTTATTGAAGGATCCTTCAATAATATTAGATGGACTGATCTATAAAAAAGGAAAGAAATATGTGATAGAGAAAGATATCAAAGGTGATTTTGAAGATATTATAAAAAGATATTGTGGTAAGAAGAGCGATATGAAAAACACCGTTAAAGGCATGGAGTATGTAGATAATCAATGCTATTTTGTGTTCAAAAGGTGTAAATAGACAGGAGGAGAAATTGTGAGGTTGCTTAATATATCAATCGATAAGCTGATCCCTAATAATTTCTACTTGAATGAAGACAAGGTGAAAAGCATCAGAGAAGCATACGCAAACAATAACCAGGAATCACTGCCGCCTGTTACTGTAGGGATAATAGGAGAAGAGTATTCGTTAATAGATGGTCATTCACGTGCCTTTGTGGCATATGAGAATGGGGAAAAGGATATTCTTGCAGAAGTGTATCCTATTGAAGAGATTCCAGGACCTACAGAGTTATATGTTTATATTCATAATAAGGCTAAAGAACTGAATCTCACCTCCATAGACAAATTACAAGACCGTATATTGGATTCAAAGGAGCATGAATTGCTTTGGGTTCAGTATTGCCAAGAATTGATTGAGAATCTGGGATTATAGATATTGAGCATAAAGGGGGAAGGGGTAAATGGTCACTAATGAAAGTGCCATAAAATGCTATGAACAAGCTGGATTTAAGAAGACAAAGCTGATAGGAAATGCAAGAAAGATCGATAATAATTACTGGAATCTTTATGAGATGGTTATTACTCGGGAGGAATGGCTAAATAGATTATGATTGAAAGGGTGAAAATCATGAAAGTAGAAGTAGTAGAATACAAAAGAGAATGGCCGGCACTATATGAAGAAGAAGCTCAAAAGATTAAAAACATACTTGGAGACGAGTTAATTGAGATTCATCATATTGGAAGTACTTCGGTTGAGAACCTTAAAGCAAAGCCAATCATTGATATTATGCCAGTAGTGAAAGATATCGAAAAGGTTGATAAATACAATGATGAATTTATTAAGCTGGGTTATGAGCCAAAAGGTGAATATGGCATAGCTGGCAGAAGATTTTTCAGAAAAGGATCCACAATAAGGACTCACCATGTCCATGTATTTGATAAAAGCAATGCTCATGAGATTCAAAGACATTTGGCAGTGCGGGATTATTTAAGGACACATCCCCAGGATGCATATGAATATGGAGAGTTGAAGAGCAAGTTAGCAGCTATGTATCCCTCAGATATTGAAGCTTATTGCGAGGGTAAAGATGCCTTTGTTAAAGAGTTGGAAAGAAAAGCATTAGAATGGTATAAGGGTAAAATGTAAGTGAGGGATGAGTATAGGAGTTTATGATATTGTAAAAGCTTAAGAAGAAGTGTCCATGTCATAGAAAACTATACACTACCAGTAGATAATTGCTAATTAACAAAGAGGAGGTAGCCTTGTGAAAAGAGCAGCTTGCATGATTGCTTCAGTTATGATATTGGTTTTGCTCCTTTCGTCTTGTTCCTCTAAAGCTGTAATTGAAGTTGATTCTTTAAATAGTTCTGATGTAAGTAACGAGAAAAGAGCAGATATTATAATCCAGTCGCCAATAACATTGTCAAATAATGATTTATTTCCTATTAATGGACAATATCAGTATTTGAGACTAAAAATGGTTAAGGGTAAATATTATGAAGATTGGACTCCAGGAGCCCATATGGGAACCATATGGGAGGGCAATTTTATCATAGAATTGGCTAATGAATCGGCTAATGTTATAAATCAATATGATTTATGTGAAGTATACAAAGAACCTTTGATATTTAATTCTTCATTTGAAATCCAATTTGATGATTATAACGGTGATGGAGATATAGATTTTACATTAGGTCAGTATGCATCCAGCAATGGCAGGAATTATAAGCTGTTTACAATAAGGAAGGATGGAAGGATCGAAGAATTGCCGGTAAAAGATTCGATTTCATTGTTTATAAGTAATACCACAGGTTTTTATTCTACGAAACTTACAAAGATAGATGATATTACATTTAGGATAGAGTATTATGATAATTCAAAAGGAAAAAATATTGAAGATATTTTTAAGTGGGATGGCAATCAGTTTGTCAAAGCTTTACCTCCTCTATCTATGACAAATCCTTCAACAGTAACTAATGCTTCAAAAAAGATAATCAAACCATAACTTCTTTATGAAATTGCTTCTCACTACGGGATAAGTGCAAAACCGCAAGATAACCGACCTGATCCATATTTCGAAATTTGTGGGTGGGAAGATTCAGAGACGGTGATTGCAGATTTTCAATGGACTAAGGAAGGCGGAGAAGAGTTCAATGGGAAGTATACATTCAATATAATAACTAATGAGGTAGATTATCAATAGATATATTAGGAACTATTTAGTGCTGCAGCACTTAGAATGTTAAAAACCTTGTCTGAGGATCACTTACCAACAAAGGGAGAGCAGATGCTACCATGTTGTGGCTTTTTCATGAATCCCAATGAAACATTAGATGAAGTGGAGGTTATAGGTGTGATAATGGAATTGATCGGACTGTTTTGCATGAAGATGAAATGGTCAAGCTTATAACTGAAAAGGAGAATAGTGTTAATGTAAATTATCTTCAATATAAAGAAGAAGTGTTGCGTTTTGCAGATATGGTAGAAAGCTATTATAAAAAGTCTTTGCCAAAGAACATACCAGAAAATGAGTTTGAAAGAAATGGATATATAGCATTTTGGAATGAATGGAACAAGAGGAAGAAATGAGCTGAGGATTATCCAATTATATGGAGATTATGTAACATAAGATTTAAAAGTAAGGGGAGAAAAAAGTGGATTTCAAAGAAGTACTAGAAACTCATCTGAGGGCTATAAAGGATAAAGATTTGGAGACTTTCATAACAACAATCAGTAAGGATGATGTCACATTAATAATGCCAAATGGAACATTAATAAATGGCATAAAAGAGTTTATTGAGTTTCATAAGGATTGGTTTTCGGATAAAGACTGGACTTTGAATTATGAAATAATAAAAATAGAAGAGGGAGAGGAAATATCTATTGCCTTGTTAAAGGTAGATTATAAGGATATTGATTTAAAGGGCAATGAATATTCACTAAATTATTATCTGACATTGGCGTTTAAGAAGAGTGAAGGTAAATGGGGATTGTTTTATGATCAAAACACCTTATTCAATAATAAATAATAGAAAGATAGGATAATTTTCAAGTTAATATAAAGTATATTTTAAACATAGTAAAGCATTATACATTGCAGATGGTGATAGTTTGGCAAAGCATGAAAGCCAATGGTAAGTGATTTTGAAACTAAATAATAAAGAAACTTTTAAAACCTCGCGGTAAAAGAAAGAGAAATCTTCATTTACTGCGAGGTTTTACTTTTATCTTATCCATATAAAGAGAGAAGGAATATAAAATTGAGCAAAAATTTTTCGTACAAGTATTAACATTTTTGTACATGCACCAATATATTGTACTGAGAGATAAAGCTTTAGCTTTATTTTTCATAATAAAACATTCTGAAAGGAGGGATATTATGGCACCTAACGACAATGTTTTAGAAAAGGATCTTCAGGCTCTAGTTGATAATGAAGAAGAAGAGCAGGAAATCGAGCAGAAACAAGTAAATAAACAGATAAACTATAACCCATTTATTCAGAAAGTAGTTATAAAGCAGACACAAGGACAAAAAGCAGAAAATGAAGCAGAAAGTGAAGCGGAGGCTAAAGCTATAGCAGAAGGTGAAGTTGAAAGTGAACAAGGGTCCCATGGAAAATATAGATAAATCAGGTTATAGGTAAAAAATATAGGGAGTTTATGTGTGAAAGGAGGGTAAATTAATGGTAGAAGTTAAAGATAATAATCTTAATGTGGAGCTAGCTAAGCAGATTGATAAAGATATAGATGTTGAAAAAGAATTCGAAAAGGATAGTCAATTCAGCAAACAGAGGCAACTCAATAAACAATATAACTACAACTGGTTTGATCAGAAGATTATAGTGAAGCAGCTGCAAGGACAGAGAGCACAAAACGATGCCGATAGCGATGCAGATGCTAAGGCTGAAGCAGAAGCTGAAAATGAAGTAAAGAGATAAAAATATATTCTTCTCCTACTGCTAACTTTACAAGGAGATGAGTAATGCTATGAAGGATATATATGAACCGCTTTTACTTGAAGATGAAGATGTTGAAAAGAAAATAGTCAGTGCTGGAACCAATAATAAGCTTCAACATCAGCAGAGCTTACAAAGCAATAAACAGGATTTAGACCAAGCGGTGGAACTTGATGTAAAGCCTTCACAGCTTAATCTCCAGCGGATAGATGTAACAATAAACAATAAAATTGAGAACTATTCAGGAAGAATTATTGGTTCCGTATTAAGGGAAAATGACGGAATGCAGGTAGCCAACGCGGTGATTCTCCTATACTTTGGATCGGTTACGGAGTTCCCTGTATATAGAACAACTTCTGATGAAAATGGGAATTTCGTTATAGAGAATCTACCACCTGGCTTCTACACAATTGTTGCCACATTTAATGATATGCAGTGTATATCCCGCAATATAAAAGTCCTTCCAGGTGAAAGTTGTGAGCAGTCATTATCATTAGTACAAAGAGTAAACCTTGGTTATTATCAAAGAAGTTGGTAAGGCATATATTAATATAAATCTTCTTTCTTGTTGGAAAACAAGAAGGAAGATTTTTGATTACCAATAAACGATTAGAAGAGCATATATAAGAATACAAAACCAGGTGATGTTAATAATATATTATTGGTATCTCTAAGGCAAAAGCTGCTGCTTATCTGGGACAGAGCGATTTGAACCATGACTTCAGAGTACTGGAGACTGTTTTGCTGCGTATTAAACGAAGAAAAGCAATTATGGTTTTTGAATAAGAACATGGAATATGATGTCAATAACTTTTGAAAATGTCACCCTAAAATAGAGTTAATTATCGCTTGAAAATGTCACTTTTATAGGAGAAAAAATTTTAAGAAACCCGATTGACAATGAGCCTCCCCCATACGATAAT
>Ga0134092_1001674_pt1 | contig 18855 bp, 14 predicted proteins | sample 3_6taG_FD_94454 | JGI IMG/M metagenome (GOLD analysis project Ga0134092, IMG submission 94454) | Switchgrass degrading microbial communities from high solid loading bioreactors in New Hampshire, USA - 3_6_20_6_A3 metaG | ecosystem: Engineered > Bioreactor > Semi-continuous > Anaerobic >... | reverse complement strand
TGGGCGTTGTTCTGGCCCGGGTGGTCATTGACTCCACCGGGAGCGGGGATATCGCCATCGCCGCCGGAGCTGATTATGAGTACACCGGCGGAGGGGTCCTGGCCGTACAGGGAGCGGGACTGCCCCATGTGAACCTGGGGGACCACAACAACAATACCGACTGGACTTTCATCGATGACAGCGATGTGTTTGATGTTACAAGGCTCTATGTTTCAGGGAAGGCGATGTACGACCGTGTCTACGACATAGGGAAGCTGCCGCAGACCAGGGAACGCCGGAGGGTCGTGTGCGAGCATATGGTATCTGTTCTGGATGTCCTGAACTACCGCAGGTATCCCGATACCATATCCCATCACCGGAGCTCCTTTGATACCCACGGCTATACCATTCATCCGTACTTTACGATTTGCCCGCCGGAGAAGCGGCATGTCATCTACGATGCGGATGTGCCCTTAAGGAGCCTGCTGCCCAAGGGTTTGGACAACATCCTTGTCACCGGCCTGGGAATCGGTGCCCACAGGGACGCCATGCCCGTGCTCCGGATGCAGCCCTGTTTGCAGAACCAGGGCTATGCCGTGGGGTATTTGGGCGCAGTGGCTGTAAAGAAGAACTGCTCGATTCGCAGCGTGGACATCAAGCAGGTTCAGCCCCATCTGGTGGAGATGGGGATTCTGCCGGAGAGAGTGCTCACCGATCAGGACAATTTCCCCTTTTCCGATGATCAGCTGAAGGAAGCTGTATCAGGGCTGCCCCGGGGATTTGAAGGGCTAAAGGTTCTGCTGACGGATCCCGAAAAAGCGGAAAGCTTGCTCCTTGAGGCCTATTCTCAGTCGGACAAGGAATGCGAAAAGGCGGTTTTTGCCCAGGTCCTCTGCATGCTTGGAAACGGAATCGGAGTGCAGTCTGTCATTGAACAGGTGCGAGCCTTTACAGATTGGGATGAAGGATGGAATTATACGGGCATGGGCCAGTACGGCCCCTGCATGAGCAGGCTCGACAGCCTGATTATTGCCTTGGGACAATCAAAACAGGAATGCGCTTTGCCGGCGATTTTGGAAAAGGCTGAAAGGCTGACGCCGGAGCATGCTTTTTCCCATTTCCGGGCGGTATCCATAGCCTGTGAAGCCATAGGGAGCCCGGACGCTGCCCCTGTCCTGTCCAGGTTGCTGGATATGGAAGGGGTAGCGGGCCACCATGTACCGGATCTAAAGCGCGCCAGGGACGGAGTGGTCCGCGATACCGTGGATGTAAGCGTCCGCAATAAAGTCCTTCGCGAGATCTACCTTGCCCGGGCATTGTACCGCTGTGGAGATGATGACGGAAAAGCTGCACGGATACTAAAGAATTACAGCAACGATCTCCATGGCCATTACTTCCGGCATGCTGCAGGCGTCCTGGCAGGGGAGGAATGAGCAAAGAGGCGTTGAGAGAATCAACGCCTCTTTTTCGTAGCATAATAGGAAGGAACTTTCTTCTTTGCGGCGAATTATTTACGAAAGACCAAAAGAAAAGAGGGAGAATGCATGGTGAAAAATATCGATGACGTATTGCTGTCCCTGCCAGAGGAGGCAGAAATCATCCATGAGCAAAATGAACACCTAAGTGGCTATTACATAAAACTACCCAAAGGGGACCTGGAAAAGGGTTTCGTTGAAGGGATAACCCTGGCGAAGATGACAAGATATCTGGCCCTGGAGCGGTATTTGCCCTGGTGGATCCGCCCCTTCTTTGGAAGCGACGAATCAAAACTGCCGGAAGAAGTGTATTTCCTCCTGTGGGAGCGGCAGGACGGGCAGTTTGGCCTTCTTCTTCCCCTGATTTGCGGCGATGTCAAGGCCTTTATCACGGCCGGAGAAAAGGGCCTGAAGATAAGGCTTTTGAGAAACGAAAAGATGGGGTGCCAGGAATCGGCCACTGTATTATACGCAGCGGTCGGAGAGGATCCCTATCTCCTCTGTAGGGAAGCCGTTGCATCCCTGGCGAGCCGCTTTAGAACTTTCCGCACCAGGGAGGACAAGAAGGTGCCGGAGTTTGTGGACTACTTCGGATGGTGCACCTGGGATGCCTTCTATAGGGAAGTCAGTGAAGAAAAGGTTTTAAACGGCCTGGAATCCTTCAAGGCAGGAGGCCTGGTGCCGCCCCTGGTGATTCTGGACGATGGCTGGCTTGATGTAAAAAATGATCAGCTCAATTCCTTTGAAGCGGATAAAACCAAATTTCCAGAAGGCCTCAAGGGAGTGATCGACAAGGCAAAATCTAAATATGGGGTTAAGATCTTTGGCGTCTGGCATACCCTGCAGGGCTACTGGAGCGGCGTGAACCCCGACAGTGAAGAGATGAAGAAGTACCGGACAGTCTCAACGGAGAAGACCATCGAATCGAGATTCTTCGGCCCCCAGAACAAAACAAAGAGAACGATGATCCATCCCGATGATGTTCATCGATTCTACCAGGATTGGCACCGAAAGCTCCGGCGGGACGGGGTGGATATGGTCAAGGTGGACAACCAGGCTTCCATGTACCTGTTCACCGATGAATCCTTGAGCTATACAAAGGCGATGGAGGAATATCAGTATGCCCTTCAAGGCTCCGCCTTTACCCATTTTGGAGGGAATCTCCTGCACTGCATGTGCAATATGCCGGAGATTGCCTACAACATGAACGGCTCCCTCCTGTGGCGAAATTCCGATGACTTTTTCCCAAATAGGCCCGAAAGCCACCAGTTCCATGTCCATACCAATGCCATGAACAACATGTGGACCTCCCACTTTGCCATACCCGATTGGGATATGTTCCACAGCGCCCATCCGGCCGGAGGCTTCCATGCAGCGGCCAGGGCCATCAGCGGCGGGCCGGTCTATGTCAGCGACAAGCCGGAGAAGCACGATTTTGATATCATCCGGAAGCTCTACATTTCAAACGGTGAAGTCCTAAGGTGCAAGCAGCCTGCCCTGCCGGCCAGGGACTGCCTCTTTGTGGACTGCCTGAGGGAGAAAAAGCTCCTGAAGATAACGAATCGGAACGGCCATATCGGCGTCATGGGAATTTTCCACTGCAATAACGATGAGAGCAAGGCGGAGATCCGGGACAGCTTCTCGCCTTCGGATTTTCCTTTTATCGAGGGAGGGGAGTTTGCGGTATACGCTCATCAGAGCCAAAAGCTGACGGTTTGCAAGAGGGAGGAGAGAGAGGAGATTACCCTTCCCTTTATGGGCTATGAAATCATCACCTTCTCCCCGATCGTGGATTTTATCGCCCCCCTTGGGCTCCTGGACAAATACAACGGAAGTGCAGCGATACTGGGATTTGAGCTTAAGGAAGGCCGTACGGCGGAGTGCCGCCTCAAGGACGGCGGACGGGTCGGCTTTTATGCCGCTGTCGAGCCTAAAGAGGTCCTGGTAAGCGGCGAAGCTGCCTCCTGGGAATACAATGCCGAGACCAGGCTGCTGGTCGTGACAGCCCAGACCGGCTCCGAGCTCCGCATCTCCTTGAAGTTTTAAGCCACCGATGAGTCAGCGGGGACGGTTCGATGAGTCAGCGGGGACGGTTCTGAGCGACTCACTTTTCTGTGGATAACTCAATCGAATCTGCGAGGTGAGTCAGCAGGGACGGTTCTGAGCGACTCATTTTTCCGTGGATAACTCATGCAAATTGATAGGAACGAACTGCACTGGCTCATTTTAGTACTTTGACTTTTCCCGGCTACTTCTATGATTCTCTGAGTCATTGGATAACTAAATCGAGTCGGCGTGGGATAGTTCTTTCTGATTCATTTCTGTGAGTCAATGAGGAAAGTTCTTACTTACTCACTATTTTCCGGATCACTTCATCGATCCGCTAAGAGAGCGTCCTATTAACTCATTTCCGCCGCTCAATCGAGTCAGCGAGGACGACTCTGGCTAGGCCATCTGGGGCGCTTTTCGCTGACTCATCTTTTTTGGATATTCCAATTTCCAAAAACTCCTATTGCTATGTTCCGAGATTGAGCTTATAATAAGAATAAACTGATAGAAAGGATAGGTACCGGAAGGCATGAGGATTCGCTAACTGACGCTAAAATAAATAGGCGCGGTTAGATGCGGTTTTCCCGGAGGGGAAAGCCCTGGTTTCTCGTTGTCTTCTTGACCTGTCTTTTTGAATCGTTCATAGAATTGGCCGGAGGAGCGGGCTATGCCTGCCCCTGATTTTGCCGATCTTGATTCCTTCTTGCAAAGAGAAGCCATGGGATATATGCATCTACCTGTGGCTTTTTGTTTGCTTTGTTCCATGATCACCTGACAACCTTTAAGCGACGGACAAAAATTGTAGGCTTTGCTATCAACCGCTAAACTTTCATGGGCTCGAGTCTTCTGTCCTTAAAGGCTGTATGAAGTTTAATGCATTTTGGACTGCTAGGGGGAATTTAGATGGCAGAAATACGGTTTGATCATTTGACGAAATTCTATGGGGACCGCATGGTTTTTAAAGATATCAGCGGTATCATCGGAGAAGGACAAAAGGTTGGATTGGTCGGGCGAAACGGGCAGGGAAAGACGACCTTGATGAAAATATTCATCGGACAGGAGGAGCCGGATGAAGGAATCTTTGAGGTGCAAGGCCGGATCGGCTATCTTGCCCAGCAGATGGATGAGCTGGAAGGCAGTTTGGCAGAGTTTCTAGGTCAGGACGGTGCCAGGGAGTATCAAATCAAGAAAGCCCTTGCACGGGTGCAGCTTTCCGAGGCGCTGCTTCATTCAAAGCTGGAGACCTTGAGCGGAGGAGAGAAGACCAAAGCCAGGATAGCCAGGCTGCTTTTAAGGGAGCCGGACATTCTCATGCTGGATGAGCCGACCAATCATTTGGATATGAAGGCTTTAAACTGGCTGGAGGGATTTTTGTCATCCTTTGCCGGAATTGTATTGGTCATATCCCATGACCGGGCATTTTTGGATCGGGCTGTGGGCAAAATCTTTGAATTGGAAGGGGGAAAGCTTCAGGAATATACCGGAAACTACAGCGAGTACAAAAGGCAAAAGCAGCAGCTTTATGACAGGCAACTTGAGGAGTACAAGGTCTACACGGAGCAGCGAAAGAAGCTGGAAGAAGCCATCAGAAAGAAGATGGAAAAAGCCCAGAGGGTGGTAAAGAAAAAAAGGCCAAGGGACTCCGGGGAAGCCCGCGGAGGCAAGGACTTCTATGCTGCAAAGGCCAAGAGGGTGGCTCAAAATGCAAAGGCCATGGAAAGACGCCTGGAAAAGCTGGAGAAGAAGGAAAAGCCCCGGGAGCAAAAGAAGATCAAAGTCAGCTTCGGTTTGGACGGTGAGGTCGTATCTCAGACTTTAATCAGAGGACAAGGCCTAAAGAAGCAATTCGGCAGCCGGCTTTTGTTCGCTGATGTGCAATTCGAGGTAAACAGGGGGAAGAGAATTGCCCTTTTGGGCGATAACGGGAGCGGAAAAACTACGCTGCTTAAAATGATCATGGGAGAATTGGAGCCCGACGAAGGGACAGTAAAAGCAGCCCCCGGTGTACAGATAGGGTATTTGGATCAGGAGCTTGCCAGGTTTCAGGAGAATCGTTCCATTCTCGAGGAATTGTCCCATGAAACCGGGAAAAAAGAGGAGGAGATCAGAACTTTGCTGGGCTGCCTGCAGTTTAGAAGGGATGAAGTATACAAACCCATCGGAGTCTTGAGCATGGGTGAACGGGTGAAGGTAACTCTGGCCAGGCTCATCCTGCAGGGAAGCAATATCTTGATACTGGATGAACCTACCAACCATTTGGATCTTCCTTCCCGGGAGGCGGTGGAGGAGGCCCTTGAAAACTATGATGGGACGCTCCTGTTTGTCTCCCATGACCGGTATTTTTTAGAGAGAATAGCTGATGAGATTTGGGAGATCAAAGATAAGCGCCTGGAAAGACATGAGATGAGTTATCGGGAATACCTGGAGGAAAGGGAAGGAACAAGCCGAAATCAGGATGCCCAGCGCCTTTTGCTGGAGAACCGTCTTTCCCAACTGTCGGCTTTGCTGGATGTATGCAAGGATGAGGCCGAGAAAGAGGAACTGAACAGGGAGTTTATTGAGATTGCCAGGAAATTAAGAGAATTGAAATGAGTGAGCGGAAATCGTTCCCGTTGATTGGTATAAGTTATCCACAGAAGGATGAGTCAGCGAGAACCGTCCCCGTTGACTCATTAAGAACCGTTCGGGTGACTCAATAACCGTTTCCAGTGACTTACATCGAGAATCGTTCTCGTGGATTTACTTGAGTTATCCACAAAAAAGTGAGTCAATCAGAACCGTCCCTGCTGACTCATAAGTTATCCACAGAAAAGTGAGTCAGCAAGAACCGTCCCCGCTGACTCATCGGGACTGTCCCCGGTGACTCAGCAATATTGATGGTTTACAAAGGCAAAGGAAGTGCGATATAATAGAATTAAACCCATTGGATGGAAAAAAGGGGACGGGAGGGACGAAAATGGCAGATTTTATTGCAATTGCCGTAGCGGTTATTGCCCTCTACTTAATATTGAAAATTACCGCTAAGATTTTCAAAGTTATTTTATTCATCGCAGCAGTGGGAATCGTTCTTTATATTCTTACAAATTACGGATTCCTTTCAGGCTTGATTTGATTATAGAAGCGTATCCTCTGGATGCTGAGGATATGCTTTTCTTTTGGAAAGCCCTATAAAGGGAACTATGTCGGCTGGCAAACAGCGGAATAAGGGGAGGTTCCATGAAACAGGGATTCATTTGGGCAGAAATCTTTCATGTTCTGTATCATCTGATATATCAAAAGATTTTTCTCACGTATTTCCAAAGCCTTGGCGACATACAAAAAGAATTTTTATTGAAATATTTAGGAGGATCAGCCCTTATTCTGCTGATTTTGTTTATAGGGCTGCATATCTACGTTGTCAGAATGAAAAAACATTTTTTCAAGACGACGATTAGGGAACTTAGGAGAGAGCATCGGCTGCTGAAGGTAGCATTGGCCAGCATTGGAGAAGGAATCATTACAACCGATAAAGAGGCAAAGGTGAACTTTATCAGTTCGGCTGCCCAGGAGATGACAGGTTTCAGTGAAAAGGAGGCCATGGGCAGATCCATAGGGGAAATCTTCCATGTCGTAAAGGAGGACACGGGAGAACCTTTGGAGATTCCCATTTCAGCCGTGATTCGGGAAGGCAAGACCTTTCAGCTGGAGGAGAATGCCGCTCTGATTTCAAAAAACGGGAATCGCTATTTAATTGCCGATTCCGTGGCACCGATCCGCAACAACAAAGACAGGATCATCGGGGCCGTTGTGACCTTTCAGGATGTCACCAAAGCCCGCAAGGCAGAGGAAGTGAAAAGCGCCGTTTATAAAATTGCCAGCGTGTCCAACAACAGTAACAGCTTAAAGGAATGCTTCACGGAGATCCACAGGGTTTTGGGAAGCATTATCGATGCCGACAATTTTTACATCGCCCTTTATGACTCGGAAAAGGAGCTTATCAACTTCGCCTATTATGTGGACGAGTATGAGAAGGTTTACAATCTGGAAGCCCATACCACCCGCAAGAAGGGGAAGGGCGTTACGGAGTATGTGATCAACCATGGCAAAACCATGTTCTTGAACCGGTCAGATTTTATCCGGCTGGAGGAAAGCGGGGAAATCGAAATCATAGGAGCCCTTCCGGAGATCTGGATGGGATCGCCCCTGAAAATAGAGGACAAGATCATCGGGGTCATGGCCGTTCAAAGCTATAGCGATCCCAATACCTATACGGAGAAGGATAAAGAACTGTTTGAGTATGTATCCAATCAGATTGCCGTGGTCATCGAGCGAAAGCAAAAGGAGGAGACGATTCGCCATTTGGCCTACTATGATGTCCTGACGGACCTGCCGAATCGGGCCCTTTACTGCAGGCGCCTGGATAAGGCCTTGTTGAAGGCGAAAAAGGATAAGAGCTTAGGTGCAGTCCTTTTGCTGGATCTGGACGGATTTAAAAATGTAAATGACACCCTTGGCCATGTCATGGGAGATTATCTGTTAAAGGAAGTGGCCTGGCGCCTGAAGGGCTGCCTGCGCCAGAACGATATCATAGCCAGGTGGGGCGGGGATGAATTTACGGTGCTCCTGCCGGACCTTAAGGGCAGGGAAGAGGGCTTGTATTTGGCCAATAAGCTCATTGAGGCCTTGAATGTTCCCTTTGAGCTGCATGATTACCAAATCCATATATCCGTCAGCGCAGGGGTTTGCTTCTATCCCGATGACGGAAAGGATACCCAGACCCTGATAAAAAATGCGGATTCGGCTTTGTACTGCGCCAAGGAAAGGGGTAAGAACCAGTATCAGCTCTTTTCCCAGGACATGAATGCGTCGATTTCCAAGAGCTTTACTCTTGAAAACTACCTTCGCCATGCTCTGGAAAAGAATGAGCTTGTCTTGCACTATCAGCCCACGGTGAATACGGAGACAGGCCGGATTTCGGGCATGGAAGCCCTGATCCGCTGGCAGCATCCGGAATTGGGGCTCATACCCCCCAGTGAGTTTATTCCCCTGGCAGAAGAGACCGGCCTCATCATTCCTATCGGTGAATGGGTCCTATATACGGCCTGCAAATATAATGCAGAGCTTCAGCGGAAGGGATTTCCGCCCCTTTCCGTTGCTGTGAACATCTCAAGCAAGCAGTTCCAGCACCCGGACTTTGTTCAGCGGGTCAAGGAAATCCTGGCGGAAACGGGGCTTGCTCCCCAGTATCTGGTGCTGGAGCTGACGGAAAGCGGAGTCATGCATAATTTGGACCATACCATTTCCTTATTCCAGGAACTGGGGAGAATGGGGGTCAAGATTGCCCTGGATGATTTCGGGACAGGCTATTCTTCCCTGAGCTATCTTGGATATCTCACCATCCACTCGCTTAAAATCGATCAGTCCTTTGTTCGGGATATCCAAAGCAACGAAAACCATGCCATGATCACCCAGGCCGTTATTGCCCTTGCCCGGAGCTTGAAGTTCAGCATTACAGCAGAAGGGGTGGAAACCAGGGAGCAAAAGGAGATATTGAGCCGGTACCGGTGCGACGAAATGCAGGGCTATTATTTCAGCCCACCCGTCCCGGCAGAGAAGTTTGAGGCTTTGCTGGAGGCCTCAGCCGGGCTTGAAAGAGAGCCGGTCCTGTGATGACCGGTTCCTTTACTTTGAAAACTCAGGATGATATAATTCAAGTTAGAGGAATTTTGAATGGTTTAAAATCAATGAGAAAGGGGAAAGGTCCTATGGCAAAACACACGATTATTGGTGAGGCACTTCCGAACATTCCGTGGGAGGACAAGCCCGCGGGCAGTTATGATGTGGTATGGCGCTCTTCTAAAAATCCGGTGATTCCGAGGAACTTGATTCCTTCCTCCAACAGCATATTCAACAGCGCGGTTGTTCCGTTTAAAGGGGAGTTTGCAGGCGTATTTCGCTGTGACGATCGGGCCCGGAACATGCAGCTGCATGCCGGCCGGAGCAAGGACGGAATAAACTGGGAGATCAACAATGAAAGGATCCAGTTTATCTGCGATGATCCGGAAATCGGAAAATTCATCTATGGCTATGATCCGCGGGTATGCTGGATCGAGGATCGCTATTATGTCACCTGGTGCAACTGCTATCATGGGCCCACGATTGGAGTAGGATATACATATGATTTTGAGACATTCTATCAGCTGGAAAATGCATTCCTTCCTTTCAATCGAAACGGTGTCCTGTTCCCCAGGAGAATCAAGGGGAAATACATGATGCTCAGCAGGCCCAGCGACAATGGCCACACCCCTTTTGGAGACATCTTTATCAGTGAGAGCCCGGATATGATTTACTGGGGCAAACACCGTCACGTGATGTCAACGGTCGGCGGCTGGCAGAGCACAAAGATCGGAGCGGGCCCGATTCCCATTGAAACCACCGAAGGATGGCTCCTCATCTATCATGGCGTGCTGACTTCCTGCAACGGCTTTGTGTACAGCATGGGAGCAGCCCTTTTGGACCTCGATGAGCCCTGGAAGGTGATCTATCGCTGCAAGAACTACATCATGTCGCCGCAAGCCCTCTATGAGTGCGTAGGAGACGTTCCCAACGTGGTCTTCCCCTGCGCTGCCCTTGCCGATGCGCCTACAGGCCGGATCACCATCTATTACGGCGGTGCCGATACCGTGGTATGCATGGCCCATACCCAGGTGGATGAGCTCATTGACTATATCAAGAAAAACTCTTTCTAAAACGGATAAATACAACAAAAGGGAGTTTCTGCAGCAGAAACTCCCTTTACGATCTACTTCATTCCAAACATTTCTTCCTTCAGGTCCAGGTAATACAGATAATCCTCCTCTTTTACATTGGGCGGGCACCGGTGGTCGCAGAAGGGGATGTATCCGCCCCTTTCCACCAGGGGAACCAGGGTCTCAAGATAGGCCTTGATGGCTTCTTTGCCCTTGGCCAGCTCCATCTTATCCACTCCGCCCATGATTCGAAGCTCCTTGCCGTACTCATTCAAAAGCTCGGCAGGATGGGAGCAGCCGTTTACTTCAAAGGGGAAGAGGCAGTTGATGCCGCCCTCTAAAAGGTAGGGCAGGATAGGCCTGACATCGCCGTCACAGTCGGTATACCACAGATCGATTCCCGCAGCCCGGAGCTTTTTGCTGATTCTCTTATACCTGGGCATCACTACATCCCTGAAAAAGGGAACCGATACGATGGGCCCGTTTTTGAAACAAATGTCTTCCCAGCCGGAGGCAAAGTCAAAGTCGATGTGGGGCAGGACCTGATCCAAAAAGTCCTCTACCAGGACACAGGCCGTCTCCACCATATCCTCCACCATATCGGGGTAATCATAGCAGGCATAGGCGAGGCCTTCAAAGGTCAGCATATCCCGGATCTTTCCGATCATGGAACCGCAGTATACGCCCAGGGGATAGTCCCGGTCGGCCGGATGGGCTTTTTTCAGGGCTTCCACATCCACCTTGCGGGCCGGATCATCCCGGCGGAAACGCTCCTCCTTCACCCGCTTCCAGTCGTCGGGAGTGACGATGGAGGATTTGATGAAGTGGGGAATGGTATCATGCCCGTCCTTTGGGACTTCGGCCAGGAGACCGTCTCCGTTCATTAAAATGCGGGTGTTTTCCCGCTCTTCTACGACCTTGTATTCAAAGGGGGGGGGGACATCCAGATATTTCCGCTCACCACTTCAAATCTATCAAAGTTAAAGAAAATATCGGCTTCATAGTTGTTTTTGATTCCGTTTTCAACGAAAATAGACCATTCCCTGAAGTTCTCATCCCAGTAACCGAACTCCATATTAAAACAGCGGTCCACCGGCCTATAATGCATCTGGTTGTTGAACCGCTCGCGATCGGTCATTGTACCCTTCCATTTTGGGCGGCACGGTTTTATAGCCATGAAAAAAGCCTCCTTTGCATAAAATATTCTTGTCATGCTATCATTATAATATAGTTTTTCCCATAAAGCACTAGGTTGTTTTAATCAAAATCAGCAAGAATCAATGCTTTAGGTGCGAGATGAATTGCGTAAATATTTCGGGCATGGAACAGCCCTTAAGCTTTGTTCATCTGACCTTGCTCACTGCTGTAAACGGGGTAGTTCACAGGAAGTGCTGCCTATTTTGAGAAGAAAAGGTGCTTTGTAGAAGCTGCCCGGAATCATCCCGGGAAACGGCTGAGAGGGTTTCGCCAGGCCGCAGGGGAGCAAAATATTAAAATAATTTCCAGGTTCAATGGAGGATTTTTCAAAAGAATGGAGAATTACGATTGTAAAGAAAATTATAAGGAGGAGTTGTCCTATGAAGCTAGGAGTTTTTGCTGTAGTATTGGCCGATCGAAGCCTGGAGGATGCCCTGAAGTATTTAGCGGATTCAGGCGTACAGGCCGTAGAAATCGGAGCGGGCGGCTATCCCGGAAAAGCCCACTGCAATCCGGATGAGCTGCTGGCCGATGAAAGCAAATTAAATGCATTCAAAGATCTTTTCAAGAAATATAATCTGGAAATCAGCGCATTAAGCTGCCATGGAAATGCTGTACATCCCCAAAAGGAAATCGCTGACAAGTTCCAGCATGATTTTGAAAAAACCATTTTGCTGGCTGAAAAATTAGGAATCAACCGCATCGTTACCTTCTCCGGCTGCCCCGGCGATTCACCCAATGCCAAGTATCCAAACTGGGTAACCTGCCCATGGCCGGAGGATTTCCTGGCGATTCTCGATTACCAGTGGAATGAAGTGCTCATCCCCTATTGGGAGAAGGCAACGGCCTTTGCCAAGGAGCACGGAGTCACCAGGATTGCTCTGGAGATGCATCCGGGATTCTGCGTATACAATCCTGAGACCCTCCTCAAATTAAGGGCAGCCGTCGGCGATGTCATCGGCGCCAACTTCGACCCAAGCCACCTGTTCTGGCAGGGAATTGATCCGATCGCGGCCATCCGCAAACTGGGCGATGCGATTTACTTCTTCCATGCCAAGGATACAAGGATCGATGCCCTCAATACCGCTGTGAACGGGGTTCTCGATACCAAGCATTACGGCGACGAGATTCACCGTTCCTGGATTTTCCGGTCCGTCGGTTATGGCCATGATTATCAGCTGTGGAAGGATATCGTAAGCAACCTGAGAATGGTCGGCTATGACGATGTCCTGAGCATTGAGCACGAAGACAGCCTGATGACCGGCAACGAAGGACTCCAGAAGGCCATCAGCTTCTTGAAGCAGGTCCTGGTATTTGAAGGCAAAGGCGAAATGTTCTGGGCGTAAATTTGAGGCGGTAAGCAAGCTGGCAGCCGGTTGAATGACCGGTTGTCAGTTGCTTTTCTACCAGCCGGTTTATTATAAAACAATGAGTGAGGGGTGAAAGAATGAAGGATACTTTGAACGTTGGCCTGGTTGGATATAAATTTATGGGAAAAGCCCATAGCAATGCCTTCCGGAAAATCGGAATGTTCTTTGAACCCAGTGTAAAAATAGGCATGAAAGCCATCTGCGGACGGGATGAGGAATGGGTCCGCCAGTCTGCGGAGAAGTTTGGATGGGAGAGCTATGAGACATCCTGGGAAGCCCTCGTTCAGCGGGATGATATTGATATCATCGATATTACGGCCCCCAGCAATTTCCACAAGGAGATCGCAATAGGAGCCGCCGAGGCCGGTAAGCACGTCTTCTGCGAAAAACCCCTGGCCCTCAATCTCAAGGATGCCCGGGAGATGCTGAAGGTCGTAGAGGAGAAAAAGGTCAAGCATCAAATCGGATTTAACTACCGCTTTGCTCCGGCGGTTCAACTGGCGAAAAAGCTGATTGATGAAGGCAAGCTGGGTAAGATATATCATTTCCGCGGCCTGTACCTGCAGGATTGGATCATCGATCCCGATTTCCCGCTGGTATGGCGGCTGGATAAGAAGGTGGCCGGCTCCGGCTCCCACGGGGACTTGGGCGCCCATGTGATTGACCTTGCACGCTTCCTGGTGGGAGACTTTGACAAGGTGATAGGCATGAGCAAGACCTTCATCAAGGAACGGCCCCTTGTTGAGAAGATGCAGGGCCTGAGCGGCAAAGCCCAGAAGGATGCCCCCAGGGGAGAGGTGACCGTGGATGATGCCACATTATTCCTGGCTGAGTTCAAGAACGGGGCTTTGGGTTCCTTTGAAGCAACCCGCTTTGCCAACGGCCATAAGAACGGCATGTCCTTTGAGATCAACGGGAGCAAAGGCAGCATAAGGTTTGAATTTGAGCGAATGAATGAGCTGCAATATTACTCTTCAGAGGATGAGCCGGGCTTGCAGGGCTTTAGGACCATTCAAGTAACGGAAAGCATTCACCCCTATGCAGGAGCCTGGTGGCCGGCAGGCCATGTCATCGGCTATGAACACACCTTTGTCCATGAGCTCTACGAATTTATCGAAGCCATTGCCAAGGATAAACAGCCTGTGCCCGATTTCTCGGACGGAGTAAAGTGCTCGCAGGTTCTCGAAGCAGTGGAGGTCTCCGTAGCGGAAAGGCAGTGGATCGAGGTAGACAGCCTGTAATGTAGATAGCCTATTAAGGGAAAACGCTGCGAAAGGGAGTTCGCCATAGGGATTTACGAAAACAGGTAAATTTTTAACCGACTCTCTGTAAGCAGAACAATAAACACCACTGAATTTCTGGTTCAGTGGTGTTTATTGTTTATAGCTATCCTTCTGAGGTTTCACTGTTACTGGGGAAGATTAGTGTAAAAGTGGTGCCTACATTTTCCTCGCTATCCATACCAATAGTAATATCGTGCAGGATTGCACCATGCTTGACGATCGAAAGCCCAAGCCCTGTGCCGCCAATTTCCTTCGATCTGCTTTTGTCCACCCGGTAAAATCGTTCAAATACGCGGGGACGGTGCTCCGGCGGAATACCTATGCCGGTATCGCTTATCATAACAACAGGTTGGCCGTCATGATAAGTTATTTTTACGATAGCACTACCGCCCGTAATATTGTATTTAATTGCATTATCGCATAAGTTATACAGCATGGTATCAAGAATTTTCCTGTAGCCGGTAACTATAATATGTTCACCCTCGAGCGAAAGATGAACCTCTTTCTTGTCTGCCATCGGTTGCAGCCTGCTCAAAACATTCTCGGCCAGGGAATAAAGGTCAACCTGCTCTTTGTCAGGCAGCTTCGACTTTTCATCAAGCTGCGACAGCTCCAGTATATCATCTATAAGCGTAAGCAGCCTGCTTGCCTCATCATAGATGCGCCCTGCAAAGCCCTGCATATCTTCGGGTTTTGTAAATCCATTTTTCATAATCTCTGCAAAGCCCAATATAGAAGTCAGCGGCGTTTTCAATTCGTGGGATACATTTGCAGTAAATTCCCTTCGGCTGCGTTCGGCACTGTACTTGTCGGTAACATCAACCAGCAATATCACCGCCCCGAGCGCTCCGATTTTTGACGTAACAGGACTGCCTAACAGTTGATAATGCCTATCATCCATCGTAAGGAGCGCTTCCGTGTTGATTCCGTTTAGCGCTCCCTCAAAAACGTTTTGCATCTCAACGGATCGGTTTACGGAGAGTATATGGCTACCGACGCTCTTTTCAGCGTCCGTCTTGAATATTTTGACGGCGCTTTCATTTATGAAAAGTATATTCCCTTTGGCAGATATCAGGATCAGCCCTTCACGCATGTTTTTTGCCACTGCATTAAATTCGCGCTGCTTCTCGGTGATCTCCGACATCTGTTTTTTTATGTCCTTATTTTGCTGCTCGATGCGCAAAAGCAAGGGGCTTAGCTCATCATAAATATCGTTTTCAAACGGGGCATCAAGGTTTAACGCGTTGATTGGAGCTACTATCTTTTTTGCCATAAACCGTGCAATCAGATAAGAAAGCTGCGTAATGCTTATGATTATAATGATTAGTATCGGCAGTATGTCCCAAAACAACCCAAAAACGCTGCTTTGGGTTTTTGATACGCGCAAAATGTTGCCTTCATGGGTCTTCAGAGCGTAGTATATCGTCATTTGTGACAGCGTATCCGAATAGCGGTAGCTTAAACCCGAACCGGTCGTCAGCGCCTCTGCAATTTCCGGCCTATCGGCATGATTCTCCATGGTTGACGCATCCATCATGTTATCGTATATGACTTCACCGTTTTCGGCGATTAAGGTGATTCGGTCACTGGAGTAGATTTGCTCCAAGTATTCTGACCCGGCTTGTTTTTGCAGAATCAAGTCGGATATATATGCCGCTTCAGTTTTAAGCTTATTCTCCACATCGGTTTTGTAGGTTTCATAAAGTGTTATTATAATAAACGCCGAAGCCAGAATAAGAGTTGTCAGAGAGCAAAAAAAGATGCTTCTGAAAATACGTTTTGTCATGTTTTTAACCTCCAAAACGATACCCCACGCCTCTCACGGTTTCTATCAGATTTCCATACTTCCCGAGCTTCTGGCGCAGCATTGTGATATGAACATCGACTGTCCTAGTGCCTCCGTCATAACTGTAGTCCCAAACAGATTCCAATATCTGTTCTCGCGTCAAGGCAATGCCGCGGTTGGACAAAAGAAAGTAAAGCAGCTCGAATTCTTTGAGAGTAAGCGTAATATTCTGATTGTCCACCGAAACCAAGTGTTTCTGTCGGTCTACAACCAGTCCTCCTTCTTTCAAAACTTCGGATGATGGATTTAAACCGGTTCTGCGGAGCAGCGCCCTTACTCTTGCCACAAGCTCCATCATCCCGAACGGTTTTGCTATATAATCGTCTGCACCCAGATCGAGGCCGATTACTTTATCGTATTCCGTATCCCTCGCCGTCACCATGATTACGGGAATGGCAGCGGTTTTCTTATTTGTTTTTAACTCTTTCAAAATCGATAATCCGTCCTCACCCGGAAGCATGATGTCAAGCAGCACAAGATCAGGGGTTCGCTCTTTGCTCGCGGCATAAAACTCTTCGGCATTCCGAAATCCCAGCGTCTCGAATCCCGAATGGTTCAGCGTATAGACAACCAAATCCCGTATGTTGTTGTCATCTTCAACATAATATATCATATCCGCTCCCCCTTATGCTTACCGGTTATCGCAAACTCTACCCATTCGGCTATGTTTTGTGCGTGGTCACCGATACGCTCGAAATATTTCGCCACCATCAGCAGATCGATTGCCTGTTCGCCATTGTCCGCTTTTTCATGGATGCGTTGTATGAGTTCATTCTTTACAACGACAAAAAGGTTATCGATAATATCGTCCATCTCAATGACTTCTTTAGCAAGCGCAAGATCTTTTTTTACATAAGCGTCTATACTGCCTTTCACCATTCGGATGGCTGCGTCCGCCATTTGAGGAAGGTGCTCCAATTTTTTTATATATGGCATTCCCGCCAGATATATAACAATGCCGGATATGTCCGCTGCCTGGTCGCCTATGCGTTCCATATCGGTTATCATCTTAAGCGCGGCGGATATCAGGCGGAGATCCCGTGCGACAGGCTGCTGCTGCAATAACAATTTAAGGCATAATGATTCGATGTCTTTTTCCTTCAGATCAACTTTTTTATCGAATTGTATGGCTTTTTTGGCAGCTTCCACATCTTGATTGATGAGGGCCTGCGACGCACTTTCAATGGCATGCTCAATCAGCGCACCCATTTCAAGCAATTCTTTATTTAGCAGTTCAAGCTGCTCGTCAAAACTGCTTCTCATTATCCGAACCTCCCTGTGATATAATCCTCGGTGCGTTTATCCTCGGGCATTGAGAAAATCTTTTCGGTATTTCCGAACTCTATGACTTCGCCCAAAAGAAAGAATGCAGTTTTATCCGATATCCTGACAGCCTGCTGCATGTTGTGCGTCACAATAACTATAGTATACTTTTCTTTTAATGATACAGCAAGCTCTTCTATTTTAGATGTTGATATTGGGTCAAGAGCGCTTGTTGGCTCATCCATAAGCAACACCTCCGGCTCAACGGCCAAGGCTCTCGCTATGCAAAGCCGCTGTTGCTGTCCGCCCGATAACCCGAGAGCGTCCTTATGCAATCGGTCTTTCAGCTCATCCCAGATGGCGGCGGCACGCAGGGAACGTTCGACAATATCGTCAAGTTTTGCCTTGCTTCGAATGCCGTGTGTCCGCGGACCAAACGCCACATTGTCATATATGCTCATCGGGAAAGGGTTCGGCTTTTGAAACACCATGCCTACGCGCTTGCGAAGCAGCGTCGTATCCATATTGCCGTACACATCCTCTCCGTCAAGCAGCACTTCTCCTTTAATTTTGCAGCCTTCCACTAGGTCATTCATGCGGTTAATCGTTTTTAGCAGCGTACTTTTTCCGCATCCGGAGGGTCCTATAAACGCGGTTATTTCGTTGGCTTCAATCGAAAGCGTTATATTTTTTAAAGCCTGAAATGAACCATAAAAGAGGTTTAAATTTTTTATTTCAATCTTTGCCATTATTTGTCTTCCTTTCAATTCTTTTTGCTGCATAAGCGGATAGGGCATTGATGCCTGCGACGATAACGAGCAAGACGACCGCTGTGGCATATGCCTGATTGATGTAAAGGCCCTCGCTGGAGAGAGCATACATATGAACGGAGAGTGTGCGTGCCGAGTCAAGCAAACTCTTGGGTATTTCTGCGACTGTACCCGCCGTATAGATGAGTGCTGCCGTTTCTCCGACAATGCGCCCGACGGAGAGTATAATTCCGGCCAATATACCGGGTATTGCCGGCGGCATCACTACTTTAAACAAGGTTCTCAGTCTACCGGCCCCCAAACCATAACTGCCTTCACGATATTCGACAGGAACGGCAAAAAGGGCTTCCTCGGTAGTCCGCATGATAAGCGGTAAAATCATCATGCTGAGGGTTAAAGCTCCCGAAAGAAGCGACATGCGAAGCCCCAGTGCCGTTACAAAAAACAGCAATCCGAAAAGCCCGTAAATAATCGACGGTATTCCCGACAAGGTTTCGGTGGTGATTCGCACCAGCTTAACAAATCGGTTGTCATTACGCGCGTACTCCACAAGATATACTGCCGCAAATATTCCGAGAGGAGCGGCAATCAGCAGCGAAAGGAATGTCATCAATAAGGTATTGACAAGAGCGGGGAAGAGCGATACGTTTTCCGTGGTGTACTCTCGCTCAAACAGTTTGAGCGATAGATTTGGTATGCCTTTGAAGAGAATGTAGCCTACCACACTGACCAGGATTGCCAATGTGAGGATCGTCCCCGCATATACAAAAACCTTTATGAATACTGCTTCTTTTTTTGTCGATATCATACTTTTGTCCTCCTCTTCAAGACAGAGAACAACATATTGATGATTAGAATAAACACAAACAAAACCACTGCCGTAGCTATCAGGGCT
>Ga0134092_1001670_pt1 | contig 18921 bp, 9 predicted proteins | sample 3_6taG_FD_94454 | JGI IMG/M metagenome (GOLD analysis project Ga0134092, IMG submission 94454) | Switchgrass degrading microbial communities from high solid loading bioreactors in New Hampshire, USA - 3_6_20_6_A3 metaG | ecosystem: Engineered > Bioreactor > Semi-continuous > Anaerobic > Digestate... | reverse complement strand
TGATGTATGTGATTATCTATAGCTGCTGCTATTAAATTATTGGCAGCAGTAATTGCATGCATATCCCCTGTAAAATGAAGATTAATATCTTCCATAGGCACAACCTGAGCATAACCGCCGCCTGCTGCTCCGCCTTTTACTCCGAAAACCGGACCCAGAGATGGCTCTCTCAGGGCTATCATTGCTTTCTTTCCGATCTTGTTCAATGCTTGTCCCAATCCAACTGTGGTTGTAGACTTTCCTTCTCCAGCAGGTGTTGGAGTTATAGCTGTAACCAATACAAGCTTTCCATCTTTCTTATTCTCAAGTCTTTTAAATATATCGAGAGATATCTTTGCTTTATATTTGCCGTATAGTTCGAGTTCATCTTCGAGTATTCCCCATTCTTTTGCAATCTCGCGTATGTCTTTCATATTCGCCTTCTGAGCTATTTCAATATCGCTTGGAAATGTTTTGTTCATTGGTATAACCTCCTTTAATAAACTTCTTATCTATATTCTATCTTTTCTCCGTCCTATAAGTGTCAATATTTGTAGACTTTTGAGCAAAAGGAAAGCCCCTATAAATATGGGGGGGTCAATAAGCATAGGGGCTTTATTATTATTTAATTACACCTACAATATCTTCCACAATCCTGAGAATTTCACCACTGTGTATCAGTTCTCTCAGTTTCTCGATATGGGGATATAGATACATGTCTTCTTCCATGACAGGCACAGTTTCTGCAATTTTGTTATATACCGCCTCTGTTGCGCTGCTTCTCTTGAGCTTTTTATCCAAGTATTGATAGGATTGATAGGCAGACAACAATTCAATGGCAAGTATGTATTCCAGTTTTTCAGCTATAACAATTGCTTTCTTCGCAGCGTTATAGCCCATTGCTACATAGTCTTCCTGGTTTCCGCATGTTGGTATATTGTCTATTACAGATGATGTAGACAATATCTTCATGTCATTTAGTAATCCTGCCTGAGTATATTGAGGAATCATAAGTCCCGAATTCAATCCTGGATTATTGACAAGGAACCAGGGGTTCTCAGACAGATTTCCGTCAATAAGCCTGTTATTTCTTCTTTCCGACATCTTGGCAACCATTGTCGCCGCCATTGCCGCTGAATCCATTTCCAGTCCTATAAATGATGAATCTGGATTTCCTCCTGATATTGCTTCTCCATCTCCATTTTCTCCCCAGACAATAGGATTGTCTGTGCAGCTGTTCATCTCAATTTCCAGTGTCTTTTGCGCATCATACAGTGTTTTCTTAGCGGCTCCATGCAGTTGAGGAATACATCTTATTGATAATGCATCCTGCAATCTATAATGATAGTATTCTTTTGCTATGCCGGAATCATGAAGAATTCTCCTGAGATTTTCAGCAGTCTCCTGCTGCTCCTTATGGCCTCGGACACTCATTAGTCTCTCATCAAAGGCCCTGACAGTTCCTTTTGCTACTTCCAATGTCATGGCGCCTATTATGTCGGCTGTCTTTACTGCCTTTATGATATCATATAAGGCTATTGCTGCCATGGCAGTAACTCCAGTGGTGCCTGAAACTAAAATCAAACCTTCCTTATAGGACAGCTCATACTCTCCCAAGCCATGTTTTTTAAGAATACTGATGGCATCAACAATCTGCCCTTCATGAATCATTTTTCCTTCGCCCATTACAGCCAGAGCAATATGGGCTTCCGGAGCCAAATATCCTACTGAACCTTCCTTAGGTGCATAGGGTATCAGATTCATGTTGAGAAAATCTTTATATCTGCTTAATGTCTCAAGCCTTACTCCGCTATAACCTCTGCCTGCATTTTGAAGCACCATCAGCATGGTCCCGCGTACCTCTTCATCGCTCATAGGCTGGCCTACAGAGGTTGAATGGGTTATGATAATATTTCTCTGAAGCTTTACAGCATCATTTTTGGATATTGTTCTGGTGCTATTGGCTCCAAAGCCTGTTGTTATTCCATACATGACCCTGCCTTCTTCAACCCATCTCTCCACCAGACTCCTGGATCTATTAACTCTTTCCTTATACTCCTCGGTGAAATCTATTTTTTCTCTATTTCTTACCACATCCATAAATGATTGCAGTGTTATTGGATTTCCTATATGAATTTTGCTCATAATATCCATTTCTCCTAACCATATAAATCTTTTTATTGGATAAAACCTAGAAGAACAGGTCTTCTAGGTTTTATCATGCCATATATTGATTATTCCTCTATCTTATCTATAAAGAACATCTTTATTACAGAAGCTATTTGCAAGATGTATATGAATAATACAACGAAACCTCCCGCTGTAGCCAATGCTTTAACGCCTTCAACACCTTGCTCCTGTCCGCCAAAAGCTGCCATAATTACAGCAATTATTCCTATAACTACGCTCCACAATACTCTCAAATATGCAGGTGGCTCTGTTCCAATCGGAACATTCTTTATGCACATGGAAGCTATATCAGTTGCTGTTGCCTGAGCTGCTGTTATGAATGATATAGCTATTATGAATAGATTTACAGGTACTATGATTGTACCCAGACCAAAGGGCAAGGATTCAATGAACTGCCATAGAGCAGATACAGCATCATTGTTGACAATTGTTGCAACCAAATCAGCCTGTCCAGCCATTTGCATTCCTAATCCTGATCCACCCCATACTCCGAACCAGATAATTCCAAATATGCTTGGCAAAACAAAATTAACTGCCATGAATTCTCTAATTGTTCTTCCATGAGAAATCATTGCCAGGAATATTCCTGCAACAGGTGCATATGCTATCCAGCAAGCCCAGTCAAACAAAGTCCATGACTGAGTCAATGCTGCTCCTCCAATATCAATGGGATCAAGACCCCATAGCCAGAAGTTATCCAACCACTCAGCCATGCCTGCTGTAACTGTTCTAATCATAAATAGTTTTGGACCGATTATTATCAACAGCAAAAGCAATCCATAATAGAAATATGCATTTAGACTTGCTATTTTCTTCATTCCTTTATCCAATCCCACATATGAGGAGAAGGTATAGAAGAATATGATTACAATACCGGTAATTATGAACAATGGTAAAGTTTTTTCAATTCCATATGAATAGTGCAATCCGCTTGTCAGAAGTGTTATACACATTGTTAAGCCTGAGGTTAAGCCAAGTGTTATTGCCAGCATTGACAATGTATCAATTATATCTGCCCAAACACCTTTTGTTACTTTTTCTCCAAATAATGGTTTAAGTGTTGCAGTAACAGTGAGCTTATCCTTTTTATTGAAATAGACATATGCTACTGCAAGTCCAGTTAAAGTATACATTGCATAAGGTATAAAAGTCCAGTTATAGAAGGTTCTTCCTAAAGCAAATCTGGCAGCTTCAGATGTAAATGGAGTTATTCCCAATCCATCTAGTTCTCCCCATACATTACCAAAGTAAATGAGAGGTTCATTAACACCCCATGTTACAATTCCGGTAGCTACGCCGCCGGTTAATGCCATGGCAAACCATGTCCAGAACTTATATTTCGGTTTAGCATCTTTACCACCGATACGAACATTACCCAGCTTTGAAAACATGATTACACATACAACTATGAGTCCTACGATACTAGCAATCTGATACAGCCATCCAAATGTGTCCAATGACCAGTAGAAAAATGCCCAAGCTGCCTTAGCTAAGGCGGTATTGCTTACCATACCTAATATTGCGGCACCTGCTACAAAGATAAAGGCTGGTAAAAATACCCCCATTCTTAGTTCTTTTTTGTCCTTTACTTTTGGATCAACAGATAACATATTTTCACTCCTTTATTTATATTTTTAAAAATACAAATTAAATTGTATTTTTAAGCCAATGATTATTTTTTAGAGCAGCGAAAACTATTTAGCATTGTTTATTATGTTCAAAAGTGCATCGGATTTTATAAACTCGTATGCCTTCTTTATGTCAATGCTTAAATTTCTGTCCTTATCCAGGAATGGTACGACTTTTCTTAATTCCTCGTGAGCTAATTTTGTTGCTTTTCCCAGCTCAATATCACCTCTCAGATCTATTGCCTGGGCTGCATGCATTGCTTCAATACCTATGATATACCTTATATTGTCTATGATTTTTAATACCTTGTCTGCTGCTAATGGCAAATTGCTGGCATGGTCTTCTATATTTCCGGCTACTGCGAAGAAATCCATTGATGATGGATTGGCAAGCATTCTGTTTTCTGTATCCAGATAGGTGAAGATTTTTTGTATAGTACCATATGCTATGGTCTTAACATCGCAAGGAGTTAAGAATCTTGATAATTTTGTGAACTCCGGATCAGACAGCTTAATCAATCTGTAACAGGAAGCCTTGGATAAATGATTCAAAGCATTGGCCAACATTTCAATTCCAACTGCCAGGGTTGTAGTCTCAAAATTTGAGCTGACCTGTGTCCTGTCTTCGTCATAAATTATGCATGGATTATCATCAGTTGAGTTAATCTGTATCAGGAATATTTCTTTTATAAAATTCAGGACATCGAGAACTGTACTGCTAATTGTATGGGCACCTCTGAAGCTTAAAGGATCCTGCAGGGCTCTGTCCTTGTGCGGCTTATATAAATAGCTTCCTTCTAAAAACTCGCGGCACTCTCTTGCACATTCTATTTGACCCTTCAGGCCTCTCAGCTTATTTACCTTCTCATCAAGTGAACCTACTACGCCATTCAGGCCTTCCAGGCTCATGCAGTATACCAGGTTTGTCATATGCACAAGGTCTTCTGCCTCTTTAATTGCTATATAGGCCATAGCCTCTCCTTCAGCATTTGAAGAAACTATGCTCAATCCATCTTTTGGTCCTAAGACTGCAGGTTCTATGTTTTCCTGCCTGAGAGCCTCTATTGACGGCATTACTTTCCCTTTGTAGCTTACTTCCCATTCTCCGATAAAGCATAGGCCTATATGGGACAGAGTTGTTATGTCTGCCTCACCAACAGATCCTCTTCTGGGGATTCTTGGATGTATTCCTCTGTTTAGAAATTCCTTGTATAAATTCATTATCTCAACTGATATGCCTGTGGAACCTGCCAATGCATGATTAAGCCTGAACAGCAATATTGCTCTTACTTCTCTATCATCATGATAAGGCTCCACTCCCAAGCTGTGGCTGTACAATAAATTCCTATTGTATTGTTCAAAAAAGTCCCTGTCAAATTCCTTGTCTTTATTCCAGCCAACGCCTCTATTCAAGCCATATACAGGTTCACCTTTGGCCGCTAAATCAAACAATATCTGGCGGGAATGAGCCACTCTTTTTATGGCTTCTTCTTCAATCTCAACTATTTTGTTGTTATAGACAACCTCGTAAATTTGATCTAGTGTCAAGCTCTTACCATCTAACACTACTTTCTCCATAAAATCAGAGGCCTCCTTATTATTTGAATTTTATATGCCTAAGAAGGTATAAACTGTTAGCTTACATATTTAACCTTCTATAGCTGCTAAGATTTTTTCAGGTGTTAATGGCAATGAAGAAAGCTTTGTTCCTAAAGCATCATTCACAGCATTGACTATGGCAGGTGCCACAGGCACAGTGCAAAGTTCTCCAATGCTCTTAGCACCATAGGGTCCGTAATCTTCTCCTTCTTCAATCAACAGCGTTTTAACCTTTGGCATATCTGGTGCATTTACCAAATGATATTTAGCAAAGCTGTCATTTACGGGCCTTCCTTTGGCATCGAACTTGATTTCTTCATAGAGAGCCATTCCGATACCCATTTGGACTCCTCCCAGTATCTGACCCTCTACAAATCCCGGATTGATTGCTTTTCCAATGTCATGTACCGCTAAATAATCATCAACTTTAACTAACCCTGTATATGTGTCTACAACAACTTCTGCAAAATGTGCTGCATAAGATCCGGGATTGGCTTTAGATTCATATTCATGGGAAACATACAGCTCGGTTTTGTTCGTCTTTTGAATTTCAAATGCCATATCTCCATAGGTTCGTTTGGTCTCCTCTTCTCCTTTTACCCAGATATAACCTCCCTTCATTTCTATTGATTCCTTAGGAGCTTTGTAAATTCTGGCTGCATTTTCTAATATAAGTTCTTTCAATAACAACGCGGTTTCTTTTGCGCAAGCTCCGCACACATATGTTACTCTGCTTGCCTGTGAACCTAAATCATAAGGGCTAAACCTTGTGTCGCCCTCGGTGACATGTATCTTTGTGACATCAACGTCAAGCACCTCTGCTACAATTTGTGCAATTGATACTATGGTGCCGCAGCCCAGTTCATGAAGGCCTGATTCCAAAATAAGACTTCCATCGCTCAGCATCCTCAGGTTCATCCTTGTAAAATCGTGGTAAGCTCCAAAGTATCCATTTCCATGTGTTGCACATGCCATTCCTATGCCTTGCTTAAACCTGCCTTCTTTATTGCAGTTTTTTCTCCTTTCAAGCCAGTTAAATTCAGCAGCTCCCTTTTCTACACAGTCAATTATTCTTGAATTTCCTAAATTTGGTGCCCCTGTAGGATCCTCATCATATGGATGAACAAGATTCTTCAGCCTGAATTCTACTGGATCCATCCCAATGCTGCGTGCAACATTATCCATGCTTATTTCAGTAATGGCATGAATTTGTGGTGAACCGTATCCTCTGCAGGCTCCTCCTACTGGTGTATTAGTATTTACAACTATGCCTTTGTATCTTTGATTTGGAATTCTATATAATCTGAAAGACTTTTTACCTGCAGCTATACTTACCTTACAGCCGCCTGATGTATAAGCCCCGGCATCCAGAATTACTTTAACATCTCTTGCAATAATTCGACCGTCTCTATCAACTGCAGTTTTTACATAACCCTTTGTGGCGTTTCTTGTTCTGGTAGACAGAATGCTCTCTTTTCTTTCAAATTCCAGCTTTACCCCTTTATTTAAATCCATGGCAATATATGCACATATGGGTTCCAATATGGTTTCCTGTTTGCCGCCGAAAGAACCGCCTGTTGGCACCTTTACAACCCTCACTTTGTTCAAAGGCATGTTTAGTATTTGGGCAACTATACATTGAACTCCATATACTATCTGGCAAGGTGAATAAATTGTTATACCTTCAACAGGATGAGGTACAGCGATGCATATGTGATTTTCCATAGCTGCATGGTGTATTTTCTGAGTTTCCACTTCATCAAAGATCACTTTATCTGCTTTTTCAAATGCATCTTCCATGCTGCCGCAGGATATTTCTTTAATGTAATAGTCCGGTTCATCTTCGTGAAGCTTTCCCTCCAGAGTATTCAGATAATCCTCTACATTGAGCACCGGTTCATATTCTTCATACTCTATTTTTACAAGCTCCGCTGCTTTTCTTGCCGCTTCCTGTGTCTCTGCCACAACAGCAGCTATCCTATCGCCAACAAACCTTACTCTTTGAGAAAACATAGTTTCTGTTTTTGGTGTATTTTCTCCTTTGAACCAGGCAGAACCACTGTACTTTATAGATGGTGTATTGGCATATGAATATATTTTTACTACACCAGGCACTTTTTCTGCTAAGGAGGTGTCTATATTGACCACCTTTCCGTTTGCGATTCTGCTTAATACTAGCTTTATATGAAGCATATTGCCTAAATCCATGTCGCCCAGATATTTCATACTGCCAGTTACTTTTTGCCTGATATCATGAAGAGGTACATTTTTACCTACATACTTTAGATTATCTGTCATAACATTCTTCCCTTTCTAATGCAGATATATATGATAGCAAATCATCCAGCAAATCATTACCCAAGCCCATAACTGCCTTTCTCTTATAAGGCATTGAACTTCGACCTTTAATTGCTTCTTCCACTTCCTGTGCCAGCGATTGTGAAAATGATTCAATCACTTCTTTGCTTATATTTCTCCCATCAATCAGTGAAGCAGATTTTGCTGCGTTCAACGGAACAGGACCTACAGCTCCTATGGCTGCATTTACATTTTTCAATTTCTGATCTCCACTGCAGTATTCTGCAGCAATTGCAATATTAAGCCTTGAAATACTGACTTTTTTTCTTGAACCAAGTTTTACAAAGCTTGAAACCACATCTTTATTAGCTGGAAAAAAGACTTCCAATATTACCTGTCCAACATCGAGACTGTTTTTCCCTACTCCTGAAATCAATTTATCGATTTCGCATACAGTTTTATTTCCATGACTGTCCATCAACAGAGCTTTTGCTCCCAGCACCGAAAGTGGAGCCAGAGAATCAGCCGCAGGAGACGCATTGGCAATGTTTCCTGCTATGGTGGCTCTATTCCTAATCTGTACAGATCCTACCTCTCCAGCAGCTAATGACAAGCATCTTCCGTATTTTTTGATAACAGGATGAGAGGCTAACTTTGCAAATGTTGTGCAGGCACCTATTCTCACCATGTTTTCTTCTTCTTTTACATAATTCAGTTCTTTTACGCCGGATAAGTCAATTAACTTCCAGTGTTCATTGCTGCTCTTTCTCAGCTTAATTACAAGATCCGTTCCTCCTGCTATAAATTTGGTTCTTTCGTCTGCCATGCTTAAACATTGCTGCAGCTCTTTCATGTTATCAGGTGTAAAAAAGTATAAATTAGTCATTATATCCCCTCAAATCCTCCGACAAATTATTAGAAGCCATTTTAACAGCTTTAACTATATTGTTATAACCGGTACAGCGGCATATATTTCCGGCTATTGCTTCTCTTATTTCTTCTTCTGTTGGGTTTGGATTCTTGAGAAGCAAGGCTTTCGCCGACATTATCATTCCCGGTGTACAATATCCGCATTGAACAGCTCCATTTTCCATAAATGCTTTCTGCAATGGATCCAGTTCTCCATTCTTCTCCAGACCTTCAATTGTAATTATCTCTTTACCTCTGGCCTGGACAGCCATTACAAGGCAAGAGTTCACAGCTTCACCATCCATTATTACAGTGCAGGCCCCGCATTCACCTTCTCCACAGCCTTCTTTAACGCCTATAAATCCAAGCTTGTTTCTTAATATATCTATAAGTCTCATGTCCGGTTCCACATCAATGCTATATTCTCTACCATTAACGATGAAATCTATTGTCACCGAAAGTACCTCCATTTTTTATAATTTTCTTTAAATTTAACAGATAGATCGTCAATAAAATGTCAAATAAAAATAAAAACTAAGTCAAAAAAAGAAAGGCTAAACCTTTCTTTTAAATCATATATTTTTTACTTTGCATATTTGCTGCATATCGCTATTCCATAATTATAGCCTACGCTTTTAAAAAGCCTGGTGGCCAAATCTGCATAATAATCAGCCTTCTCCACCAGATAGTCATGAAAATGTCTTTGAATATCTTTATTACTATCCATTAGAGCTCTTATTTCAGCCTTTACTCTATTATTTATACCCGTCCAGTATTTTTTCTTCAGCCTTTCACAATACATATCTGCAATTTTCAGATTATTGAGTGCGCCGTCATAATCTCCTTCATAAGTAAGCAATAATGCTTTAAAGCTGTTTGCTATTGGATGAACCCATCCCCCTTTTACCTCATTAAGATATACCAGGGATTTTTCAAAAAATCTTATTGATTCCTCATATTTGCCCATATTGAATGAGGCATGTCCAGCATTGGCATAAAACAGGCTCATACTCATGTAGTTTCTCCGGCCTTCGCTCATAGTGATACATTTTTCATATAGTTTAAGTGCTTCTTCATTATTGCCGGAGTACAAACGCGTGTCCCCAATATAATTAAGTGCTGCAGTTATGCTGAAAGTATATTTTTTATATAATGTTTCCAAGGATTTGAATATCTTTATTGATTCATTGAAGAACTCCTCAGCTCCTTTGTAGTCTGATTCCATAAGCCTCAATAATCCAATAAATCTAAGGGCCATTCCATATTCCTGAAGCATGTTATATTTTTTTGAGATGTTATACATTTTATCAGAATACTCAGCCAGTATTTCCTTACTATCTGTCTGTATTCCGTAATAGCACATCTGGGTAAGACCGTTAAGTAAATTTATAATATCTCCTTCTTCTTCGGCTTTTTTTACCATCCTTTCAATTATTCGTATACCATCCTCATAATTTCCTTTCTGGATATACAGGCTCCCCTGCATGGCAAGAAATTCAGACTCCATTCTTGAAAAATCGGAGTTTGAACTATGAGTTTTACCCATCATGATTATCAGTGACTCTATACTTTTCAACTGTTTTTCAGATATATCACAATCACAGGATTCGTTTTCCAATTCTCTGAAAACATTATCATCAATAACCGGGAAAAGCTCATAACCAAAGCATAAATTTATCTTGGCTCTTTTTATACGATATTCCAACTCCTTAAGTCTATTGCCACTTTGGGAAAAATGATGTATAAGACGAGTGGCTATTCTATCATCATATTCTGCAGTTGAATATTTTTCCTCCAAATACATGGCAATTCTGCTATGGAGAAATCTTTTCCTTGAAACCGAAAGCCTTGAGTATATATATTCATGCATCTTTATATGAGTAAAGCGATATGCTAGCTCTTCATTTGTGCCTATTTCCTCTTTAATCAAGTTTTTAAGCTGCAGTTCTTCAATGATCCGGATTAATTTCATATGCTCCTTACCGCTTAAAGCCTGCAAAGTACTATAGGGAACCTCATCAAAAAATACTGACATAATATTTAGGACTTGTAGACCATCCTTTGATACTGTGGATAATCTGCTTTCCATTATGGATTGCATTTTATTTGATAAATTATTTATTTCTTTTCCTTCCTTCAGCAAGTTTAAAATCTCGATAATAAAAAATATATTCCCTTCTGTTTCTTTATAAATCCGCTCCAAAAGGTCATTATCAAATTCATACATTTTAAGCTTAAATCTGCAGAAATCAAAGGTTTCCTTCATGGATAACCTTTTTAATTCTATTACTTCTAAAATATTATGAAGATATAATGTGTTTATCAGCTTTAATTTATTATCAAGATTTTCATTTCTTCCGCTGAGGATGAAAAAGATAGGAATTGCTCTGCTTCTTAAAAGCAGTTCATAAACCAGTTTAATGCTTTGATCGTCAGCCCATTGAATATCATCAATAATTAGAATTATTTTTTTATCTATAGCTGCCTGCTTTAATAGTTCAAGTATTATTTCTATAATCTGCCCATATTTTACAGGATTCAGCTTAACCATCTCATTGACATCAGAAACCTGTGCTTCTGACAAAAGTGTAGGGAAAAAGAAAGACAATACTTGATATTTTGCTGGTGACATTTTTATCTTATATTTGTCCAATGTTTTAAGAAGTTGTTCTAATAATATATTCCAAGATCTCAGGCAAAAATTCTCTTCCGCTTGATAACAGTAACTCTGCAATACCAGTGTGCTGTCATCAACAGATTTCTTTATAAAGTGCTGAATGAGAGCAGATTTTCCTACTCCTGCTTCACCTTGAAGGACTATGCATTGAGAAGTATTTTCCTTTCGGAAAATCTCCAATTTTTCCTTCATCAATTTTATTTCATCTATTCGTCCAAAAAAACTAGGATCTTTATCCTCTGAGCTTAGCAATTCCAGCTCCATTTTTATGGATTGATATAGACGCTGTGTTATGACATCAGGCTTAATTCCTAGCTCATCATCTAGGTAATTCTTTAACTTTATATAACATTCTATTGCTTTTTTGGCTTCTCCTTTTTCTTTGTAAACCTGCATCAATTGTCTATAGGCTTCTTCATTATAAGAATCTATTTTTATTAATTTTAGCAAATGATCCTGTGCTTTTTGATAATCTTTACTATTTAAGGCACTATTAACAAGCATAGTTAATCTACTGATTGCATTTTTCTGATAACTGTCTCTCTTTTCTCTCAACCAGTCTTCAAAACCGCAGGCATCTTTTAATGAGAAGTTTTCCAAAAAAACTTTATCATAACACTCAGTATCATCTTCGCTGCATGATTTTATACCATCAATATCAATATATATTTTGACCTTCGGATTAAGCTCAACTACCGAACGATTTGGTGTAATTATTATATCTTCACCAATTACATTTTTTATTACATATATAGCGTTCCTCAGGTTTCGTCTTGCAGATTCATCATTATATTCGCCCCATAGGAGAGAAGATAATTTTTCCCTGGTAGTCTTTTTATTTACGCATAGAAAATAGAAAAGAGCTTCTGCCTTTTTGTATGGAAATTCTATAATTTTTCCATTTATCTTGACCTCAGGTACCCCTAAAACATGAACATTTATAAGAGCCATTCTCTCTCACCTACATATCTTTTTTGAAGAGTTTTTCCTCCAACATTTTACCGGTTTTTGAAGCAGCAATGCCTCCCATAGCTGTTTCTTTCATTTCCACAGGCATGGCGTGACCTACTTCTCCCATAGCTTTGATAACCTCATCAACAGGTATTACACTTTCAATTCCTGCCAAAGCCATATCTGCCGCCAATATAGCCTGAGCTGCTCCAAAACTGTTTCTTTTTATGCATGGTACCTCTACCAGCCCTGCTACAGGGTCGCATACAAGTCCCATAACGCCTTTTATTGCTATAGCAGCAGCATGACCGGCCTGAGAGGGTGTGCCTCCTGCCAGTTCAACGGCTGCAGCAGCTGCCATAGCAGAAGCGGCACCACATTCTGCCTGGCATCCTCCTTCTGCCCCTGCAAGGGTTGCATTAAGTGCAATAATCTTACCTATGGCTGCAGTTGTTATCAGTGCCTTCACAACATCAGCATCAGATTTACCAAGCTTTTCTGCTACTGTCATCAATACGCCAGGAATTATTCCGCAGGATCCTGCTGTTGGAGCCGCAACAATCCTTCCCATAGAAGCATTTACATTGGAAACTGCCATGGCTCTGGAGGATGCTCTTAAAATTGTTTCTCCGGATAATCCCTTTTCCTTTTCCTTCCATAGTCTAAATCCTTCACCGCCTGTCAGGCCGCTGATAGAAGGTATTATCTGGCTTATACCATGACAAACAGAATCTTTCATAATATCATAATTATAAGCCATCCTCTTTATTATTTCTTCGGCAGATAATCCGCTTTCCCTGCTTTCCATTTCCAAAGCTACATCTGAAATTTTTACGCCTTTTTTTTCAGCTTCTTCTATAATCTGTTTCATGGTATAGAAAGACATATTTTTCCTCCTTAAACTTTTGATACGACTATTTTGTATATTCCTTCATAGCTTTCCAAATCTTCTTTTACGGTCTTTGGCGGCAATTCATCTGTTTCAATTATCATCAAAGCCATATCGCCTTTTGATTTTCTGGATAGTTTCATCTGAGCAATATTAATATTCTTCTGAGCCAGATATGAGGCAACATAAGCTACAATACCTGGCTTATCTCTTTGTATGGAAATTATTGTGTTGTATTCACCGGTAAACTCTGTCTTAAATCCATCTATTTCCTGTATCATAACTCTGCCTCCACCTAGAGAGCAGCCAGTTATGCTCATTATTTTATCTTTTCCATAAAGCTTTATCCTTGCAGTATTGGGATGGGCTTCTCTGTCGATGTCCTGAAAATCAATATTTATTTCTATTCCTGACTCACGGCCTAATTCAAAAGCTTTCTTTATGCTTTCATCATCAGGATCCATTCCCAACACTCCTGCTATAATGGCTTTATCAGTACCATGACCTCTGCCGGTATTAGCAAAAGAGTTAACCAGAGTAATATCTGCCTTATAGAACTCTTCACCAAATATATTGCGCGCTAATTTTCCTAACCTGGCAGCACCTGCAGTATGCGAACTGGATGGTCCTATCATGACGGGGCCTATTATATCAAATAAATTCATGTAGTTGTTCACCTCTTTCAATTAATAATATCATTTTGTCTTCATTTTTAACAACCCATTAAAACCAAAATCTCATGGGACTTTTTGTCATCTACAAGTTCTACCCCGTCTTTGCCTATATCTTTTCCGTCTAAAGTAATGGATTTTACACCTCTGCAGACATTCTGGGGGTTGGATACCTTTATGTTATATATTGTTCCAGAGTAGTTATAGACAACATTGTAACCATCCCAGTATTCTGGTATGCATGGGTTTATTACCAACCTTTTCCCTCTTATATATATACCCAATATATATTCAATTCCTGCCTTGTAAAGCCAACCAGCAGCCCCGGTATACCAGGACCATCCGCCTCTGCCCATATGCTGATTTGAAGCATATATATCAGCTACCACTGCATAGGGTTCCGTTTTGTATTTTGAGCATTCCAAGGTTGTGCGAGTGTGATTTATCGGATTAATCATATGGAAAACTTTATGTGCCATGTTTCCATCGCCTAGGAGTGCATAGGCACATATAACCCAAACTGCTCCATGGGTATACTGACCTCCGTTTTCTCTTACTCCAGGAACGTAGGATTTTATATATCCAGGATTATGGTTGGTTTTGTCAAAGGGTGGAGTAAACAGCAGCACCATACCTTCATCTTCCTTCACCAGGTGCCTTTTTACTGACTCCATAGCCATAGATGCCCTTTCAGGGCTGGCTGCCCCTGAAATTACAGACCAGCTTTGAGCTATGGAATCAATCATGCATTCTGTGTTTTCTGAAGATCCAAGAGGAGTTCCATCGTCAAAATATGCTCTCCTGTACCAGTTTCCATCCCAAGCATACTCTTCTATTGCTTGTTTAATCCTTTCCATTGCCTTTTCATATTCTGCAGCTCTAACTGTATCCTTCATATAAATGCAGATAGGTAGAAATCCTTTCAGTATTTCATATAGGAAGAAAGCAAGCCAAACGCTTTCACCCTTGCCCCTGTTGCCTACCAGATTCATACCGTCATTCCAGTCACCGGAGCCCATAAGAGGCAATTGGTGATCTCCAAATTTCAAACTCCTGTCTATCGCCTTAGTGCAGTGTTCATAAACTGTCCCGGTAATAGAAGACTTTTCAGGTATACCATACCTCTCATCCTCCCCTTCTCTTAATGGTTCAGCTTTAATATAGGGAGTACTTATTTCCAGAATGCTCTTGTCATCGGTATAGCTTATATATTGTATAACACCGTAGGGAAGCCACAGCAAATCATCAGAAAATCTCGTACGCACGCCTTTTTCTCCCGCAACAGGATGCCACCAGTGAAGAACATCTCCTTCTTCAAATTGATGGCTGCAGTGGAGAAGAATCTGATTTTTCAACAACTCTGGTGTTATCATACCGATGTTCATAGCATCCTGGAGCTGATCTCTGAAGCCATATGCTCCTCCGGATTGGTAGAATCCGGATCTTCCCCAAAGTCTGCAGGATATGGTTTGATATAAAAGCCAACCATTCAACATTATATCCATAGACTTATCCGGTGTCATTACATGTATTTTTCCAGTTATATCTTTCCATGCCTTTTTCATCATTTCCAGCTCTTTTTTTGCAGCGGATATAGCCTTATATTTATTTAGCATATTTTTTGCTTCTGTGATATTGAGGCATTGACCCAAATAGAAACCTACACTTTTCTCTTCCTTCGGATCCAGAGTTATTTGAATTTTCACAGCTGCGCAGGGCTCGTAACCCACACTTAGATCAATTTCTGAATCTTTTTCAATCAGTTGATGGAATTCAAGCCTGTTATTCTCATACTCATATATTGGCTCTGATGATGAAACAAATACCATCCTCTCAGGAAAATCAGTATTATATCCATTTTCCATAATCAATCCATCGATCTCATTGTCATACTTTACTACAATATGTGGCTTGGTTTCTTTTCGGTTAACTCCCAATACAGGTTCCATATAGTAACAGAGTCTTAAAGTTTTTCTCTTATCTTCTTTATTCTTTAATTCAAGGATATTAACCTTAAGCTTGTCATTACGGGGCACAAATACTGTTAATTCCTGTTTCAGGCCATAGCAATCCTTGTTAAAAATGGTATAGCCCCATCCATGTCTTACAGTCCATGGCTCACCATTTCCCGAAGCCTCTGGGTTAATGGCCCATTTGTTTCCTTCTTCCACATCCTCCAGATAAATTATCTCCTGAGACTCATCGGTTATGGGGTCATTAGTCCAGGTAGTAAGTCTGAATTCTCTGCTGTTTTCTGCCCAGGTATAACCTCCGCCTCTCTCTGTAACAATGAATCCAAAACTTGGGTTAGCTACTACATTAACCCATGGCGCGGGAGTATTATGATCCTTATTCAAGCTCATGATGTACTCACTGCCATCTGTGCTAAACCCTCCATAGCCATTGAACATGAGTGAGTTATCTGCAACTGGAAGTTCGCAGTTTTTGTATTTTATCAGGTCTTTAACCTTTGCTTTTTCCTTGTTTTTAATATTTATTTCTATCAACTGCTTTTCTATTGAACCTGCTTCAGCCTTGAATACAAGGGTTGATGCGGCTATAAGCAATTCCAGGTCTTCACGTGATATATTAACGGCATTTATGATGAATATACCGCCTGATTTGCCTATCAGATGTTTACCGTTGCATCCTTCTACCAGGTTTATTATGGCTGACCTGAGAGGTTGAAGATAGCTGCTTTCATCCATATTCAATATTACCAAATCCACATTTAATCCTTTTATTCTAAGAAACTCGTGAGCTTTAACAGCTTGCTTGAGAATAGTTATATCTCTCTCGTCAGCTATGGTTACAGTCATTATGGGCAAATCTCCGGAAATTCCAAATGCCCATAGAGAAGACTGGCCTTTTTTATTTCTTATTATATATTCCTTATTCTTAGTTCTTGTAGGGCTGCCATATATCAAATGGCTTATGAGCTTTTCACAGGCTATAATATCTTTTATTTCAAGATTCATATAAGCTCCTTCAACCTGGCTTCTGGTAATAGCCAGCGCAAAGGCTCTGTCTATGGAAGATATTTCGCTGTATTTTACTATCATTTGTCTTATTTCTTCCTTAGATTTTCCACATCCTGTAATATATGATATCTCTCCATGACCGCCAGCCTTAATTCTTATTGTTCTTCTAATGCTCATTATAGGATCCAGAACAACACCTGAAGTATTGGACAACGGACTCCAAAGTCCTATAGGATTTCTGATATTTCTTCCTCTTCCTATGAAGTTAGCTCTGCTGGTTTCGTACTCTATAGCTCCAATGGTATCTCCCTGTGCCAAAGAGCTGTGGAATGCCCACCACTCCTGTCCATGTCCTTCTCTTGGTTTTCTGACTGCTGTGATACTGTTGTATTCTTCCAGATATTCTGTTCTCACAAACAGGTTGGAAAAAGCTCTATGTGCCATGTCTGCAGCTTCAGTTGTAAGCACAACTTCAAAATAGCTGGTAAGCTCCAGCGTTACAGACTCCTTGCTGTGGTTTTCTATTTTTACTCTTCTTATTTCTATATCATCTTCAGGTGATACAAATACCTCCATGGTGGTTTTTATATTATCATTTATTCTGGTGAATTCGCCTCTTGATTGATAAAAATTCACCTTGTATCCGTCTGCCTCTTCATTAAAAGGTTCCCAGGCAGCAGACCAAATCTTATCCTTTTTCACATCTCTGATGAAAATGTAGTTTCCATAGCTTCCTTCCAAAGCATCACTATTCCAGCGATTTATAAGTATTCCGTCAAGCTTGCTGAATCCTCCTCCTCTATTGTTCAGCAAAACCGAATACCTTCCATTTGTCAGTACCTGGCAAGGCGGAGGCAATACATCTGCTGAACTATATGTCCTTACCCCTTCTTTATACAAACCTTTCTGTCTGCTAATATCCAGTGATGCTTCTTTATACTCTTTTGTAATAATGACATTTTCAGGAATTCTCTCTTGAAGCAGTACCTCTCCTGCTTTTATCAGAGAATCACTGTGAAAACGGTTTATCATAATATCATCATTAAGAAAATTATTTATTGCCAGAAGACTCATTCCCTGGTGATGAGCCATAAAGCTTTTTACTATTTTATATTTTGACTCCATAGGCATTCTTTTTGCGGTGAAATCTATTGCCTCATAAAGTCCATACTTTCCTTCCATGCCCAGCTCCAAAAGCTTTTTAAGATTCTGCACTGCACCATTTGGGTCCAGATTTATAGCCATCATAGTTGAATAAGGAGAGATGACCACATCTTCAATCAATCCTCTCTTTAAACCCAGATCCGGTACTCCAAAGGCTTTATATTGATAGTTCAAATCCAAATCAAAGGTATAATATCCTGACTCAGAAATACCCCATGGAACATGATTCTTCTGACCGTAATCCTTCTGAGCCTGGAGCATGCCCTTATATGTTTCATCAAGTATGGTATTGACATATCTTTTCATAATCAACGCAGGCATCAGGTATTCGAACATGGTTCCTGTCCAGGATACCAGAACCCTGTTTCTGCCTATACAGGTCAAAGCTCTGCCAAGCTTCCTCCAATGCCTCAACGGAATCTCTCTTCTTGCCACAGCTAAAAAGCTTGTTGTTCTTGCTTCAGAAGCCAATAAATCATAATAGGAATTAGTAAGTTTCTCATTCTCAATATCGTATCCAATTGAGAAGAGATTTTTCTTTTTGTCATAAAGGTGGATGAACTGGGTTCTGTCGATAATTCCATTTATTCTTCCAATAATATTCTCTATCTCATTCTGCTTATCAGTTTTATCAATGTAATCCTTGAGCCCTTGTCTTAGAACAAGCAGGTAGGATATGAAATTACCGCTGTCTACAGTAGATACATAAGCTGGTCTCAACACCTCCAATGTTCGTATGTCATACCAGTTGTATAAATGGCCATTCCAGTTATCCAGCTTCTCAATGGTATCCAATGTATTGCAAATTCTCTCTATCATACCGGACACTGTGATATAGCCCAAGTCTGCAGCGGCAAGTGTGGATACCAGATATAAACCTATGTTGGTTGGAGATGTTCTGGGAGCAGCTCCTTTTGGAGGATACTCCTGAAAATTATCCGGAGGCAGATAATTGAACTCTTCACATACCAATTCCTCATAATAT
>Ga0134092_1001669_pt1 | contig 18923 bp, 17 predicted proteins | sample 3_6taG_FD_94454 | JGI IMG/M metagenome (GOLD analysis project Ga0134092, IMG submission 94454) | Switchgrass degrading microbial communities from high solid loading bioreactors in New Hampshire, USA - 3_6_20_6_A3 metaG | ecosystem: Engineered > Bioreactor > Semi-continuous > Anaerobic >... | reverse complement strand
GCTCTTCTGGCGGTAGAAGCAGGGGCGAAAGGTATTGTTGTTTCCAATCATGGTGGGCGTGCTTTAGATCATTGTCCTGGAACTGCTGATGTCTTACCGGCTATAGCTCAGGCTGTTAGGGATAAGTTGACGGTTCTGGTTGACGGTGGAATCAGAAATGGTCTTGATGTTTTGAAGGTCCTGGCTTTAGGAGCCCACGGGGCTGTTGTGGGCAGACCGCCTTCCATTGCCGCAGTCGGTGGAGGAGCGGAAGGCATTAAGGTAATGGTCGATGAGTTTAAGTTTGGGTTACGCAGAACCATGATTTTAACCGGAACGAAAGACGTGAAAAATGTAAATCCACGAATATTATATAGAGAGTAAATCAGTGGGCGAGTGGGCGAGTGAGCGAGACTCTAGTCACAAGTCACTAAACTAGCCACCAGCCACTAATAACTAGCCACAAATAAAGTTTACTAGTGGGCGAGACTATAGCCACTAAAAAACCAGCTGAAATCACAGATAAACACTGGCATTACAGCTTTTAGGTTAATTTTGGGGACTGTTTTTTATTTTAGATGTATCATGCAATATATTCCAATAATCGATATGGACCTAAAATATTAGCCCCAGAATAATAATACTGTCATGCATTTTAACCCTTAAGACGTCATGCCGTCATGCAGACTGGCCTGTAAGCCGTCATGCTGTCCCGAAAGACTATCCCAATAGCCTTCATGCCGTCCAAAAAGTATGACCCGAAAGCCATAATGCCACTCCATTATCTGTGTTAATCCGTGTGCATCCGTGGTTATAATAACCAGCCACTACCAAAGGAGTTGCATATTATGGAAGACAAAATTAAAACATTAGCTGAGTGGATCAAAGATTCAACTTATACGGTAGTTTTTACGGGAGCCGGTATGAGTACGGAAGCAGGTATACCTGACTTTCGCTCTAAAACAGGTTTGTGGAAAAAGTATGATCCTATAAAAATGGCTTCTGTAGATGCAATGCATAATAATTCCAGGGAATTTTACGAGTTTTATCGAACCCGTTTAAAAACTCTTAGCGATGCTCAGCCTCACAAGGGACATAAAATTTTAGCGGAATTAGAAACACAAGGAATGATTCAGGCTATTATTACTCAAAATGTGGATGGTTTGCACCATCGTGCAGGTTCCAAACGGGTAATTGAATTACATGGTACATTGAGGGAAGCAGAATGTATTAAATGCGGTCGGATTTATGAGGCTGATGTTTTAGAAAAGAGTGATATTCCCAAATGTAAATGCGGTGGCTTGATAAAACCGGGTGTAATACTTTTTGGAGAAATGTTGCCTGCAGAGGCTTTGAGACAAGCTGACCTGGAAACAAGACGCAGTCATTTATTTATCGTTATAGGTTCTTCTTTAGAAGTTTCTCCGGCTAACTATTTTCCTTTACAGGCTAAACATACAGGTGCCAAGTTAGTATTTATTAATTTGGATCCAACGGATATGGATGATCATGCAGATTTGCTTATTCGTGGTAAAGCCGGAGAAGTATTAGAAAAATTATTTATTACTTATTTTCGCTCTTGACTTTTTTATAAGAATATATAAAATTAAAACAAATAGATGGTTGTAGATAATTGGTAATAGAAAAAGGGCAGAACGGTAGTTAGGTAGGATGTTAAAAAGATAATTTAGAAACGGTAGGATGGCAGGAGGTGGTATTTTTTTAGGAATAGACACACACCCCTTTAGCCGGGTGTGTTTTTTGTTCTCAAGGGGATATTAATAAAGGGTGATGTTAATGGAAAAAAATCAGCAAAATCCAGAGATAGCTACCAGTGTTCAGGAGCTTTTAGAAGAAAAAGAAAGAGAGCTAAGGGTGAGAAATTATTTCGGCGGAATGGCGAAAATTATTTCAGTGATAGCTATTATTTGGTCAATTTTTCAATTATATGTTAATAGCGTTGGTGTACTGGATGCTATCAAACTGCGTACCTGGCATATTTTGTTTTTAATAACCATGGTTTTCCTTCTATATCCAGCCACGAAAAAAGAAAAACGAAGCCGAAAATTTGTGCCGTTATACGACCTGGTTTTTATAGCTTTAGGTATAGGTTCTTTCGGTTACTTGCTCCTTAACTACAACACAGTGGTTATGCGGGGTGGATATCTTATCCCCCAGGATTATGTAGTTGCAACTATTGCCATAATTGTAGTATTTGAGGCGGCTCGCCGGGTTGTAGGCAATCTGGCTATTTTAGCTTTATTCTTTCTTTTGTATAACTTTCTTGGGCCTTTTATCCCCGGTGTTTTTGGCCATACCGGTTTCACCTGGAAAAGAGTCATGGAGCACATGTTTTGGGGTAGTCAGGGTATTTTAGGTGTAGGTGTAGGAGTTTCAGCTACTTATATCTTTTTGTTTATCCTTTTTGGGTCTTTTTTGAAAATAAGCGGTTTTAGCAACTTCATTAATGATTTGGCTTTAACAGTTGCCGGGCGTAGTGCCGGGGGGCCGGCTAAGGTTAGCGTTTTAGCCAGTTCACTAATGGGGATGATCAATGGTAGCGCTTTGGCTAATGTAGCTACTACCGGAACAATTACTATTCCTTTAATGAAGAAAACCGGCTATAAAAGGGATTTTGCTGCAGCAGTAGAAGCTGTAGCTTCTACAGGAGGACAGTTTACTCCCCCTATTATGGGTGCTGTTGGTTTTATTATGGCGGAGTTTTTAGGGGTCTCTTATACGGTAGTAATGCTGGCCGCCATAATTCCCGCTTTTCTTTATTATTTAACGCTGCTTATGTCTGTGCATTTTGAAGCTAAGAAAAACGGTTTGCAGGGTATAGCCAAAGAGAATATTCCTAAAGCCTGGGAAGTAATAAAAAAACAAGGTCATCTTAGTCTGCCTCTTATTTCTTTGCTGGTAATAATGTTTTTGGGTTACACACCTCTTTTTGCGGCCGTAATTTCTATTATAGTAACTGTTGTTGCCAGTTGGTTTTCTCCCGAAACACGGATGGACTTAAAGAAAATTATGGAGGCTTTAGAGGAAGGAGCAAAAGGTGCGGTAGGGGTTGGTGTTGCCTGTGTTATTATCGGAATAATAATTGGAACAGTATCCTTGACCGGTTTGGGGTTAACATTTGGCTATCAAATACTGCAATTTGTAGGGGAAAATCAGCTTTATTTTGCCGGAGTTTTAGTAATGGTCATGAGCATTATTTTAGGAATGGGCGTGCCCGGTATTGCTGCTTATGTTATTGTAGCCGCGGTAGCTGCTCCGGTCTTAATAGACGTAGGAGCTACTCCCTTGGCAGCCCATATGTTTGTTCTAATTTATGCTTCTTTATCTAATATAACTCCACCGGTGGCTATGTCTTCTTATGTAGCCGCTGGAATCGCTAATTCTGACCAGAATAAAACTTCAATGATTGCTGTTAAGTTAGGCTTAACTGGTTTCCTTTTACCCTTTTTCTTTTTAAATAATCCTGTACTGTTATGGCAGGGTGAAAGTTGGCTTCAAACACTCATGGCCCTACTATCAGCCTCTTTAGGAGCTACTGCCTTAGCCGCATCTTTGCAAGGATGGCTCTTACAACGAACCAATTGGCTGATGCGAATATTATTATTATTAACTGCATTATTAACTATAGAACCGACAGTAATGTTAGACCTAATAGGGTTGCTTATCTTTTTAGCTGTTTTAATTTGGCAATTAAAAGAAAAAAAACAGCAAATAAGAAAAAGCAAATTAGTTTTTGAAAATGAATAGGAGGTAAGTTTTTATGAAAAGAAAAAATATATTTTCTGTATTGTTAATTATCTTATTAGTACTTAGTTTAACGGTAGGTTGTGGAAAACAGGATTCCGCCCAAGAGGGAGATGCTGGTAATAATAATGCTAAAGAGAAAATTGTTATTAATTTCCCGACAGCTTCTACTACCGGAACAATTTATCCTTTGGGTGCGGCAATGGCTAATATGTGGAATAATAAACTGGACAATGTTCAGGTAAATGCTCAAGCTTCCAATGGTGGCGTGCACAATCTTAATTTATTAAAAGATAAAGAAGCCCAAATTTCTTTTGCAGTTTCAAGTATTACCTGGGAGGCAATGCACGGAGAAGGCAAATTTGAAGGTCGTAAATATGAGGATGTTCGGGTTGTTGCCGGGCTTTACTATAATCCCAATCAGGTAGTAGCCAGAGAAGCAGCCGGAATAAACAGTATTGCCGATTTTAAAGGAAAAAGTTTTGTTCCCGGTGCACCCGGCAGTACTCCCGAGGTAGAAACCATGCTTCATTTTACCGAATATGGTTTAAATTATCCTGATGATATTAAGGCTAACTTTGTTGGTTTTACTGAAGCCATTGACCTTATGCGCAACAATCAAACAGACGGTGCTTGGATAATGGCAGGATTGCCCACAGCAGCGGTTACAGAAATGACGGCAACAGCCGGTGGTAAATTAATAGGTATAGAACCGGAAATAATCGCCGGATTACAAAAAAAATACCCTTGGTATGCGGAATTTATTATCCCGGCCAATACTTATGACAATCAACCGGAGGATGTTTTAACAACTGCTGTAAAAATGTTATTAATTACTGATGCTTCTCTTCCTGAAGATGTTATTTATGATTTAACTAAAACCTTCTGGGAAAATCTAGATGAAATTAGACAAGCTCATACAATCGTAGATCAAATTAAAATTGAAGACGCAGTAACTGATTTATCAGGTATTCCTTTGCATCCAGGCGCCGAAAAGTATTATCGGGAAGTAGGATTGATTGAGTAGCTTCGGGGTTAAATTTGCTGCTCAGAATAATCTCTGGGGTTAAAATTTTTGGTCAGAAAGGGCTATTAGGTTAAGATTTTTGGTCAGAGTCTTCTCTTGGGTAAAATATATCCCAAAAGTATGAATCTGACCAAAAATATTGTTCCGAGTCATGTGTGTCTGATCCGTTATATTTGCCCAAAAGCATAATTCTGACCCCAAAATTTACTACAAAGGAAAGATAAAAATGACAGTTAAAGTAGTAGTGAAACATGGCAATGACCCTGCCGCTTTGGCTTACGAGGCTATTGCCCGGGTTTTTATAGACCAAGTTCAGGGGAAAAAGGTTTTACTGAAACCTAATGTAGGCAGAAACAGTCCTGCAGGTACCGGTGTCTGTACTCATCCTGAGGTAATTCGGGGGCTAATCCGTTTCTTCCAGGAAAAACAGGCTAAAACAATCTATGTAGGTGATGGCCCTCTCTTTGGAGTGGATGAGTGGGAGGCTATGGCCTCTTCCGGGATTAAGCAGGTTTGTGAGGAGACAGGAGCAATTTGTGTAAACCTGGATGAGTTTTCACAATTAGAAATTGACATCTCTCAGGGGATAGTTGTAGATAGACTTAAATTTACATCTTTAGTTAAGGAAGTAGATTTAATTGTTTCTGTTCCTGTTATGAAAACTCACATGTATACTGGGGTAACTTTAAGTGTTAAAAACATGAAAGGTTGTCTATATAAAAAAGAAAAAACTAAGTTACACCGTATTTTTAAAGAACCGCCTGATAAATCAAAAGGTTTGACTTTAGATTATGGAATAGCTGATATGGCTTCAGTCCTTTTACCGGATTATGCTGTCATCGACGGTATTACCTGTATGGAAGGTTTTGGCCCTAGTGTGGGTACTCCGGTAAATTTAAATGTTGTTTTAGCAAGTCGTGACCCGGTGGCTTGTGATTTAGTTGCCGTAAAATTAATGGGTATGGATTGGGAGGATATTCCTCACCTAAATTTAATTCGGGAAAGGCAAAATAAGCCACTAATAAGTGAGATAGATGTAGAACCGGCTGATTTTATGAAGTACGGTAAACTTTTTGCAAAAGCTTCCTTGAGTAATTTAAAGGTAGTTTATCCGAAAATCAACATTGTGGAAAAAGGTTCTTGCAGCGCTTGCAGTGCGGCAATGATGGCCTTTCTCAAAACCCATGGAGATAAATTTAAAGATTGGGAGGAGTTTACCCTTTTAGCAGGTAAAGATTTACAACAGGAAGATTTGAGGAAAAAGTGTTATCTTATTGGTAATTGTACGGCTAATCTGGCTAAAAAGAATAATTTGACTTTCTGTAAAGGTTGCCCGCCTGTCGGTTCAAGTATACTTAGTTTCATTAACGTTTCTAAAAATGAATAATTTTTTAAGCCTCAATCAACAAGTTTGATTGAGGCTTTTTTATTAATCATTTCTTTGAAAAGGTAGAGAGAATGGCCGATAACCTTTAGTTTACTTATCTTTTTTAAAATTGGCGTGGAAAAAAATAGAGGAATTTATTAAAATTAATTGAAAATTAAATGAAAAAAGATTATTGAAGGGAGTTTTTTATATGGGGGAAGTACAAGTTGTTGTTTTTACATTGGAAAGGGAAGAGTACGGTCTGGAAATAAGTAAGGTTCAAGAAATCGTCCATTATCAGCAGGCTACTAAAATACCTGAGGCTCCTGATTTCTTCCAGGGGATTATTAATTTACGGGGAAAAGTTATTCCGGTATTTGATTTAAAAAAGAGGTTTTATCAAAAGGAAACCCAGATCACTGAAAATACCCGTATAGTTGTGGCAAGTGTGGGTTCATTTACTGTAGGTATTATGGCTGATGAGGTTTCCGAAGTTTTACAGTTACCGGAAGAAACAATAGAAACTTTACCTACAATATTTGCCAGTTTTGCCGAAGGTGGTGTTTATGCCGTTGGCAAATTGGAGGATCGCTTGTTACTGCTTTTAGATCTAGAAAAAACCATAAACGAAAAGGAATTAGAAAACTTAGAAGCAGGATTATTATAAGATTTCCAGAATAGTATAATTATAAAAAATGTTTATGCTGATCATGGGGTGGTTTTATGCAGTTATCTAAGATAAAAGATTTGCTAAACTGCCGAGTTTTAAGTTGTAGCAATAAATTGGAACAGGAGATATCAGGAATATGTGCCTCAGACTTAATGAGCAGTGTTTTAACATGTAAGGGCCCCAATTCTTTATTAATTACTGGATTAAATAATTTACAGGTTATTAGAACAGCGGAAATGAGTGACATTGCGGCTGTTGTCTTCGTTTTAGGGATTCAACCGGGTAAGGAAATAATTGAGTTAGCCCAGGAAAACGGGATAGTAGTTCTTGTGACGGAATATTCCATGTTTGAATCCTGTGGGATACTGTACAAAGCCGGTTTTCGGTGTGGATACAAAGATTTTTCCTAAAGGGGTGATTTTATGGAATATTTCCATTCAGTTACTTTAAATAAAGATAATTGTAAAGGTTGTACCAATTGTATCAAATACTGCCCCACCGAGGCCATTAGGGTAAAAGACGGCAAAGCCAAAATAATTAATGAGCGCTGCATTGATTGTGGTGAATGTATTCGTCGCTGCCCCTATCAAGCTAAAAAAGCCGTAACTGATTCTTTAGACCTTTTAGATAATTTTGCTTTTAAGATAGCAATTCCGGCACCTGCCTTTTATGGTCAGTTTAATAATGTTACTATAAATAGAATTCTAAATTCTTTATACTCTTTGGGTTTTGATTATGTGTATGAGGTAGCTAGAGGAGCCGAATTGGTTTCGGAGATAGTAAAAGAAGAATTGGCTAGCGGGAATTTAAAAAAACCGGTAATTTCTTCTGCTTGTCCTGCTGTGGTCAGGCTTATTCAAGTAAGGTTTCCGGATTTACTAGGCCATGTTCTTAGAATTGATTCTCCTATGGAACTGGCGGCTTCTTTAGCTAAACAGAAAATCAGTCAGGAAAAAAACATACCTCTGGAAAAAATAGGGGTATTTTTTATCAGTCCCTGTGCGGCTAAGGTTACCAGCGTAAAAAGTCCCTTGGGTAGAAAAAAAAGCCGGGTAGACGGCGTTTTTAGTATTGCGGATATTTTCGGTAAAGTCTACAATAATCTACGCAAAATTGATGAAGAAAAGGATTTACAATGTGCTTCCGGTATAGGTATCGGATGGGCTGTTTCCGGAGGAGAAGCCCTGGCTTTGAATATAGAAGATTATTTAGCGGTAGATGGCAGTGAACAGGTAATCAAAGTATTAGAACAAATTGAAATGGGCCGCTTAGCTCATATAGAATTCTTCGAGGGTCAGGCCTGTGTAGGTGGGTGTGTAGGAGGCCCATTAACAGTTGAAAACAGCTTTATAGCTAGAAAAAGAATTCGTCATCTGGTAAACAAAATGGATAAGGAATCTAAAGAAATTAAAAAAGGTATAACCCCTGAATTATGGCAAAAAATAAAAGAAGAAGCACATTGGACTGAAATGATAAATCCACGTGAAATAATGAAATTAGATGAAGATCGGGTTAGAGCCTTAGAAAAAATTAATTTGCTAGAGAAAATTTATAAAAGCTTACCAGGATTGGACTGTGGTGCCTGTGGAGCTCCTACTTGTCGGGCATTGGCTGAAGATATAGTTAGAGGTTGGGGAAATGAGTACGATTGTATTTTCCGGTTAAGGGAAGAATTAAAAAATTTAGCCTTACACCTGATTCAACGGACCAATGGGAAATAAAGTTTTTGGGTCTAGCAATTAACCACGGATGAACAGGGATAAACACTGATAAAAACTGATAATTCTCCTGACGGCGAAGGTTAAGGTGTAGTTAAGCCTGGGTTAATTATTGGGTTTTAAATCTAGATTATTTTATTTTCTTAACCTTAACCCCAGCCTTAAGACCGGAGGTCGTAATACTAGCCACTAACTTCAAAGGATGTGATACTTTAAATGAAGGTTGCCGTTATTCAAATGGATATTTTTTTAGGAAAGCCTGTAGAGAATCTAAATAAAGTCGAAAAATTAATTAGAAAAGCGGCCCTAGAAAATCCCGATCTGATTATTCTTCCGGAGATGTGGAATACCAGTTATGCTTTGGATAAAATTAAGGATATAGCTGATGAGGATGGAAAGCCTTGTGCTCACAGAGTAGGGGAATTAGCTAAAGAATTGCAGGTTAATATTATTGCCGGTTCAGTTGCAGATAAAAGAGAAGAAAAGGTGTATAATACCTCTTATGTTTTTAATCGCCTGGGGGAAACAGTAGCCAAGTATAGCAAAGTTCATTTATTCGGTTTAATGAGGGAATGGGATTATTTAGAACGGGGTAAAGAAAGGTGTTTATTTAAATTAGACGGGATTACCTGTGGTTTAATCATCTGCTATGACTTGCGTTTTCCGGAACTAACCCGGAGGCTTACTTTAGACGGGGCTAAAATAATCTTTGTGCCCGCTCAATGGCCTTATCCCCGCCTGCATCCTTGGATGATTTTAAATCAGGCCAGAGCCATTGAAAATCAGGTTTATATTGTCAGTGCAAACCGGGTAGGAGAGGAAGGAAAAGCGAAATTTTTTGGACACTCCCTGGTAGTTGATCCTTTAGGTGAAATAATTTACCAAGGTAGTGAACAAGAAGAAATTAAAGTTGCGGATTTAGATTTAGAGAAGGTTGATAGTGTAAGGAAAAAGATGACCTGTTTAGAAGACAGGTATGAAGAGGTGTATAGATAGTTTTTGACATTTAAAAAAATTTTAATATCTAAAATTGCCATTGACAAGGGACTTAATCTGTGTTAACATTTCGTAAAAATGCAAATATTATATTTAATACCTCATCCCAAGGGGTGGGGTAGAGGTTGCGAACGGTCAAGAGTAGCTGCAGGGATTAGGGAAAAATGAACTGCAGGGAAAGGGGCCTTCGCCGAAGTGTAGCTCTTCTTCCCAGGGAGGCTATGCTGGGTTTGCAGTGAATAACTGCAAAACTGTCACTAAGGAACTACCCAATTCCTTAGTGGAGCACTATCTCACAGTGGGGGCTGAGGACATGAATGCGTAACGGTCATGGGCTTTGGCCTCATTGACCGTTTTTTTATTGGTCCCCCCGGAAAGGCAGGTGTCAGTTCATAGCGATTTCCCATTTATTGGGATTGTTATTGAGTTTATTATTTTAGGAGGGAATTATTATGGAACACGCTTACGGTTGGCTTTCAATTATTCCTCCCTTAGTAGCCATTATTTTAGCATTACTTACTAAGGAGGTTTTGGGCTCTCTAATAATCGGAATTTTTTCAGGGTATTTTATTTTTGTTAATTTTGCTCCACCGGAAATAGCTGAAGGATTAACTTCAACTAATCCTATCTTAGGTCCGTTTGTGGAAATGGTTAATTCGGTTATTGTTAATGCCGGGGATTCTTGGAATATGGCCATTCTTTTATTTTTAGCCATATTAGGCGGCTTGGTTGCTGTAGTAACTGTAGCCGGCGGTTCTTGGGCTTATGGGGAATGGGCGGCCAAGAAGGTAAAATCCAGGGCAGGTGCACAAATTTCTACATTTATCTTGGGATGTATTATCTTTATTGACGATTATTTTAATAGTCTAACCGTTGGAACGGTAATGCGTCCCGTAACTGACCGGTTTCAGATTTCCCGGGCAAAATTGGCCTATATTCTTGATTCTACTGCTGCTCCGGTAACTATTTTGGTTCCAATATCCAGTTGGGTAGCATATATTATCTCTGTTATGGAACCATCTTTAATCGAAGAAGGGTTTGCTTTAAACGGACTAAGCGGTTTTATCAGTACAATTCCTTTTAACATTTATGCTTGGTTATCATTGATTATGGTTGTTGTTATTTCTTTAACTAATCTGGAGTTTGGACCTATGGCCCGTTTTGAGGCTAGAGCCATTAGGACAGGAGAGTTGCAAGAAGACCGGGAAGCAACACCACCTGGTGATGATTTCAGCAATTTAAAAGTTTCCAGAAAAGGAACACCACTAGATTTAATTGTACCAATTATCGGCTTAATAATTTTTACCCTTATAGCCATGCTTTATACCGGTGGTTACTTTGCTTCAGAGGAAGTAAGTATGTGGCAAGCTTTTGGAGATACTGATGCGGCTACTTCTTTAGTTTATGGTGGGATAGGTGCTTTATTATTATCTTTAGTGTTATTTGTGCCTCGCCGTTTAATGACTTATTCTCAGTTTATGAATGCTTTCACCCAAGGTGTTAAATCTATGGTTCCTGCTTTTTCTATCTTAATTCTTGCTTGGACCTTTGGTTCTGTTTTAAGAGATGGAGGTTTGCAAACAGGTACCTTTGTGGCGAATTTAGTAGGAACAACAATTCCCGCATGGCTACTACCGGGGATTATATTCATAGCTTCCGGATTTATTGCTTTTGCTACGGGAACATCCTGGGGAACTTTTGCCATTATGTTACCGATTGCCATTCCCATTTGTGCTAATGTTGATCCGGAAATGATCGGTGTTATGATGGCTGCAGTTCTGGCCGGCGCTGTCTTTGGTGATCACTGTTCGCCAATTTCCGATACAACTATTCTTTCTGCTACAGGTGCGGCTTGTCACCATATTGATCATGTAGCGACTCAAATGCCTTATGCTACCTTAGTAGCTGTAATCAGTTTTATTGGTTTTATTGTGGCTGGATTAACAGGCAGTTTTATAATCAGTTTGGTTATCTCTTTAGCACTTTTAGGTGTGACTTTAAAAATATTACATGGCTATTATGCCAGTCAAATGGAAGGGTTAGAAAAAAAAGCCGGCTCTTTTGCTAAATAACTTTTGGTGAATATGGGTTGTATAAAAAAACGTGGGAAAATCCCACGTTTTTATTTTAGGTTAATATAAAATTAAATTTAATATTTATTTTAAGTAAACTTATTATATTTACTGGTATTTAAAGAGGATTTTTCACTTATCTAAAAGAATAATTACCTAATAAAACCATCTGTCCCGGAGTGAGGTGCCTTAGAGTGTGAGATTATTTGAACAATTTATTTTTTATTATGCAGCTATCATAACACTCGGGATGTTTTTTCTTGGTTTTCTCCTTTATAAATTATATCGGAACCGAAATGAGTTACAAGAAGAAATTTTATTATTCCAGAAAATCTTGGACACGGTTACCTTTGGTATTCATTTTATCGATAAAGATGGGAGAACCAGGTTTATCAATCCGGCTGCAGAAAATTTTTTTCAGCTTTCTAAAGAACAGATTATGGGTAAATTTGACTGGGATTTGTGTTACGGAGGGGAAAAGTTTGATTCAGAAGGTAATTATACAAGTTTAATAACTGAAACATTGGAGACGGGAAAAGCCTATAAAAACATAGAAAGAACTTTTATAAATGAATATGGTAATGAGGTAACTTACTTAGTAGATACTTATCGTCTTTATGACCAGGATCAGCAAATCTTAGGTAGCTTGGGAATTTACCGAAATATAACACAACAAAAAGAAATTGAGAGGCAGCTATTAGATGCCCATTATGAAATGGCAAATATTGCTGTAACGGACGAACTAACAGGATTATATAATTTTCGCTATTTTCGACAAAGACTTAATGAAGAGGTAGCCAAAGCCTTTAACTCTAAGCTCAGTTTATTAATAATAGATGCCGATTATTTTAAAGCTTATAATGACTTATACGGACATCCTGCCGGTGATCAGGTATTAAAGCAGTTAGCACAAATAATAAAACAAAATGTTCGGGAAACGGATTTAGTAGCACGCTATGGTGGTGAGGAATTTACTGTTATTTTGCCGGGAATGGGAAAAGAAAATGCTAAAGATGTTGCTGAGCGTATCCGTCTTGCTGTCAGAAATTTTGAATTTACAGGTGAAAAAGAATTACCAGGTGGTATGTTAACTGTTACTATAGGGGTAGCTACAATTCCCGATGATGCGAAAACCTCCGATGAATTAATTTCGCTGGCTGATCAGGCTTTATATAAAGGTAAGTACGGAAGTCGTGATAAAGTAGTTATCTTTTAAAGGTTTAATAAGTTCTTCAAAAAATTTTAGAAGTAAGCTAAAATTTTTTGAAGAAAAGCAGGAAAATTCAAACAAGTGGAGAAGTACTTAATAAAATGAAAGGTCTTATTGAGGCCAAAATTAAGAAAATTATATTTGGAGGGATTTTAATGAATTTAGCTCAATTTCCCAGAAGACGTTATACCGCAGGCAAAACTCCCATAGAAAAGTTACAAAATTTTTCCAAAGTTTTAGGTGGTCCTACTATCTATATTAAAAGAGATGATCTACTTGGTTTAACTGCTGGTGGAAATAAAACCAGAAAATTAGAATTTTTAATGGCAGATGCTTTAGCTCAAGGTGCAGACACCATAATTACTTGTGGTGCTGTTCAATCTAACCATTGTCGTTTAACTCTTTCCGCCGCTGTAAAAGAAGGTTTAAAATGCTGCTTGGTTTTAGAGGAAAGAGTACCCAATAGTTATAAGGAAAAAGCCAGCGGTAACAACTTCCTTTTTCATCTTTTAGGTGTTGAAAGTATTACTGTAGTACCTGGCGGTTCTAATATGATGGCTGAAATGGAGAAAGTAGCCGACCAATTAAGAGCCAAAGGCAGAAAACCTTATATTATTCCTGGTGGAGGTTCCAATGAAATAGGGGCAACAGGTTATGTAGCTTGTGCTCAGGAAATTTTAGAGCAGACTTTTGAGTTAGGTATTAATATTAACCATATTGTTTGTGCCAGTGGTAGTGCCGGAACTCATGCCGGGCTATTAACCGGTTTTTATGGTAACAACAGTAATATTCCTGTTACCGGAATCAGTGTTAATAGAAAGAAAGATGTGCAAGAAGAAGTTGTTTATAATTTGGTGCAAAAGACTGCTGCCCGTGTAGGTATAAAATCTGAAATTCCTAAAGAAACAGTAGTTGTTTTTGATGATTATGTCGGTGAAGGTTATTCGATTCCCACTGATGGTATGATAGAAGCTGTCAATTTACTGGCTAAAACAGAAGGCATCCTCTTAGATCCTGTTTATACAGGTAAAGCCATGGCGGGACTTATTGATTTAGTTCGTAAAGGTTATTTCAAGAATGACGAAAATGTGCTTTTCATTCATACAGGTGGTTCTCCTGCTTTATATGCATATCTGGATACCTTTTTTAACAGCTTTAAATAATCAGTTATTAAGGGCATCTGCCGTTATATACAGATGCCCTTTTATATAATTTTTTTTTAGGGAAAATGCAGGAAAAATTGAAGTAAAAGGCAAATATTTTAAATATTGAATATATAAGCATAAGCGTTAGGAGTTGAAACCATGAACAAAGAAATTATTTATTCCAAAAAAGCACCTGCTGCTATTGGACCTTATGTACAAGGGGTAAAGGTTGGCGACTTATTATTTATTTCCGGGCAATTACCGATTGATCCAAGGACGGGAGAACTGTTGACAGGAGATATTAAAATTCAAACTAAGCAAGTGATTGAGAACCTCAAGGCTATTATTGAAGAGGCCGGGGCTACTTTAGAAGATGTAGTAAAAACAACCGTCTTTCTAAAGGATATGAATGAATTTAGTTTGGTTAATGAAGTCTATGGTGAATATTTTAAGGAAAATCCTCCGGCTAGAGTCTGCGTAGAAATAGCAAGATTACCTAAAGATGCCCAGGTAGAAATCGAGGCGGTAGTTCTGGTTAAAAATTAAAGACAAGCTGGAGGTGTTTTGATGAAAAGGCACAATAGTTATCATCCTAAACTAGAAGCTTTATTTCCCATAGCTCAAGGAATAGCTGCTACTTTTGAAAAATATATGGAAGTTGTCATTCATGACTTGACCCAACCTGAGAATTCTTTAATTTTTATTGCTGGAAATGTTACCGGAAGAAAAATAGGTGCTCCAATCACTAACATAATCTTGGAAACTTTAAAGCAAAAAGGTGATCAGGCCCCCAATTTGATTGGTTACCAAACAACTACTAAAGACGGAAAAATCCTTAAATCATCTACAATTTTTATTCGGGATGATGAGGGTAAAATAATTGGTTGTCTGTGTATTAATTTTGATTTAACGGATTTCTTAACTTGCAGGGAGATACTAGACTTTTTTACCAAAACTGAAAAAGGTATAGACAATAATAATCAAGAGGAAAAGTTTTTCAATGATGTAAATGAAGCTATGGAAGAAATCGTGCAGAGTGTACTTGATAATTATCCTACCCCTAAAAAATTAATGGAAAAAGAAGATAAATTAGTGATAGTGAGGCGTCTGGATGAAAAAGGAGTGTTTTTGGTTAAAGGTGCTATTGATTATGTAGCAAATATTTTAGGGGTTTCACGTTATACAATCTATAATTATTTAGATGAAGTTAGATCAAGTCCCAATTTGAATATAATATTATAACCGGTAACTTATATAACTTATATCTGCAAAAAACTGTAATGGTAAATGCTAAAGCCGGTGATAAAGAAAAAAGTGAGATAATTGAATATAAATATTTTCTTTGACCGGATTGAATTATTTCCACTATCTGGTATAAAGCACAAAAGTTCCGGAATTATATAATAATGTAAAAGACCCGTAAATTAACGATTATAATGAAAAGATGAGGAGGTATTTGCCATGGCTAAAAAAGTTATTGGCATTCTAGGAGGAATGGGTCCGGAAGCTACGGTAGACTTTATGAGTAAAATTATTTACAATACACCGGCTAAAATTGATCAGGAACATTTGAGGATCCTGGTGGATAATAACCCTCAAGTTCCTGACCGTACTAAAGCCATAAGTAAAGAAGGGGAAAGTTGTGGTCCTGTTCTGGCAGAAATGGCTCGTAACTTAGAAAAATGGGGAGCTGATTTGTTAGCAATGCCCTGTAATACTGCCCATTATTTTGCAGATTTTATTACGGAGGCAGTAAAGATACCTTTTGTGAATATGATTGAAGAAACGGCTAATACATTAGTGGAAAATGGTGTAAAAAAGGTTGCCTTATTCGCTACTGACGGGACATTACGCGCAGGACTTTATCATCAAAAATTGCAGGAAACAGGTATTGAATTGGTAGTTCCTAGTGAGGAGTATCAAGAAAAAGTAATGCGAACAATTGCCGGAGTCAAAGCGGGAGATTATAAAACAGCAACAGCTTATAAAGCAGAATTGGTTGACCATGTAGTAGCCCGGGGAGCTGAGGCTATTATCCTAGGTTGTACAGAATTACCTATTGCCTTTAAAGATAGAGAAGGATTTAATATTACTTTTTATGACCCCACAGATATTTTAGCTAAAGCAGTTGTGAAAAAAGCTATAGAATAAGAAAATAAACTGCCTTAATTTTCTAAAGAGGGATTAAATTATTAATACTTTCCAAAAGATATTATTTATGCAATAATATAAATGGAATATAAAACAAATTTATAGAATTTATTAATAAAAAAATTAATAGACAGGCTTTACTGCAAGGATAAACAATATTCTAAACTCTAGGAAAGATTATATAAGCAATAATTAATATAATTTTCTTTTGGAATTGTAATATATTCCAAAAGAATAGAATAATAAACTAATAACAATAAATAAAGGAGGTTAGCACAATGAAGAAGCTGAGTTTAGCTACTAAAATTTTAATCGGTCTAATTTTGGGTATCTTTGTAGGTTTATTTACTCCCGTAGACTTCGCTACAACTTTTATTAAACCATTCGGGGACTTATTCTTACGCTTAATCAAAATGATTATTGTACCTTTAGTTCTTTCTAGTTTGATTGTTGGTGCAGCCAGTGTAGGGGACATTAGAAAACTGGGACGCATTGGCGGTAAAACAGTTACCTATTATTTATTGACCAGTGCTTTTGCAGTTGTTATTGGGTTAATTATGGGTACTGTTTTACAACCAGGTGCAGGGTTAGAAATTCCCGTTGATGCTACTTATGAAGGTAGAGAAGCACCTGCTCTCAGTACGGTTCTTTTAGAAATCATCCCGGATAATCCATTAAGTGCAATGGTTAATGCTTCCATGTTACAAATTATTGCCTTTGCCTTATTTATTGGGATTGCTATTACATTGGTCGGTGAACGTGCAAACCCGGTTAAAAACTTTTTTGACGGTTTTGCGGAAGTTATGTATAAAATTACCGGGATCGTTATGGCCTATGCTCCTATCGGTGTTTTCGGTTTAATAGTTCCTGTTGTAGCTCAATACGGACTGGACGTTTTAGCACCGCTGGCCATGGTTATTATAGCTGTATACCTGGGTTGTTTATTACATGCAGCGGTTGTCTATACCTCTGCAGTTAAATTCTTGGGTAAAATGAGTCCCTTGACTTACTTTAAAGGTATCTTACCTGCGGCGGTAGTTGCTTTTACAACCTGTAGCAGTTCCGGTACACTACCGGTAACTATTAAGTGTGTAGAAGATAACTTAGGTGTTTCCAAAGAAGTATCCAGTTTCTGCTTACCTTTAGGGGCTACAATAAACATGGACGGTACTGCAGTTTATATGGGTGTTTGCGCTTTATTCGTAGCTCAAGTATATGGTCTTGATTTAACTTTTACTCAACAACTTACTATCGTGTTGGTCGGTACTTTAGCATCTATTGGTGCTGCGGGTGTACCGGGTGCCGGTTTGATTATGTTAACTATGACTTTAACCTCTGTAGGACTGCCTTTAGAAGGTGTGGCTTTAGTTGCGGGTATTGACCGGATTCTGGATATGGCTCGTACTTGCGTTAACGTTATCGGCGACACTTCCTGTTGTGTAGTTGTAGCCTCCAGTGAAAATGATATAAGCATTTCTCCAGAGTCAAAAGTAACTGCTTAATAAAAAAGGACCTGCTAATTGCAGGTCTTTTTTTATTCACCAATAGCTTTATTTAAAGCGTCAATTAAAGCATCAACATCAATACCGTGAACTGTTGCACCTTGTTCAATGTTTTCAAAACGGGCGGCAGCACAACCTAAACATCCCATACCAAAACTCATGAATACTTCAGCCGTTTGGGGATATTTTTGAACGACTTCGGTTATACTCATATCTTTGGTAATTTTCATATGACCAAGCCTCCTATAATAAAATCATAGTTAGTATAACAAAACAGGTCTTTTTTTACAATAATCTCAAGCATAGTTTATCCATAAATTATGATTATTAAAGTGGAATAATATGTTCCCTGGAAGAGCAAACTAGCCAATAAACAGCTATTAAGATATACTGCATGTCAGCAATATGACTTTGGGGCGGACTTTTCGGGTTGGCATGACGGCTCACGGGCTAGTCTAGATGACGGCATGACGGCTCATGAGTCTAGCTTTTGGGACAGCATTACGACTCACTGGTTAAAATGCATGACGGCATTATTAATCTAGGGGTAAAGTTTTGGGTCTATTCCTTGTTTTGGCGCATATGAAAACCTTCGCCGTAAGGCGAATAATGAGTGTTAATCCGTGTGCATCCGTGGTTTATAATTCTAGTCACCAGCCACTAAAAACAAACCACTAATTATTGGAGGTGTAAAAATTGACTAAATATGTTAAATATGGTGGAATGAAATTTGAAGAAAAGGCTCCTCCGGAAGAAATAAACGCTTATGTGGAGAAATTGCCTCCGGACAAAAGAAAATCCCTTCATCAGGTTGTGCAGGAATTAGAAGATAAGGGATTTATTAAATTATACAATGAAGTTACCACTATTGATGATGAAATGATTGAGTGGCAAGAGAAAAATTCCAGAGAAAAAAAGTAAATTTATATTTTAAGAAGGATATAGAGATTTTTTGACGAATAGTTATGTGATTTTAAAAGGGATAAGAGGAAGGAGTATTGAATTTTGCTTTTATTTAGCTATATTTTAGCTGCTGCTCTGGAATTGGTAATGACTATTCAAAGCTTAAAAATGGGAAATTCTGCTTTTGCTTGGTCTTTTGGTTTTTTACTTTTTCTAAGTATGGCTTCCATACCTATTGAGACAAGCCAAATGGGGAAGATGGTGAGGCAAGAGTTTAAAAATTTGGGACTGGATACCGCCAAATATGATCTTATTTCTAATGTGGGTCGGATAATCGCCTATATTTTCATTATTAGCCAAATTCTTAGTTATATAAATGGTTTAATTATTGCTTATTTTATTGTTTTTGTTACTTTAAT
>Ga0134092_1001668_pt1 | contig 18929 bp, 13 predicted proteins | sample 3_6taG_FD_94454 | JGI IMG/M metagenome (GOLD analysis project Ga0134092, IMG submission 94454) | Switchgrass degrading microbial communities from high solid loading bioreactors in New Hampshire, USA - 3_6_20_6_A3 metaG | ecosystem: Engineered > Bioreactor > Semi-continuous > Anaerobic >... | reverse complement strand
GGTTCTCTACGTTGAACTGTTCAAACTGCTTTTTACTGGTGAGATATAGCTTTTTCTGCTGGTAGTAGGTCAGCAAACAGGCGGTGAGATACAGCTGCCGTTTATGCTCGTCACTGTCATCCGCCAGATTTAGGATATTATAATCTTTGCCATAACCATCGTAATAAAAGTATTTATAGGAATAGTCAAACAAAATACATTTGGCGTATTCCTGGATCAATTCTTTATCATTGGCGGCCTTTACTGCCTGTCCAAAGGTAGCGGAATATTCAAATGAAAAGCCATTCTCACAAAGCATATTACGATATTTGTACCAGATGTCCCCAGAAGCCCCACGGTGCCCCTCATCAACAAATACCACATTTTTGTTGCCAAAACGTGCGGCGGCAACCGTTTTATCGCCGTCTTTGTCCCCTAGTTTAGTATTTTCCAGGATAATTATTTCGTTAGCATGGGCAAACATCTTACTTACTTCTTTGTGATAGATAGTAGCCGGGATTCCAGAAGCCTTAAAATCATCAATATGCTGAAGGGACAAACCTTCTTTGGGAGTCAGCAAAATAAATGAGCTATCCTCGCTACTCCTACTCTTCCGAGCATAATAAAGAAACTGATGGTAGTTTATATGCATTAGCAAGGTCTTGCCGCTGCCGGTGGCGTTCCAGAAAGCTATCTTGTTGAGGTCATTTTCTTCATATAGTTTTATTTGATTTACCGGATCTTGACGGCTGTTAAACTCTGCCACAAAAGCGTTTAAACCATTTAGCAAGCCCTGCCGATTATTGAAATATTCATCCAAGTAGTATTCCGTAAAGAGCAGAGCAAGGTACTGAAAATATTTTAAAGTAATCTTCTCATCACGTTTTTCATTAATTTTCCGTGTATGGCTAATAATATTTAAGTCATACTGAGCGAGCCGTTCTTCGGATATTTTCAAAGTATCATAGAACTCGGAGATTAAACGCTTATGAAAACCGCTCACACCTTCTCTGTCTATAATCTCGTACTGAGGTGCTTTCATCGCTCGGGCAAGCTCATCAAATTTTTCCACACCAAACTGCCGAAGCAAGTACTGGTTTAAAACCAGTTTTTTGTGAAACTCCAAGAGGGGAGCGGTATTTTGATTTCTCCTTCTTGCCATTGATTGCTCCCTCCTTAGATATTGTCAATACTGAACATGCGTTTTTTCATTTCTTCTTCTATAAGGACGACCTTCCAGCTTTCCTCATCGGTCCGCAAATTGGGCAAATTGTTATCGCCGTTGACATAGATTTTCTTATATTCGAAGTCGGTGGTGCTGATTTTCTTCCGCTGGAAGAAGGCGTCCAACACAGCGTTATCCTTTATTTTGTCTCCCGTGAGATCCCGCCAGATGACCAATACCCTGTCACCGTTCAAGATGGTGCCTTCTATCATTTTGAAGCGGTAGGTGGAGCCTTGCTTCAGCTTAGCTGTTACAGCTCCATATTCGCCAGTAGTGAATTCGGCATCAAAGCCCTGCTCCGCATAGCTACGCTCTACCTTCAAGCCAATTAAGTAGTTGAAGGTCTCCATCAGGTCTATGGTGGTCACTTTACTTTCTTGTCTATGGGTAATGTTCATGACATAGTCAAAGGGATGATCTAACCGGTCAATGTTTAGCAGGCTCAGGCTGCCCTTGGTTTCATTAGGCAAAAGGTAATGGAGCATGTATTGTTCCCTCACCTCCGGATTGGTGAGGAATTTCAACGGGCCTTCCTCTATTTCGATATTGTTCAGGGTATCCTCATAGCTTTCCAAGCGTAGGTATTTGAAGGCATGGCTGGAGCCTTTACGGGATACTGGCTTTCCATCCTTCCAATCCTCACTATAGATTACTTTTTGAATCCGGGGCTTAGTGACGGTGTCGAAGTACTCGCCCATCTCCACCAGAATATATTTGCGTTTACCATTGTCGGCACGATTCAAATTAATTACCGCATGTCCAGTTGTACCTGAACCCGCAAAGTAATCTAAAGCAATTGCATTGTTAGCTCTAAACGAGTTTACTGCAAACAAACAATCTTGAACAGTATAAACTGACTTAGGGAAATCAAATTTTTTGCTCCCCATAATACTGTTCAGTAATTTAGAACCGAAAATATTCGCATAGTATTTTGTGTCTGTCCAAACCGTTTTATAGCTAGTTTTTGTTTTTACCCGACGTATAGAGATTACGCCGTCTTTTTCATATACAACTAGTTGATCTAATATAGACTCCACAGAATCTCTGGCAAAAACCCACTTTCTTTCGACGCCGTCATCGCTAATGGGATATACTTCTACTATTTCACCATTAATGATGTTCGATGACCCTGGATGAAAATCATCATCGCAGACATCCCCAAAACCAATAATTTCGCCATTCTTAACATAAATAGGGTAAAAACAGTTTTTGGCTAATGACCTTGCACTCGTGCCTCCCCAATCTCTAAATGACTCTTCGGATTCTTCGTTTCGATCGGTTAGGCCAATAATACCTTTTTGATTTTGAAAAAGGAAAATAGCATATTCATGACTGTAAGAAAAATTGTCACCTTGAATCCCTGCGGGATTGTGAATTATTGACACACACGTTTTTATCCATGTTGGAAAGCAGGTATTTAACAATTGCAGTAAATTATGTAACTCGTTTTCATCGATAGCTGTGATTAAAGCTGCATCTTGAGTTTTTAAAAAACTGGCAAGCAAGAGACGATCATGCATAAAGCTAATCCAAGAAGAGTGCTTGAAATTATTTTTGTATAATATCTCACTACTTTTGGCGTTGTATGGGGGATCAGCGTATATACAGTTAATTTGATTTCGAAACCTCTCCTGCAGCAAATTCAGCGCCTGAAAATTCTCGCTGTGAATCAACAATCCATCTAGGTTATCATCTAAGTTGTCTATACTGTCCACCAGTTCTTCCTTAAACTCGGGTGGGAAAAAGGCTGTGTCCAGGACCAGGTAGGGGTTCTGCTCCAGGAATTCAATGGTCAGCGGATCGGAGAAACCGGCTTTCGGAGGTTCTACCAGAGTTGGTTGGTCTGGTTGAATCTCGTCGATGGCAAAAAGCCGTACCCATTCCTCGACCTGAGCCTTATTCTTTATAATTTGCGGATACAGCTTTTTCGGCACCCGGTCAAGGGTAATACAGTAATTGGTCTCCACTACAAATTTCTTTTTCAACCATAGCATCTTCTGGAAGTCCTCAATTTGGGCCAGGAAAGCGATAATCTTCTTGCCAATAGCGCGAATTATTTTGGCTTTCAGCAGGTATTCTTTGGTTTTCAGTTCATTCTCTTCGTCTATATCATCAAGGAAAATAACCTCGTTTTTTATGTAGAAATCGAGTTCCCGGTTTAAGAATTTGCCTAGATCCTTATGAATAAAATAATCAAAGGTATTGCGGGCGGTATAACGATTTAATTGCCTTTCCAGTAGGCTCTTACCATCTGACTGCGATAAAAGATCAGCAAAATCAGGATACTGTGTCGTAACTTTGGTAAACTCGCTGATTACCTCTTTGTTATAGTCATCCTGTTTTTTCTTCTCCCCAGCCTTATATTCGAAGTAAATTACAAGTTCACTGTTTTTCAGCTCAAAAGGCGACTTAGTATGGAGCTGAAAAAAACGTTTTTCAGTGCTTTTGTTGTTGTCCTTTTCTGTTTCCGCTTCCTTTATCTTAAAATGCACGGTCTTACCATAGGGGGTCTTGAAAGCATAGTCCTTAAAATATTCGCTGGTTTTTACGTAATACTGGTCAGCGTTAGCCCAGTGGAGTTTTACTTCCTCCCCTTCATAAGGAATGGAATATATCCCGTCTTTGTATCGACGCTGGGAGATAAAATCTCCCTCGTCATAGTAACGGGAAAAGAATTCAGTGAGATGGGAATATATATCGGCCTCCACCGCTGTAATATCGATATCGGCATAACTTGCTTTCTTTTCCTCCAGTTTTTGTATCATACTGGCTTTCATATCTTCGTCCACATCCATGGCTTGAACATTTTTTATGTCCTTTTCAATCTTTTCGAGCTCAGCTTCATGGCTGCTTTGACTGAGTCCCATAAGCATATCTGATATCTGCGGCATTAACTCTTTTTCTAAAAAATGCTTTATTTCATCGCGCTTGTAATTCATGATCCTGTAGATGCCAAAATCCAAGTCAGCATGGTCAAACTGGAACATCTTTGAAAGTTGTGTCATTAGTTTTTTCTGGTTTTCGGTCAATTTTGTCATTTCAAATGACCTCCCATTCGATAGTGAATAATTCTATTAGCTCGCACTGGGCTTGCGAACGCTTATTTATATCGTTAATTAAGGCTCGCCGTTTAGCTTCAATTTCTTCTTCGTTGTCTTCCAACCGGGCTCGCATATTACGTTTCTTGCGGTTCAATTCGCTCAGTTTTTCGTTGAGTTCAGCGTGTTCAGCAATGGTAGTAGATAAGCGTAGCTGGCGTTCAGTTTCGCGGATTTGTACTTTAACTCTCTCTAACTCCTTTTCCAAGGCAAGGATCATATCCTTAGTCCACTTTTCTAAGCGTTCTTCCTCCTCACGAATATAGACCAGGTTCTGTTGGTTGACTGTTTCCAGAGTACCGCTGGCATAGATATCAATTTCCTCTTTCAATTTTTCTTTGATGACTAACGGTACCTGGTATTCGGTATCGGCAAAACCGCCACATTCAAAAAGTTTTTGGCATTGCTCAGCAGGAAGTGGCGTACCGTCTTTTAGGAAACCGGCAAAGAGCAGAAACTCCTCCTTATCAAATGATGAAACTGTGAATTTATATAGTGCAAGATAACCGCTTTGCCCCTTTAATTGTTCCACCTGGCTAATACGGTATCCGGTATGGTGGGAGATGTCAAAAGATACTTTGCCGTAAAATACAGGTTCATTTAGTGCCTGATTTAATACATACTGTCCGAGTGGATGGGACATACGATAAAGGATTCCACTTGTTTCTTCTGTTCCCTTTTTTATTAGGCAGTATCTTCCTGGTGGAGAAGATGCAACTTCATCAACCAAAGTAAAAGTGTGGTTGACATCATCAAATACTGCTTTGTTGCCTAACTCAAACACGGTTAAGGACCAAAAATATCTGGTATAACGGTCCAAATATTCGTTTACACTTAATTTGAGCCGTTCGTGTACTTCAGCGTCAAAATTCTCAAAGAGCTGTTCTCGCGCCTTTTGCATGGAACGCTCAATTTTATCCTCCAGTTCTTTTTGCAGCCGGTTAAACTCCTGCTCGATTTCCTCTACCGTACGGCACTGCTGGTAGATTTCCAAAATGCGTTTTTCAAAATCAACCCCCGACTCAACTGTTCCCAGAACTTCGTCGGAAGAACCAAACACTCCCTTAAACAGGCTAAATTTCTCATCTAAGAGCTCATACACTCTAATATCAGCATAATTCCGCTTATTAAGGAAATTGATAACCACTACATCATTTTTTTGGCCATAGCGGTGACAGCGTCCGATACGCTGTTCAATGCGCTGGGGATTCCAAGGCAGATCATAATTGATTACTAGGGAGCAGAACTGCAGGTTTACACCTTCGGCAGCTGACTCTGTGGCAATCATAATGTCGGCGGTATCCCTGAAATATTCAATCAATGCGTTACGTTTATCAGCTGTGGGAGAACCGCTAATCCTACCGGTGAATTTGTTTCTTTCTAGCCAATCTTTATAAATCTGATTAGTTTCAGGACCTGAATTACTTCCATTGAACAGAACAATCTTGCTGGCATAGCCGTTGGCTTCCAAAAAACGCTTCAAATAGTCCTGGGTACGGCGGCTTTCAGTAAAAATCAGGGCTTTGCGATTGGCGCCTTTTAGCCGCATCTCTTCAAATCCGGTAGCAAGAGCGTCAAGTAATGTTGTGGATTTGGTATCTGTGTCTATGCTTTTGGCTAGTTCAATTAATGAATTTAACTCGGCTATTTCTCCATTCAGCCGATTAATATCGAAATCCGGTTTATTATATTGGGGTGGTTTATCATCCTCAGTTTCGTCCATTATTTCTTCAATAATTGCATACTCGTCCTCGTCAAAGAGGTTCTCCAGGTTACTATTTGCATCCAGCACACCTTCACGGATGCTAATCAGCCGATTCCTTATAGTCTCTAAAGTCTGCAATAAAGCCCAGGTAGATGAGGCTAGCAATTTGCGGATGATTAAGGTAGTAAGCTGTTTCTGCTGGTAAGGTATGGCATATGTATTATCCCTTTGCAAAAAGGCGGAAACTTTTTCATATAACTTCTGCTCAGCGTCAGAAGCGATGAACTCCTTTACTATCGCCAATCGTTCTGTATATTTTATATATTCTAAGACATCCTTGCGCAGGGTGCGTTTACAGAAGTGGGACAACCGCTCTTTTAACTCATCAAAGTCGGAATTGTTAATATAGTTTTCTCGAAAGGATTTCAGATCGCCAAATAAGTGTTCGTCAATAATGGTGGATAAACCGAATAGCTCCAATAAGTTATTCTGCAAAGGTGTGGCAGTTAGTAAAAGTTTTTTTCTTCCCGCAATTGCTTTTTTGATAGCTTGTCCCATTTTATTGCTTGGTCGGTAAGAATTGCGCAATTTATGTGCCTCATCAATAACCACTATATTCCAACTTATCCGCGCGATATCCAGATTCATTTTGCTAGCATAATTATAAGAAACTATCACTATAGCAGGTTGATCGAATGGGTTCTCTGCACCTAATTTCAGGTATTCCTTATAGGTTTTTCTTTCCAAGATGACCGAAGGGAGGTTAAATTTCTCCAATAATTCCAGGCTCCATTGTTTTCTCAAAGCCGCTGGGCAAATGACCAGTTGTTTGCGTTTACGTTCTGCCCATAGCTGACACATAACCAAACCAGCCTCAATCGTTTTGCCCAGGCCGACTTCATCAGCCAGAATAACCCCTTTTGAAAGCGGGGATCTAAAGGCAAATAAAGCTGCGTCAATCTGATGAGGATTTAAAGCCAGAGCAGCATCAAACAACGAGGAAGATATTCGCTCGTCGCTGCTATATGATTTTCTATGTAAAAGCTCATTGGCATAATATTTAGCATGAAAAGGGGTAATCATGACAAAACCTCTCCTCCGGGGATATCTTTGCGAGAATCTCTGAGTTACGTTTTCATTATTGCTCAGTTTAGTTATAGGGGCTGAGCTAGCCCCTGCTAAATTTTACCAATCTTTTTCTTCAGGCCTTTATCAATCAGAAGTTTCCACAGTTTTTTATATCTGATAGCCACAGGGCTTACCGAACTATCATGTTGAATATTGTCAAAGCATAAACAAAAGCAGATATAACATGAATTACTAATGCAATGCAGAAGATATTAAAGCGTTCTATTGAATTATACCATATCTATTGCCATCCATATCCATATATTGGGGGGAGTGTTGTGTGATGACGTGTTCGTTCAGAGATGCCATTGAAGATATGTTCTATAATGACATTTTCAAAATAATCTCATATGACTCAAACTAATTCACCTCAATCCCAACATAATCTCTTTATATAGCGTAATTCCTTTATGCCCTTCCATAGTTAATCATATTTCTAAAAAACACAACATAATCGCTAATTTAACTAAAAATATGCTATACTATAAGCACAAATATATTATATTATGAGTCAGATAATGGAATTAATGTCATATATTTTATTTAATGTATTTAGTTTTTGGGGGAGAGAAAATGACTGAAGCATTTATTGTCGAAGATGTAAAGGATAATCCTACACAAAGCGGAGAGATAGTCATTGCGATCCCCGAGAAGCAGAAATGGTTTGGGGAGTTATCTAAATCCAAATGGGGGATCTACAAACGAACCCAGAGTTTTCTAAAAGAATTAAACTGCCAGAATCGTAACAACCAGTATGTTATAGAATCTTTGCATAGTATATGCCTGGAAGATTTATGGTTATATAATTCACTTGAAGATTCGGAAAAGGCGTTAACAGTATTAGTTGATATTTTTAAGGAACTTTTTGCATCTGAAATAACTCCTGAACAAAGAGAACTGCTTGTTATTACTTTGCTGGAATTCGTGGACCACCTGGCTGTTTTGAGTGATTTTCCTGAAAAGGTCATTTCTCAATGTTTCGCAATAATAGAGCAAGACATTAAACGGCACGAGGCCCAGTATGTAACCACTTCAGGTTACTTTAAAACTTATCTTAATAAAATCGCGCAAATTCCCACCTTTAAGCCAATAGTTGAAACTTTGACATCCTATCTGGTGGATAAATGTATTGACTACTGGGAGGAAACCTCAAAAGCAGAAGAGTGGTTTTCTTCTAACAGACACCTTTTTCATTCCATTGATGAAGAAACAATTAAAGAAATTGGATATCCGTTTTTCAATCGCTTGCGGGCAGAAAGGAAAAATGCTGCTGGATGGGAAACACTGCGTCATCTTATGTTTTACAATGATATAGCTAATTACTTTCGCAGCTTTACGGACAAATTTAACTCATCCCTGGAGGCTATATATTATCTATTCTTTCTTATGCATCTGCCCGGAATGGCAAAATTTAGAGAATTCTTGCTTTATGATATAAATCGCAACCTAAGAAAAGTTATTAAGGAAATCTACACGGAAGATATTATAGATTTTATAGAAATGGCTATGCGGGAGTTTAACCAATTCAAAGAAAGCCAGCCTATAATCGTTCTGGATTGCCTTGCGACTTTGGGTAAAGAGGTTATTAATGCGAAGGATAAAAATAGTATTTCCTATTTCATAAAAAGCCTTATCAAACTAGGTTTTAATTACCCGGGAGAACTGAACCTGAATAGTGATTGGCAGATTCAAGTAAATGCTAATCATATAAAAAATATTCGGGTCTGGCTGGAACTGATTGAACAGAACCCTGGGGCCATGAAGGAACTAATAGCAGCTCTGATTGTGAACCTGAAGCAAGGTGGAATCTTTATATCTGATACAGATTTATTTCAAAGGGATGTGACTAAGCTCCTTAATTCTGATATTAAACCGGTTTACCGGGAAATAAAGCAATTAGCAAGGATTTTCCCTGTTTACTTTTGCGATATCGGTGCGGAAGGTAAGTTGCGTGAAGCAACCATTGCCATAGATCAATTGTCTATGCGTAAAGACCGGTTAATCCATTTTTTGCGGGTACAAATACACACCGAAAGCAACAATACTCATATTGAGCTATTAAGAAAGATTATTGGCTATTGGTATGACGGACGCAAAGAACCTTTGCAAGGGCTTATACCTGATGATATTTATGCTGCTTTGGATACAGAGGATGACTGTTACCTGGGGGTTCACGAGGTAATGTTAAGGCTATTTAAAGAGCTTAAGCAAAGGCCAGAACAGCTTATTCAGGTGGATATGGGAAGAATTAAGGTAACTCTAAATAGTATTACAGCAGGTAGCAGTCGTGATCGCAGCAGGGTTTTATTAATATTTCAGATATACTCATTAATCCTGGAAAAGTATTCTTTAGAATCAGAAGATATTATCCCTATAATAAAGAATTTCGGCTTCTTTAGTTTGGATGATGTGACAGCTCTGAAAAAAGATTTAGAAGATGGACTTAATGAAGATGCTATAAAAAAAATATACAAAATGATGAAGCATTTAAAGGCTATTATCCTGGATCCCAAAGCAAGTAATGCTTATGAAAACATTTATTATAAAAGGCATATTGCCTTTGGCATACCCTCTATGTACGGCCAATACAGGGAACAGAAATTTGAAGCATTAGGCTTGATGTATCGGTTGGAAAAGATTGTTTCCAAACTAATGGTTAAGGTACTGCAGCCGTTTAGTTCGGAATATATTACCGCTAAGACCTTACACCAGGCTTACAAGGTATTGCTGCTTTTTAAAGATGGATTGGAACTGGATGGGATATATAACCAAGGCTTTAACTCCCATTTAGATATGTTTAAATATAGCCTTGCTTCACCAAGTTTTTCTTTAAAGCAATACATAAATATTTTTCAATTTATGGCCCAGGATATCAAACAGATTATAAACGAGTATTTTATTGATGTTTATAAAAGGCCACTTAGCATTATAATTCCCCAGATATTAAGGCTTAAGAATTTGCCTGCCGGGGAAAACAGACAGCTTTTGCAAATGGAAACAGAGAAGTTTCTTCGCGACAACTTATCTTCTGCTTTTTTAATACAAGATCTAGACAACTTTATTACGAGCAAGATAAACACATTTCGCAATCTGATTGAAAACTACTCCCACGTATTTATTGAAAACATGTTGACCTATAACCCGGATCTTACCTTCAGCCTGCTGACGCAAAAGACGGAGAAGGTGGATAATCCAGTATTTTTGGGGGCTAAGGCCTTCATGCTGAAAAAAATAGCCACATATAATTTTCCCGTCCCCCCTGGATTTGTTATAACCGCTGAGGCCTACCGACATAAAGACATCATAACTGGTCACTACTATGTGAGGCAAGATTTCGATAGGATGATTGCTGAAAATATTAAAATCATTGAAAAGATTACCGGGAGAAAATATGGTGATCCCCAAAAACCATTGCTTTTTTCCGTTCGTTCCGGTTCCTTTATCTCTTTTCCAGGTGCGATGAAAACTTTCTTAAACGTGGGAATGAATGATGAAATTGCGGAGGCTTTCAGCAGGGTAAAGGGGCTTGGCTGGACGGCATGGGATTGCTACCGGCGCTTTCTCCAAAGTTGGGGGATGGCTTTTGGGATAGATAGAGATACCTTCGATAAAGTAATGGCAGAGCATAAAATACGTTATGGTGTTGAACTAAAAAGACAATTTGCCGAAGAACACATGAGAGAAATTGCCTTTGCTTATAAAAAAATACTGGAAGACTATGACATTAAAATAGCAAGTGAGCCCTTCGAGCAGCTTAAGCAAGCTATCCAATGTGTTTGGGATTCCTGGTCTTGTGCTAGCTCTGTTTCCTATCGCAGCCATATGCAGATTGCAGATGAATGGGGGACTGCCGTGTTGGTACAAAAGATGGTATTAGGCAATCTCTCTTCCCATTCTGGTACTGGCGTTTTATTCACCAGTAATCCCTTTAATGGCTACTCGGAAATAAACCTTTATGGAGATTTTGCTATATGCAGTCAGGGGGAGGATGTGGTGGCGGGACTTGTAAATACCCTGCCTATTTCCGAATATCAACGTAAGAATTACTACCAGGACTGCAGCTTATCCCTGGAATCTGGGTTTCCGCGGATTTACGAGGCGTTGCTGCATTATGCAAGACAGTTGATTGAACGACATGGCTTCGTCCACCAGGAAATAGAATTTACTTTTGAATCCGATGACCCTAATAGCTTATTTATTTTACAGACCCGCAATCAAAAATTAAAAAAACAAGAGTCCTATTCCCGTTTTGTTAGACCGCAAAATGAAATGAAGTTAATAGGCCACGGTATTGGGGTTAGCAGCGGCGTTTTATCGGGTTTGCTTGCTTTTGATATGGAAGATATAAAAAGCTTAAAGGAGGATAAACCAGAGGCTAAGATCATTCTGGTTCGGCCAGATACTGTGCCGGATGATATTCCGATGATTTTTGCTTGTGATGGATTGATTACTGCTAAGGGGGGAATAACATCTCATGCTGCAGTTACGGCAGCTAGCCTCGGTAAAGTGTGTATAGTGAAATGCAGTTCACTCAATGTGAAAGAGTCAGAAAAAACATGCACAATTAATGGTCATGTTTTTCTGCCAGGGGATAGTATTTCCATAGATGGAAGCCTCGGTAATATATACGAGGGTTGTTATGAAATTAGTTAATAAAGCAAGATACACAAAAGGAGGATTTTAGGAAATGGATTTGCAAGGCAAAAGGGTACTTGGAATTAATGGTATGGGTCGAATGGGAAAACTGAGTTTATGGAGTCATCTTAATCTAAGGCATTTTGACGCAATTGTAATTAATTCCGGCCGCGAAATAGGAAAGAAAACCGAAGATATAGTCCAATATTTAACCACTGATTCTACTTATGGATCGCTTGATAGATTCCTATATGGTTATAGCGGAAAATCTTGTGATATAAAGATTTTGGACGAGTCAGAATGCCTGATAGAAATGAATGGAATCTTAATAAAAGTGCTAAAAAGAAGCAGAAATCCCAAAGATATAAACTGGGCTAAGGAAGGGGTTAGGCTGGTAGTTGATTGCACAGGTAAGTTCTTAGACCCGACCCTGCCAGCAGACCATGCTAATGGAAGTCTTAGAGGGCACCTGGAAGCAGGTGCAGAAAAAGTAATTGTGAGTGCACCGTTTAAAATTAAGGACTCCTCACGTCATATGCCAGACGATTGCGCTACCCTTGTATATGGGGTAAATCATTCTTCTTATAGCCCTTTAAAACATCATATTATTTCAGCTACCAGCTGTACTTCCACTGGGCTGGCTCATATGATTAAACCTTTAATAGATACCGAAGAAACATCTGAGATTGTTACCGCTTCCATGACTACGGTTCATGCTGCTACGAATTCCCAGAGCATCCTTGATACTCCGCCTAAAGCGGGGGCTAAGGATTTAAGAAAGAATCGCTCTGTTTTCAATAATATCATTCCTACTTCCACCGGTGCGGCTAGCCAGTTAGAGCTTATAATTCCCGAAATGAAAAAAGTGGGCTTTATGGCAGATTCTATACGGATCCCGACTAATACGGTTTCCCTTATTTCATTAAACTTGACCTTTCGTACCATAATTAACGAAAATGGTGACTCAATTATTAACCGTGATTTTATAAATGATATCTACCGTAGGGCAGCTGCAGGCTCACAAAAGGACCTCCTGGTCTTTAGTGACAGACAAAACGTTTCCTCTGATTTAATGGGCTATATGGCAGCGATTGTTATTGAAGGCCAAGAAACTCATACAAGAACCGGTTTTCTTAACTTTAGTGCCGAAACGCTACAGCGTTATGGCATTGAAACAACCAATGACATGAACCTGCCTGTCACTCATGCCAAAATTTTCGGATGGTATGACAATGAGTTGGGAAGCTATGTAAACTGTATGAGCAAATTGACCATACATATTGACAAAAATCTCATTTAATTACTTATAGCGCCTTTCTCCCTTTGCGGAAACTAATAATCCAATACCACATTTTAACCTCTCTTCCGTAGCGGAAACTTATGTTTCCGCTACATGAAGTTTCCGCTACAATGGGAAGGAATATATCGTTATAGCGCAAATAACGCAAGTGCCTGAACCAAAGAAAAGCAATTAAGGCGCGTTATCCATAAAATAGTAACGATCTTTACTATAATAGTCATAAATGTGTTCCAGGGTTTCTCCAAAACGCTGATAATGAATAATTTCACGCTGCCTTAGGAAACTTAAGGTTTCCGAAACCCCGGGATCATCAGATAATTGTAAAAGATATTCATAGGTAGAACGGGCTTTCTGTTCAGCAGCCATATCTTCGTGTAAATCGCTAATAGGATCACCTTTGGATTGAATATATGAAGCTATCCATGGTACTCCGTCGCCATTTACAAAATACAATGCCTTATCATGATCTGCATAATATCCTTCTAACCCGGCAGCCTTAATTTCTTCTATTGAAGCATCTTTAATCATGTTATAGACTAGCGTAGCTACAATCTCCATATGAGCTAATTCTTCCGTTCCAATGTCATTTAAAATGGCTTTGGATTTTCCGGTAGGCATAGTATAGCGTTGGGTTAAATATCTTAAGGAAGCTGAAAGCTCACCATCAGGGCCGCCATATTGCGTAATAATAGCTTTAGCCAACTTGGGGTTTTTAGTATTGAAAACCTTAACGGGGTATTCCAATTTCTTTTCATAAATCCACATCTATATTTCACTCCTTTCTCTATCTGCGAAATTAATTTGCCAGGGCCAGGGTTCTTCAATCCAACCCCAGGGATAATCACTAAAGGCAAAACCGAAATTGGTGAGAGGACCAAAGCGGGTTTGATATTCGTGCTTAAGTTCATTTAATATATGAACTGTCTTATTATAAATATCTAGTGCCTTTCTATCTCGCGGATGAGTATCCAAATAAAGGTTTAATTCGATGGCAGTAAACTCATAGGCCATTAATTCTTTGAGCATTCTTTTTCTAGCGCTTACCATATCCTTTACCTCCCCTCCTTCTTCCATTTTGTTGGTGTCTTCTATAATGATAATATTGATAGTAATCAGCTATAGCCTGATCTTCATAAGAGGCAACGGGCCCATCCCACCTATCATTATGTTCTTTTACAGGGCAGTAGGGACGATAGAGTTCTGGAAATATTGTGCCTTTTCTTAAGGCTATATCAGGCTCCCAGATTCTATGCAACTGTTGGATTTTTATATGGGCTCGTGCCAGTTCTTTTTGCCTGCCTTTGCTATCCAAAGTGAATCCTCCCTTCGTAATTTACAACTACAGCCTAAACAGCTGCTTAATGCTTTATATGCAACTAAAACCAAAAATGCTACAAATTACCAACACAAGGTTGGATTTTGTTTTATAACAAAAAACTTACCCAAAATAAAGATTGCAAATAAAAAGTAATTAATAGCATAAAGTTTAATAATTAGACGCGGAACCCGGAATTTTAAGAATTTTATTGAAAATAAAAAGAAATAAGCAGTATTTCAACAATAATTCTAATAAATAAGGTTTTTTGAAGTGGAATCAATAGATATTCTTTTTTAATATGGTTATCTCTAATTTTGTTACCAAAAGTTATTAGAGTATAGATCAATTAAATTGAGACAATCTAATAGTGTGCTCATACAAAAATATAAGAAAGGAGAAATAGCATGAATATTAACCAGATGGAATTGCAAAATCTTAGACACCTGATTGGCGCTCATGAAATTGCTGAAAAGAAGTTAAATTTTTATGCTTCTCAAGCTCAGGATCAACAAGTTAAACAAATGTTTCAGCAATCTGCCCAATCAGCTGCTCAAACCAGGCAGAAATTAATAACATTTTTAGGATAAAGGAGATGATATTTTAATGCAGCACATGACTGATAAAGAAATGGTTAATGATGTTCTAAGTATGATGAAAAGCAGCTTAACTGCTTATACTACCAGTATAAGTGAATCAGCCAATCAACAGTTGCGCCAGACTTTACAGCAAATTAGAAATTCTGATGAACAATTTCATTATCAGTTATTCCAACTAGCTCAATCTAAAGGATTTTATAAACCAGCTATCCAGGCTGATACTAAGGATATACAGCAAGTAAAATCAATGATAACTTCGTAATCATAGTATATTTAATAAATTGCATTTTACCCTTTAACCGTAGCGGGAACTTAAGTTTCCGCTACTTTTATTTTCCACTATTTATTTCCGTAGCAGAGACTCTCCGTTAGAGCTTTCCTTACATACTATCGGAGCGGGAATTTAAGAATCCATACATATTTACTACATACTATCCGTAGCGGAAACTTAAGTTTCCGCTACTTTATGAGGAAAGAGATTATAGTTTCCGCTAGATGAATTTTATTAGTGTAACTATGCATAGCTTTTTAATTGCTAGTAAATACTAAATGCAATATAATTGTAAATGATATCTATTATTATTTAGGAGGGGTTACTAATGTCAGAACCTCTAGAAAAGCTTGCAGCACTGGGATACAAGGTAACACCGCAAAGACGAATAATTCTACAGGTTCTGGCTGATAGTTCCAGACATTTAAGTGCTGAAGAAATAGCAGATCATGTTAGGAAAATTGAGTCCAGCATATCAGTAGCTACAGTTTACCGTAATATTAATTTATTGGTTGAAACTGGGATTGTCAGTAAACTTGATTTACACGATGGCCCTGCTCGTTATGAACTTAACCAGGGGCATAATCATCACCTGGTTTGTCTTAGTTGTGGTACTGCTATTAAAATAGGTTATTGTCCTATGCAGGGAGAGTTGAAAAATTTTATTGAGGTAAACGGTTTTGTAGTGGATAGCCACCATTTTGAAATAACTGGATATTGTCGGGACTGTCAAGCCAAGCGCGAACAGTTAAATACAGAAAAGTAAGGTGAGGTTAATGTATTTGAAAAGAGCTTTAGTTGTTATCACCATAATGATAATAATGGGAATATTGGCCGGATGCCAGAATACAAAGGATGGTTCTGCCCAAGCTAATGCTGATAATAAACAGGAAAAGCTTAGTGTTTTTGTCAGTGTTTTACCCCAGTCTGATTTCGTTAAACAGCTGGGTGGAGATCGGGTCAAGGTAAGTGTTATGATGCCTCCAGGTGCTAATGAGCATACATTTGAACCGGACAGCGGGCAGCTTAAAGCTTTAAGCCAGGCTGATATGTATGTTAAAGTTGGCAACTTACCCTTTGAAAAAGCCTGGATGGAAAGGTTAATGGCAGCTAATCAGGATATGCTGGTAGTAGATTCCTCCCAGTCCATAGAGTTGATTGATGATAACCCCCATATCTGGTTGTCACCGCGTCTGGTTAAAATACAGGCGGAAACCATATCTGCGGCTCTTATAAAGCTTGACCCCCAAGGTAAGGATTATTATATGGAAAAGAAAGAACTTTTTTTGCAACAATTAGATGATTTGGATAAAGAAATAACGGCCCAATTGCAAGGTGCAAAGGGTAAAAGCTTTTTGGTCTATCATCCTGCCTGGGGGTATTTTGCCCGTGATTATGGCTTAAAGGAAGTAGGCATTGAAGAGCATGGAAAAGAACCGGGTGCGGGAGAAATGGCACGTATTATTGAATTTGCCCATAACAATAATATTAAAACCGTTTTTGCTTCTGTCCAGCATAGCACTCGCAGTGCCGAAGCCGTAGCGGCAGAGTTGGGAGCTAAGGTGGTAATTTTGGATCCCTTGCCCGCCAACTATTTTGAAAACATGCGTGAGGTTGCCAGAATCATGGCTGAGGAGCTGGAATAGGAACTGTAGCTTAACCCTTAATAAAGCGGTCAAAAGAAATGCGGAGTTGAATAATAGTGGAGAATAACGTGAAGGACAATGTAATGATTGAACTTAATCAGGTATATGCTGAACTGGATGGGGTTACAGTTTTGGAAAACGTTAACCTCATTGTTAAAGAATATGATTTTTTAGGTATTATCGGGCCTAATGGCGGAGGTAAAACTACGCTATTAAGGGTCATTTTGGGTTTAATAAAACCATCTCGTGGAACAGTAAAAATTATGGGAAAACCAGTAGATAAAAATCGGCACCTTTTAGGATATGTGCCCCAATACGCTATATTTGACCGCAATTTCCCCATTAGTGTCAAAGAAGTAGTTATGAGCGCACGTCTGGCAGGCAAAAGGGGTAAGAATTATTCCCCTGAGGACCATAAAATAGTTGCTGATTCCTTAGCACGGGTAGGAATGCTGGGCTTAGCTTCCCGGCAAATAGGGGAACTTTCCGGAGGGGAAAGGCAGAGAGTACTGGTAGCTCGTGCTTTGGCTTTAAAGCCCCGGATATTACTGCTGGATGAGCCTACGGCCAGTGTGGATAGCCGTTTTGCTGCTGATTTTTATGAATTACTGCAGGAACTTAACCGGGAAATGACCCTAATTTTGGTTTCTCATGATATTAGTGCTGTTTCCTCTTATGTTAAAACTTTGGCTTGCATGAACCGAACCCTCTATTACGAAAACTCGCATCAACTTAGCCGGCAAATGATTGAGAACACATACCAGTGCACGGTCGACTTAATAGCCCATGGGATGCCTCATCGTGTTTTACCCCTACATGATGGGATGGAGGGAAACTAATGGATATCCTACAATTTGATTTTATGCGCAATGCGTTAGTGGTAGGGCTATTAGTAAGCATTGCCTGTGGCATGATCGGGACCTATGTAGTAGTAAAAAGGATAGTTTTTATAAGCGGCGGCATATCTCATACTGCCTATGGCGGAATCGGCCTGGGGTATTATTTGGGGTTTAATCCTATGCTAGGGGCCACTGCCTTTACTATAGCTGCTGCTTTAGGTATGGGCTTAATTCAACAGCGCAGTCGGCAACGTGATGATACTGTTATTGGCGTTATATGGGCTGTAGGTATGGCTCTGGGGATAGTTATGGTTAAGCTTTCCCCGGGTTATGCCGCTGATTTGATGAGCTACCTTTTTGGCAGTATTTTAACCGTACCCGTAAGTGATATAATTCTAATTTTACTTTTGGATCTGCTTATAATAAGTATTGTCTTTAAATATTTTGAAGAATTCAAAGCTATAGCTTTTGACGAAGAATTTGCCCGGGTAAGTGGCTTAAAAACAGAATACTATAATCTGTTACTATTAGTTTTGGTAGCTCTTACCGTAGTAGTTATGATCCGCGCTGTAGGTATCATTTTAGTTATAGCCCTGCTGACAATTCCGGCGGCTATAGCGGGGGAGTTTTGTAAGGGCTTAAAAAGCATGATGATTCTATCCGTATTTTTGGGTATAGTTTTTACTACTATCGGGCTTTACCTTTCTTATCTATTTGACTTACCTTCAGGTGCCACCATAATTCTGGTCGCGGCAGCAGGCTATTTTCTGACCCTGTTGCTTTCCCGCCAATAGCATCAACATTAAATGCATTTTTACTATCACCGGGGTAATAATAAAATATAAGATTTCTGCTATTTCTGCTGCCCAAAATCCTATTCGAATCATAGTAGCCGGATTTGAATTAATAATTAAGAGTTACCGTTGAAATATTGAAATACTAGGTATTTCTTTAAATTTCATCATTAATTAACAAGGTTTATTTTCTTTAGATTTCTGCGGGTTCCGCGTCAAAGGGTGAAGGGTGCTCCCATGCTACGGAGACGGCTCCTTCATATTTATGCATTCAAACTGAGTTTTTGTAACAAGAATTATCAGTGTTTATCATAATTATTCAGTGTTATTCAGTGTCAATAAAAAACGTGTAAATCTGTGTGCCCGGAGGGCCTGTGTAATCTGTGTCTATTCCC
>Ga0134092_1001656_pt1 | contig 18977 bp, 16 predicted proteins | sample 3_6taG_FD_94454 | JGI IMG/M metagenome (GOLD analysis project Ga0134092, IMG submission 94454) | Switchgrass degrading microbial communities from high solid loading bioreactors in New Hampshire, USA - 3_6_20_6_A3 metaG | ecosystem: Engineered > Bioreactor > Semi-continuous > Anaerobic >... | reverse complement strand
TGCTTTCTGAGCGTGGCTATAAAGTACTCCAATGGTATGTCAATATCCGTAAAAACCTCCAGATCAGGTTTCCACTTCTGAATCGTTCCGGTGCTTTCATAGTTGCATTTCTCTTTGATAAGGCCGCCGATGTTTTCACCTTTTTCAAAATGTAAATCGTATCTGTAACCGTCCCTGAAAACGGTGACGTCCATATATTCAGAACTGTACTGTGTCGCACAGCTTCCCAAACCATTCAGACCCAGGCTGAACTCATAGTTTTCGCCGGTGTTGTTTTTATATTTGCCTCCTGCATACAACTCACAGAAAACCAGTTCCCAGTTATATCGATTTTCTTTAGGATTGAAATCGAGAGGAATACCTCTTCCATAGTCCTTTACAGTAATGGAATGGTCACTGTGGCGTATGACCTCTATTCTGTCGCCATAGCCCTCGCGAGCTTCGTCTATCGAGTTTGAAAGGATTTCAAAAAAAGAATGCTGACAACCCTCAATCCCATCTGAGCCGAATATTACACCAGGCCTCAGACGGACCCTGTCTGCTCCCTTTAAGGATGAAATGCTCTCATTGCCATAGACCCCAGGTTTTTTACCCTTTGTCATTTGTATCCATCCTCCGGATCTTCTGTTCTATCTCTTCAGTAAATATTATTCATGAAAGATTTTTTAAAGTCAAGTACGACAATCTGCCGCTTTCAGGCTATTTCCCGCAAAAACGGATTCGGCCGGATTGCATGTTTTGGAAAGCAAGATTTATATTGCCAGCATTTTAGCCTCGCTATTTTCAAATCATATCGTTGAGGTGATTTGATGAAAAAGAGAGCGTTACTAATTTTCGTTTTAATTTTTACACTGCTGTTTTCTTCATCAGTGTTCGCCCAGACAACATATACCGTACAGAAAGGCGACACTATATGGAAAATTGCATCCAGAAATCAGGTCGGTATGAGCGAGATCATTGCGGCAAATCCGCAGATCAAGAATCCAAACCTTATATATCCTGGACAAAAATTAACAATACCGACCGTTACGACAAGCGCACAGGAAGAAGAGGTTGTAAGACTTGTTAATCAGGAGAGGGCAAAGAAGGGGCTTCCGGCATTGAAAATCAACTGGCAGCTGAGCAGAGTGGCTCGCTATAAATCTGCTGACATGGCGAACAAGGGCTACTTCTCACATAATTCTCCGACATATGGCACGCCATTCCAGATGATGGAGAATTTCGGGCTGCGTTTTTCAGCCGCCGGAGAAAATATTGCATACGGTCAGAAGACACCAGCTGAAGTAATGAGGGACTGGATGAACTCCCCAGGCCACAGGAGCAATATTTTAAGCGGTGCATATACCGAAATCGGCGTTGGGCTGGCAAAGAACAAAAATGGTGTGTGTTACTGGACACAGCAGTTCATAAAGCCAATATCATAAGCAGTCTTAAGTGACATTGCAGGATCTTTTTTACTCGGAGAAATAGCTTACTTTTTGAAGGCATCGCCGGCAGCGCGAGTTGTATCGTCAGTGTGGGAAAGTGAGAAACGTCCCAAAATACAGGAATCATTGCTGCCGGCGTAAAAAAGCCGAAAATCGTCCCCGGCAGCGGGGTAGCGTCATCGGTAGTGTGATAAGCAAAAAAGTGAGAAACGTCCCCAATTACGAGAAGTTTACCATCATCGGGAAAGCACCACCAACAGTGAGAAAGTAAAAAGGTGAGAAGCGTCCCCGCAACGGGAGGCGTCACCAACCGTGAAAAGCAAAAAGGTGAGAAGCGTCCCCGCAACGGGAGGCGTCACCAACCGTGAAAAGCAAAAAGGTGAGAAGCGTCCCCAACAGCAGGCTTCTCCAGCAGCGGGGAAGCGTCCCCAAAAGAACAAAGACTGTATTGACAGGCAACATCAGTACAGTCTTTGTTTTTACGTTTAACTTTTTGCAGCAAAAATCATTCCTGCTTATTTGCCGTTTCCATTTGCTTCATCTTTTTTACTCTTGATATGAATCTGAAAACTGCCGTAACGATCATTATGCCAAATGCTATTGCACCTGCTCCCTCAACGGTTTCAATCAATTTGCCGGTTGCTGCATCTGGTTCGTTATTCATAATGAACTGTGCCATCTCATATGCTGTAATTCCGGGTACAAGAGGAAGGATTCCGGGTATAGAAAACACAGTTGACGGTGATTTCAGCAGTCTTGCAGCTGTCTCGCTATATAAGCCGACTGCAATGGCACCAATAAAAATCGAGAATATGCTGTACTCAGTAAACTGGTTCAGCAATGTATATACTGCAGAACCTACTAAACCTGAAACCCCGGCAAAAATCAGCTTTCGTCCTTTTATGTTGAACAGAAGACCCGAGGTCACGCTTCCTATAAATGCCAATAATACTGTCCGTATCATGTTACCTCCAGCTTGCACCAATAAATAGTGATATAGCCACTCCGGCTGCGAGTATTCCAACAAGGAGAATCGCTTCACCCAATCTCGTCAGGCTTGCGACTATATCTCCATAAAGGGCATCCTTTATACCATTGGTTATGGAAACTCCAGGCAGATACAGCAGTATTGAGCCTATAATCACTTTGTATTCATTAATCTGGGGAAACAGTCTGACTGCTGCAGCACTCAAAAAACCAGCAACCTAACCAGCCATTAAGTTTACCATAAATGCAAAAAAGCCTTTTCTGGTCAGCAGCTCCTTCAGAAAGTACGATACTGTTCCAATGAACAGAGCAGTCAGGCCGTCCATCAGGCTCCCCTGAAACAGTATCGTAAATGCAAAGGAGCCTATGGCTGCTGCTGCCAGTCTTGCAATAAAGTTATACTGCCTGATCGCTCCGATTTCATCCAGCTCCTTCGAAACAGTATGATAATCAGGGCTTAAAGCCTGTACTTTGCGTGAAAGGTTATTGACTCTGTCAATTCTGTACAAGTCAACCTTCCTGTTCTTTATTCGCTTAAAAGTGGTATTTACATGTCCTTCATCATCCACAACCGATATAAAAATACCAGTAGGCAGAACAAAACTTTCACATTTCAGTTTGTAACTGTTGCATATCCTCACTATCGTTTCTTCGACTCTATATATTTCAGCTCCGCTTGTCAGCATTATCTCTCCTGCCCGCATTGCAACATCCAGCAGTTCCGTAGCCTGCAACAAAATCACTCTCCTTAGCTTACCAATGAAGCACCTTAAGGGACGCTTCTCACCTTTTTGCAATTCATTTACCAATCCTTATCCTTCCACAAACATTTTGTTTCCATGTTTTTTCATTCTTCCATTATTGTATTGCTGCCAGGTGAATGTTATTTGTTCAACCGTATTTCCTCTGATAAAGATCCAACCTGTCTCTCGCAAGCCGGGAATATACGTATACAATAGCAAAACCCAGGGAAATATTCCAGATTCCATTGAACAATTTTGCATAGTATGATAGATTAAATTCAGAACATATGTTCGCATAATTGCTCATCAGAGGTGCGAAAATGCCGAGAAAAGCTCGTTCCAAAGATCCTTTTGCCATATACCATGTAATGTGCCGTAGTATATCTGAATGTCTCCTCTTTGTATGCAATGAAGACAAGGACTATTATTTGCTGTTGCTAAAGCGGTATTTGAAAAAGTACCATTGCTCTTTATATGCTTATTGTCTTATGGACAACCATCTGCACTTGCAGATTGATCCAAAAGGTTTTGACATCTCCACATTTATGCATAGCGTGAACACAGCATATGTACGCTACTATAACAAAAAATACAACCGACATGGACACCTTTTTCAAGACCGCTTTCAGAGCCGTATTTTATCTACAGATGAGTACAACCTGGCAGTTTCTGCTTACATACACAACAATCCACATGATATTCAAAAATACTCAGGGCACGAGGAGACTTATGAGTATTCTTCTTACGGCATTTACCTGGGTATTATGCCTGACCGTTACAATCTGATTGAAACACGTTTTATAAGAGGGCTATTCGGTTTGCGTTCCGGCAGATCATTCAGAAAACGGTACCGTGAATTTGTAAAAAGCCGCCTTTGCAATCATGAAAATGAAGAAGTACAGATATTAAAACCAATGGATATAGAATATGAATATGTTAGCGGACGCAGCGTAATAATCAGGGAAAAACCTGTAGATGACGTTATCTCTTATATATCAGGCAGACTTAAAGTACACGGGCCCACAAGTTTAAAAACCAAAGCGCGCAGACAGCTGACGGACTACAGAGCATTCACTGCATACGTACTTAGAGTACTGTGCAATCTTAGCTACAAAGAAATCTGCAAACATATTATCAACATCACAATAACGAGCTGTTCGAGATTGTGCAGCCGCGGCTTCGAGTTGGTAAACTGCAGTGATAAACATCTAAGGATATTTAATGAATTAGCCGAGGCGGCATAGAATACATTGAAGCATAAAATACCATTCAATAACCGACAGTAAAAAAAGGAAATCGCTGATCACAGCAGGTTTCGTTGCGTTAAGTATCAGTACATCGGTGTATTGCCTAATGGTTTATTTTCGGTATTAATCACGCATAATCAAAGCCACAATTATTTGCTTGACTTGAAATTAACTATATAGTAACGTCAATATTGATTGGAACTGAGGGGTATATGCATTATTATCTGAGGTGGCATATGTTTAGTGATGAATTTAAAAAAAGCTTGAAAAAAACAGCGATCTATTTCATTATCTATACCTGCTTGTTTGCATTGATCTGTTTGACAAGTTCATATACCTTTCCGTTCATAGTAGCATTTGCAATTGCTTTTATGATTCAACCCGTTTCAAAGTTCTTCAGGACAAAACTTAAGCTCAGGCGAAATACACCTGCTCTGCTGGCCTCGGCAGTTACATATATTTTAATATTTGCGCTGCTTGGTTTTCTATTCTACAGTATAGTGTCAGAAGCTATGCAACTGGCTAGAAATATATCAACGACCAACCTTGATAAGATAATAAAGCCTGTACAAAATATAATAAATGAGGTCGGAGTATATTTTCAAAGTATTGACCCGTCCTTTATAGAGCAAAACAGCAGTCAATTAACGAGCATTTTAAAAAATGGTTTGAACATAGTCGGCAAGGGATTAAGTGCATTTTTATCAATCGCTTTATCGATCCCGATGTGGATAACCATAATTTTCGTCGTTATCCTGTCTACCTACTTTTTCACAAGGGATATGTCAAGCATAAAAAGGCGCTTCTTTTCAATTTTTTCAGATAACGGAAAGGAAAAAATCGAGAAAATATGGAACCAGGGTATTAAAATGCTGTCAAAGTATGTCAAGGCCTACTTGCTTATCTACTCTCTTACCTTTCTGCAAACTCTTATTGGCTTTGCAATACTGGGAGTAAAATATGCGGTGCTGCTGAGCATAATCTGCGCATTGGCTGACATATTGCCGGTTCTGGGCATTGGTTTGATATATCTGCCTCTCGCTGCAATATATATCATTACAGGTAACTATTTTACCGGCATCGGTATATTAGTGTTATTTGCACTTATCAGTATTGTGCGCCAAATTGTTGAACCAAAAATAGTGTCAACATCACTGGGCATACATCCTGTTGCTACATTGATAGCCATATTTATTGGGTTAAAATCCTTTGGGTTGATAGGCATGTTCTATTTCACTTTTTTAATGGTATTCTATAAAGTGCTTAAAAACACAAATATTCTATAGAGTCAAACAGAAGCAATCTATTCTATAGAATAATATTTTTATTGTCCTCGAATAATTTCATTACCAAAATTAAAGGCAATGACCACAGACAGGTTTCTAAGATCTGTTCTTTCTCTGTCGCCAGAATCTTAAATAATCCAAAGAAATAATGGGTAAAATATAACAAATTTCTAAATATAGATCAAACTTGGTACGCAGGTTTTTGCCTTGGATGACTGATAGTTTAGGAGGATTCACATGGAAAGCAGATTTTCAAGTTTTCAGGAAAAGAGAATGAAAATATTCGGTGAACTTGTAAAAATGTATTGGAATGGGCAGCTGAATAATATCGATGATTTGAATAATCTCACCACCCATATCATGAAGAAGTTCAACTTTGTTGAAGAAGATATTCCATTTATCAGAGATCATATAAGAATCGCAATGGGTCTCGATCCCAGAGAAGGACAGGATTTCAAAGATGAACTGGACCTGGTCAGGAAATCTGAAGCAGTCGGCGAGCCTGTTATTGCAAAAATAAACGGTGTTTGTGAAATATGCGGCATTGAAAACTGTAGCAACATTTGTAAGCATGAGGCTCAGGTTTACAAACGAAGCGAAGGTCCTGTTGTGGTGAATGGTAAATGTCTCAGTTGCGGTCAATGTGTAACCAGTTGTGATTTCGGTGCTTTAGCTGATAAAATTGAGTTCATTCCGCTTATCAATCTGCTTAAAGATAAGAAAACTACTGTTTTTGCCGTTGTAGCACCGGCGATTGCCGGGCAGTTTGGCGACAACGTAACGCTGGGTCAGCTCCGGACAGCTTTTAAGCTTATGGGCTTTGACGATATGATCGAAGTTGCCATGTTTGCAGATATCCTAACAATCCGTGAAGCCATTGAATTCAATCAGCTTGTTAAAACAGAAGATGACTTCTTCCTTACAAGCTGCTGCTGTCCTGTGTGGTTCAACCTCATAAAAAAGGGTTTTCCCGACATGTTCAAGCATATGTCTCCATCCGTATCACCAATGATCGCATCGGGCAGATTCCTAAAGGAGCTCTACAAGGGCGCTAAGGTTGTATTCTTTTCTCCATGTATAGCAAAAAAGCAAGAAATCAACGAACCTGAACTAAAAGGTGCTATTGACTTTGTCGTAAACTTCAGAGAATTAGTTGAAATTTTTAACGCATTGGACATACATCCAGAAAACCTTACGGGCGATGAAAAGGATCAGGCATCTTTAGGCGGCCGCCTCTATGCACGTACCGGCGGTGTCAGTTTTTCAGTTAAAACAGTGGTTAACAGACTTGAACCCCGCAGATTGATAAAGCTAAAGGCTAAAAAAGTGGATGGCGTCAAGAACTGCAAGGATCTGCTCGAAGACCTGTCAGCCGGTAAAGATATCGGCGCAAACTTCATAGAAGGTATGGGCTGTATAGGTGGATGTGTAGGCGGTCCAAGAACTAATATCCCCACAGATCATGCAACAAAAATTGTAAATGAATACGCTGAGGATTCACTTATCATGACTCCGTTTGACAACCTAAATGTAATGAAGATCCTTAAGCAGCTAGGCGTAGATAAAATAGAAGACGTGGTAGAAAGCAAATACATCTCTGACCTGCTGACAAGAGAATAAGTGAAGGGGACGCTTCTCACCTTTTGAGTTGGATGAGGGTTAGAGGCTTCGATGAGTTGGGGACGCTTCTCACTTTTCTTACACTTTCGGCTGAAGTCTTTGGTGCTGCTTATCGTCCTCAACTCATACGGAGCAAGTGAAAATAACAGCAACTGAACTACATGTTACAGGAATAGGCAAATATAGCTTCAACGTATGCTGTTATTTCAGCCATTCCCGGCTGGATCGGTGTCGTTCCGCTAACCGCCTGCATTGTAAAAGGCATAGGCACAGCATTTCCCGTTGTTTTTTCAATTATTCTTACTGGGATCTGATTAACATAAGCGTTAATATTTCTGCCTACAGAGCCTGCCTTAGCTATAGCATTTTCAATTGCTTTATTCAATGCCGTTTCATAATGCGTTTCCATCTTTGAAACATGAAAACTAATATTGCCGACTGTGTTTGCTCCGGCTCTGACAGCCTCATCAATAATTCTCCCCACATTACTGATATTTTCGATTTCAACATTCAGTTCATTTACTACCCGATAGCCTCTAAAAACCTGCTCTCCATCGACAAATTCATATTGAGGCGTAATTTGGTAGGTCTGAGTTCTAATGTCTTCTCTCCTGATTCCAAGATCCATAATTGCAGCAATAACATTTGCCATTTTCTGAGCGTTTTCACTTTGAGCTGCATTCAATTGCATGTTTTCAGTATAGACACCAATTACTATACTTGCTCTGTCCGGTTGAACAAAAACGCTTCCTTTGCCATCTAATCTCATAAAACAGTTTTTATGCGTCATGAAGGCAATCGCCGGGCAACTTTGAGGTACAAACGGAACGTTCATGTTATGATATAGTGCCATAAGCTTCATTCCCCACCCTGAAAAATTTTATCAATACATATTATGTTAATGATGAACTATTGGGGATTCGTGTTTTTCCTCGGACACTTTATCATGATAAGTTTTAATATCCACCCTTGCTCATAATAAAGCAATTGCTGATGGATGGCAAAAAAGTGAGAAGCGTCCCCTCCCCCGGGCACCGAGATTTCAAGGGCACGGGCAAAAAAGTGAGAAGCGTCCCCACTCCTCATGCCTTAGCAGTAATATTTGAATCTGTTTGAGCTGTAACCGCAGTTTTTTTCTTTGCATATACAGCAAATAAAGCTATGCTTAAAATTATTAGTGCTGTCACTACAAGTCCGCCTTCAGGGCCAAACCCTCCGCCGTTTAAGATGTTTTCAGCGACCAGTTTTGAAGAGAATAACCCAGCCGATTCATTCCCACTTACAGGAAAGCCAAAAACACTACCCTGCAAGTAGTTCCACGTAATATGGTAGCCGATTGGCATCCATATATTCCCCCGCACTTTGAACATAAACGAAAAAAGCAGTCCGATAAGGAATATGTTAAATAGAGCAAGAACGCTGACATTATTATTTTGAATATGGAGTAATGCGAATATCACATTGGGCAGGATGAACACAACTATTTCATTGCAGCGGTTCATGACCGTCATGCAATATCCTCTTGAAAACAATTCTTCTCCGATGCCAACAAATATCATAAGAACCAGATCAATCAAGATCGTCAATGAAAGATTCGGCATCATTGAGTTGTTTGTAACAGTGACTTGACCCGTCAACATGAAGATAAAGAATACAATGGATATTGATATTGCACCAAATACAAGACCAATCAAAAGGTCAGTTACTCCCTGACCTATTGGGGTCAATCCCATATTTCTTACAGGTTTTTTATCAAATAGCTTCCATAACAGTACCACAGCAGAAATCAGGCACAGATCCTGAATAATACCTGCTATTGTTACCAAAATGTTATTGCTCATAAAATTCTCAATAATGGTTTGCGAATCGGTTACTCCTGTCGACATTACACTGTAAACGCCATAAATAAATGAAAAAGCGAAGGTTAATATGGTTGTCATAATATAAAATGCTATGAGGACACATATAATCTTCCATCCAAATCGAACTTCACCATGTTTGTTTTTAAAAACTTTCATAATGGCCTCCTTATTTGATGTTTTATGACGTATCTGGCAACACCAAGTCCTCTTCGCTAGACGGTTGTTCAGAGCTAGAACTGTACCTCATAAGTTGGACGGTTACTCAAAAAGGTGAGAACCGTCCCCTTCCGCTGGTCAGTTGTTCAAAAGTTGAAAACCGTCCTCATAAGTTGGACAACTGCTTAAAAAGTGAGAAGCGTCCCCCTTCACTGCTCAGTAGTTGGTTATTGCGGGTACGAATCTGCCCATTGTTTTCTGGAACTCCCTAATAAAGCTGTAGTCCAGCGGATCTACATATTCGGGCAGCTCTGCTTTGATGCCATAGGCACCGTATTTTTTCTCCAGTTCCTCAAGTACGCCTTCACCGGGGTTGACAGGTCTGTAGCCAAGCTTTACCAGTTTATTCTGCACCGCTTCGCTGAGCATGTAATCCTCAAATCGCTTTATTGCATCTGCCTTCCCGGAATCCTTAAGGGAATCCTTCATAACAACCAGATATACCGGAAGACTGATTGTCGGGTCAGGATAATGTATCCTTACACTGGCCCAATAATCCGAATTAAAGCTGTGTTTCATGGTGTCGAAAAATGTCCATTCAAATGTGGGGCATATATCCACCGCCAGCGCTCTGTCGACCGAATTGAAGTTATCATACAGGAATGAATAGCCATCGGTGAGTGAAATGTTTTTGAGAAATTGACTGATATACTCCTGCAGGCCTTCATCATTAAGCTCCTTCAGTCCGACAGATTCCAGTTTTTCGCCTTTTGCCCTGTAATACTGATGTATAAACAGAGATATGAAATTGGCACCGTCCTCGGATATGTATGGATTAGGACATGAAAATCTGAAATCGCCCCATTTCATATTACCGCTTATCGTATCCCAGCCGGTATTGTTTACTGCATTGTTGTATATATCCTCAACAGTCATTTGCGAAGTATACGGATACTTCTCCTTTGCGCTGACGAATATCATAGGGGTGTGTGCGATCCTGGTGAACCTGCCGTACAGATCACGTCCGTTATTTTCATATCTGAAGCCATCTTCTGTATATAAGAGCGCCAGGACATCATCAGGTATCCAAATATCCCCTCTGCCTTTCGCCACATACTCCTGAACTTCATATATTGGTTTGACGATCAGATCCAGCTTGATATCTTTATTCTCTTCATTAAAATCATCACATATCTCTTCAAAAATGCTTTCTTCGGATACGACAAACACTATTCTCGTCTTTTTGGGCATGAGCCCGCTGAAAAACAGCAGGTATGCCGCTGCTATTATTATCAGAATTGATATCAGAGAAAAACCTTTTTTACTCATTCTTCAACCCTCACATCCTGATATGATACTGCTTCTATGCACTGCTTAAATAAGATATTATAATACCAGCCCTGTTTATGAGAGCTGGTTTCGTTCAGCCTCTTCAGCATTTGATGCTAACACATAACTGTAATTTCATATCTAACTGTTACATGTAAGCGCCACATACCGGCTGCCGCAAATAAACCTCCGTAACCGGAGCCGCTAAGCTGTCGTGTGTAAGCCATCGTATATCTACAGCAACCCATCTAAAATAAGCACTGCTGCATGCACCCCAGATACACCACAGATACACCCATCTGCATGCACATACTCACTGCATTCAAAACTATATCCGCATCTTGTTCAACGATCCTTTCAATTCTTCGGAGAACACCTCCAGCCTGTCGCTTACCTCCATAATCTCCCTGTCGGCGGTTGTGTTGTTAAAATGGACCGAGTTTATAGTTACCTGTATCTGCTGAAGGTTCGTCAAAATGTATTGAAGGTTCAGCAAACTCTCCATAAAAGATCCTTGGATGCTCTCTATCTCGTCATAGATTTTTTTCTTATTGTCATATATTTTTTCATACAACTCCTTCTTGTTGCCAGTGACGCTCCCAATTTTCCTGCGCAGTTCATCCAACTCTTTCTCTGTTACAATATTACGGTTGTTTTTAAGAAAATTCTTACTCTTTTTGTAATTTTCATAAAATTTTTTTACAGTCTCTTCGATTTCATCTATATTCTGAAAGAAGCTTGTCACAAGCAGCAGATCCTTCTTGTCCTTTGACATTGATATGATCGACTTGATGGTTTGATTTATTTCTTCAACACATATATCAGCGTTGTCCCTGACTTGTGACGGCTGTTTGCTGTTCTGCATTTTTGAGCGCTTTGCCCCGGTCTTTTTGTATTTATACGAATAAACAGTAGAAAGCGTCAGAAGCAGCAGCGTAAACAGTATTGGTGACAATGCATTTCCGTAGAATGCATAATATATGATCGTAAACAGAAAACCAAAAAAGGCTATAGTTATGTTTAAACCTCGGAATATATGCTTTAACATTGATACACCTTTCAGAACAGAATGTGCGTTTCAAGGTAAAGTATACCAGCATTAATACATAGTGTCAATGCAAGCACACATGCAGTTTTGAGGCCGGTACACATTTTCACCATCCACCCCGCATCTGAATATAATGCAATATCAAAAAGGAATAAGGTGAGATAAATGTGGTATACAGTACAAACTGGTGATTCACTGTTTTCGATCGCTCAAAGGTTCGGCGTCTCTGTACGGCAGCTTGTAACTGCCAATAAGATAGAAGAAGGAGAGGAACTGACGCCGGGTCAGAGACTGTTTATCCCCATACAGGTTTCAAAAGTTATTACATACACTGTTGAGCCAGGAGATTCGCTTTACAGTATCGCACGCCAGTACAACACGCTTGTGGAGAGCATCATGGTGCTCAACGGTCTTCAAAGCACTGCCATAGATGTGGGGCAGCGTCTGATCATCCCTCAGTATACACAGGCCGTGGTGAATGTGGGAAGAGCAAATATCCGAAGGGGTCCTGGAACTAATTACAGTATCGTCCAGTCTGTGGTGTCAGGAGCAAAGCTTCCCGTAATCGAGACATCCCGTGACTGGCTGAGAATATCTCTCCACAACGGAAATCCGGGCTGGGTGTCCCGCAATTTGACTAATTTCAGAACTTATGACGGTTCAAAACCTATACTGGACATCGTCGGTTTCTACACACTGGAGGAAGGGCCCGCACTTCCAAGCTCTTTTCGTTCTTTTGCCGATAATACATCAAGCCTGACCGAAGTACCTCTGTTCCTGTACAGGTTTGACCGTGATAATCCTACATCCATTGAGAAATTTGGAGAATTCACTGATAATGATATTGAAATACTGGTGTCCGTTGCCCATAGAAATAACATCATGATCCTCCCTGTTGTGCATAATCTGCTGTATGAATCCGGCGGTCAGGAAGCGAGCCGTGCTGTCGTAAGCAATATGGTTGCCACACAGCAGTCCAGGAGCACAGCAATCGCAAATATTATCGCACTGATCGAAAGATTCGGATTTGACGGAGTCAACATTGATATTGAGGATGTGTATCTGGAGGACAGCAGCCGCATATCCCAATTCTACACTGAGCTGGGAAATGCCCTTCATGCCCGCGGTTATTTCCTGTCGGCGTCTGTACCCGCGAGGATAAGGGATTACCCGCCCTTCAATCCTTTTTCAGATCCTTTCGACTATGGAGCTATAGGCGCTGCCGTCGATCAATTCATCGTCATGCTTTACAACGAGCACGGCTGGCCTGGCAGCGGCCCCGGTCCTGTAGTCTCCAGCGGGTGGATGAACAAGGTGATAGGCTATACGCTGACTAAAATGCCGGCGAACAAGGTGGTAGCTGCAATATCGGTATTCGGCTTCGATTTCAACCTGACTACGGAAACTAACACATATGTGACGTATGAGATAGCTGCAGAACTGGCTGCCAGATACAACGCTGAAATTATTTTCGATCAGGACACGCTGACTCCCATGTTCTCCTACACCGATGACGAAGGTAACTCCCATGAAGTCTGGTTCGAAAACAGCGAAAGCGTTATAGCAAAAATGAGGCTGGCCTGGCAGCAGGGCATCAGCGGTATTGCGCTTTGGAGACTGGGTATGGAGGATCCGGGTCTGTGGGCCGGCATCGAACGGGATATTGTCGTAAGGAGGATCGTTTATTAGAAGCTGCGGTATAAGTAGTATTGCTGAAAGAAGGTATTTCTTTATTATCCAGGCACCTGAATAACCAAGTGATGCATCATGTACCGAAATAAACAAGTATTTCCACATTATGCTTGAAAATCTGGTTCGCGTGCTGTATAATGGATATTGTATCGAAGCTGATACATAATATTATGAAGATTTAATTCGTTTGTAGACCTAATCCTCCTTGATGTTTTGGATTCTGGGAGAATAAGTCCAAAGCGGTTAAATCCAAAATTATCAGGAGGTAAGGTATAAATGCCAGACAAGTCATTGATTTGTAAAGATTGTAATCAGGAATTCATTTTTACTGAAGGCGAGCAGGCCTTTTACAAGGAAAAAGGATTCGAAAACGAACCACAAAGATGCCCTGAATGCAGAAAGGCCAGAAAGGCTATGAGAAGAAACAACAGCGGCTTCAGCAATCAGCCCAGGAACAGCTTCTCTGCCAGCGGCAGGTATTGATCTGAAGAATGACGATGAGGGCAGATAGTTTCTGCAGAGGCTAAATCGTTCATAACACAGAAATCCAAAAGAGAGCTTTCACAGCTCTCTTTTTTGCTCCCTTTATTCCATTCAGGCTGCAAATCTTCCGCAGGCAGCTGGTGCAATAATTTCCAGCCTGTCTTTTAACATTGAGGTAAATATTATATAATAAAATAGACATTCTGTATGAATAGTCGGGAATATGCGCAGAAAATCTTGATAAGGTGGTCTTAGTATTGAAAAACTTTCCGTTATATGATGTAAGAAAAATCAAATCCATAAAAGATATGCTTGATTCCAGCACGGAACTGTACGGCGACCGGACAGCATTTCTTTACAAGCCCAGAGGCAGTGACAAATATCAGTCTGTTACTTACAGACAGTTCAAGGAAGATGTCGATGCTCTTGGAACTGCACTTATCGATATGGGCCTGAAGGGCAGAAGAATAGCAATAATAAGTGAAAACCGCTATGAATGGGCAGTTTCATATATGGCTGTTGTCAACGGGACAGGCATCGTCGTTCCGCTGGACAAGGATCTTCCTGAAAATGAGATCGAAAACCTCCTTATAAGGGCAAAAGCAAACGCCGTAATATTCTCCGGGAATCTGAAAGATCATATCCTTAATATTTCAAAGCGTATCGATTCAATAAAACATTACATAATAATGGACGAAGCAACGGAAGACAACGTTAATGATTACACCGGTTTTACTCCTCTCAGGCATCTGATCGACAGCGGCAGAAAGAAGGTTGCCGAAGGATGCAGAGATTTCATTGATGCACAGATCGATACTGAGGCAATGAATATTCTGCTCTTCACCTCAGCCACCACCGCCAGGTCAAAGGCGGTAATGCTTTGCCACCGGAATATCGCAGAGAATCTGATGGCGATGAGTTCAATGCTGAATATCGTTCCTGACGACAGATTCCTGTCGGTACTGCCACTGCATCATACCTATGAAAATACATGCGGCTTCCTATGTCCTCTTTACCGCGGCGCTTCTATCGCATATTGCGAGGGACTGAGGCATATCCAGAAAAATCTGCAGGAATCTCAGGCCACGGTAATGCTGGGAGTGCCCCTTTTGTATGAAGCAATGTACAAGAGGATCTGGGATCAGGCATCAAAGCATCCTGAAATGCTTAAAAAGCTGAAGCTCGGCCTGAAGATCAGCAGTTTTCTGAAAAAGTTCGGAATAGATGTTACAAAGAAGCTGTTTGCACCTATCCACAGCAATTTCGGCGGAAAGATCAGGCTCTTCATCAGCGGAGCTGCCGGAATAGACCCTGAAGTAGCCCGGGGTTTCAGAAGCCTGGGTATCCTTTTTGTTCAGGGCTACGGCCTGACAGAATGCAGTCCCATCGTAGCACTCAACAGAGATGTGGACTTCAAGGATGATGCTGCCGGCCTGCCCCTTCCCGGCATTGAACTTAAGATCGGCAAACCTGACGCTGAAGGCGTCGGTGAAATCATCGTCAAAGGCCCCAATGTTATGCTGGGATACTATGAAGACCCGGAAAACACAGCAAACGTAATGGAAGACGGCTGGTTCCATACAGGAGATCTTGGATACATCGATAAAGACGGTTTCGTCCACATCACCGGAAGAAAGAAAAACGTCATAGTTACTAAGAACGGCAAAAACATTTACCCTGAAGAAATAGAAACGCTGCTGAATAAAAGCCCGTATATAAAAGAATGCATTGTGTTCGGCAAAGATGATCCCGAATATGGTGATGTAGTAGTTTCTGCAACGATTGTACCTGATATGGAGATAATCGAAGCTGAATTTGGCGGTCGCAGGCCAACTGACGAAGAAATGCATGACATTATTCGCAAAGAGGTCAAGGAAGTAAACAAGAATCTCGTATTGTATAAATATGTCAAGGATTTTGATATCCGTTATGAAGAGTTCGAGAAAACAACAACCAAAAAGATAAAGCGTTATGTACAATAAAAATCACACCGACAGGAAGATATCAGACTATGAAGAAGAGAGATAAAAAGCAGCTTACATCCGAAGAACTGGCGGGACTGTATAAAAAAAGATACCGTGTTGTATTATGCATCTTAGCAGTATTTATAGCATTAACCGCCTTGCTTGTTTATTTTAATTATGATTATCTGGCATTCAAGCATTTCATAACCAGCAGCTACATTTATACGGAGACTCTGGACAAGATCTATGAAAAGCACCTGGGTACTGAAGCCAGGGGCGGTTATTTCAGCAATTTTGACAATGTGGTCATCGCCATAACCACCAGGGAGATACGCGAAGAGAATGGCGACAGGTACACGTATATGTACACTCCAAAGCAGTATACTGATACACAGGAGTATGACAAACAGGAGGCTGCTCAGTCAGAAATAAGGTATCTCAACGACAGTACCGTATACTTGAAGCTCACGAACTTCTCAAAATACACCCGCAAATTTATGGAGGAAAATCTGGAAAAGCTTCAGGGCAGGCCCAACATCATCATAGACCTGCAGGGCAACAGGGGCGGCGATATAAACGTAATGGTCGACATATCCAGCATGTTCCTGCCGAAGAAGAAAGTCGTGGCTACAGACCACATGCGCTGGTTCGACTATGTTTACCGGTCCAACAGGAATCAGCCGCTGAAATATGACAGGATAATCATTCTTCAGGACAAAAACACTGCCAGCGCTTCCGAAAACATGATCGCTGCACTGAAAGACAATCTGGACAACGTAGAACTGATCGGCGGCAGAACGTTCGGTAAAGGCATCGGCCAGTTCACACTGCCCCTCAGAAGGGGCTATGCTGTTAAGGCCACGACCCTAAAGTGGTTTACTCCTGCAGGCATCAACATCCATGGAACAGGAATTGAGCCGGATATAGAGTATGCCGGTGATGATATATTACAATATGCATTGGATCGTATAGGATAACTGAGGTTTGATTTTTCATCATATACAATGGCCGTATATAATAACTGTGACATCGATACAGGCGGTATCTTGATCAGACTGGTATCATATTACGGACAGGAGCTGGACGGTCATGATTTTGATCGAAGCAGCTCAACATCCTCGGGCGTCAGTTCCTTAAATTCTCCCGGCCCCAGTGATTCATCCAGCTTCAGTCCGCCCATCTGTATCCTCTTCAGATAAATCACTTTCTTTCCCACTGCTTTGAACATCCTTTTGACCTGGTGGAACTTGCCCTCATGCAGGATCAGTTCTATTTCCGAGCGGGGACCGGACCTGATGATAAACAGCTCGGCCGGCATGGTTCTATAGCCGTCATCCAGTATCACGCCTTCGGCAAAGGCTTTTACATCATCCTCCGTTACAGCCCCGTCGATCAGTGCATAATACCTTTTATCCACATGCTTCTTCGGAGACAGCAGATCATGCGCCAGCTGCCCGTCATTTGTCAGCAGAAGCATGCCCTCTGTATCTATATCCAGCCTTCCGGCAGGAAACAGGCCGAAGCAGGAATATTCCTCCGGCAGCAGGTCCACTGCGGTTTTAAGCTTATCATCATATGACGCAGATATGACTCCGGCAGGTTTGTTCATCATCAGATACACAAACCTTCTGTAATTGAGTGTTTTTCCGTTCGCAGCAATAATACTTTTCTCTGGATCAACATGCATGGACGCATCGCGGGCTGTTACACCATCAACTGTGACCAGCCCTTTTTTTATCAGTTTTTTAATATCATTCCTGCTGCCGAACCCAAAATTGGACAATACCTTGTCCAGTCTCTGCAGGCTCTTCATCGTAAAAATCCCCCTGTTGTTAAGCTAACTTCCTCCGGCTTATTAAATCAGTTTCCCCGTCAGGTCAGTTAACCTCCTCCATCTGCTTAAGTTAGCCTCCTCCAGCCCTTCGGATACATATTCTTGAGCATATTTCCGGTCTGCTTTGCCCATCCGAGGGTAATACCGTCAACACAAACAGCTGTCCAGCCTTTTTCTCCTTCGATCATCAGCGTTTCACCCTTGAGATAGCCGGCAACTTCTCTGGAATCCGCTCTCAGATCCACTGTCCTTTTGAAGGCCTTTTTCTCCAGTCCAATGACCATCGAATGTGACGGCTCGAACCTATCACCCTCAAAAGTGCCGAGGAACCAGCCGAACTTTGCCGTCCTGAGGCCTGCCAGCAGCGGCGGCGGTTCAGGCAGGTGATACAGATTATGTCCTTTGAGCAGGAAAACTCCTTCCGGGAAATAGTACAGGTTTTCATTCACAAACCTGTGAAATGCTGCCGGTAATTTTTCATAGGCTGTCACATCTTCGTAAACGGGGACGGTTCTCACCTTTTCATCGCTGAAGTCGGTTTCGTCGGGGACGGTTCTCATGCTCTTATCACATCCCGCCCCCTTCTTGACCAGCTTGGCTACAAAGTGCCCTTCTCCCCTCAGCCTGTGCGGCCATAGCCTTGCTGTCCTGGTCATCTGATTCAGGATGTCAGATACAGATGTTCCTGCAGCTGTCCGAATCCCTTCGTACGTGACAGCATTATCATCTGCAGCACTCATGCCGGATACGCCTCCAAATGCTGTACCAATTTCAGAAATGCTGCCGGCTGCAGCCGGAACAGCCCATTCAGGCCTTCCTCCCTCAATACCTGCCACCTTCGGTATCTCCACCAGTTCATATCCCTCATGGCTGGCCATGAACTTCAATATCATCTGCTCATCCTCTTCAGGCGAGAATGTACAGGTTGAATATACAAGCGTCCCGCCCGGCTTCAAAAGCATGTCGGCATAATGGAGGATCGGCTCCTGCAACTGAGTGCAGCGCTCGCATTTAAAGCTTTCCCAGCTTCTTGCCGCGGCCTCATCCTTTCTGAACATGCCCTCCCCCGAACAGGGTGCGTCTATCAGTATCCTGTCAAAAAAACCTTCAAAATTACGTACAAGCTTATCGGGAGATTCATTCAGGACAACAGCATTTCTGACACCGCAAAGCTCGATGTTCTTGACCAGCGCCTTGACACGTTCAGAATTGATGTCATTCGATACAAGAAGACCTCCGCCCTTCATCGCCGCAGCTATCTGCACTGTCTTTCCGCCCGGAGCAGCACATATATCCAGT
>Ga0134092_1001654_pt1 | contig 18989 bp, 21 predicted proteins | sample 3_6taG_FD_94454 | JGI IMG/M metagenome (GOLD analysis project Ga0134092, IMG submission 94454) | Switchgrass degrading microbial communities from high solid loading bioreactors in New Hampshire, USA - 3_6_20_6_A3 metaG | ecosystem: Engineered > Bioreactor > Semi-continuous > Anaerobic >... | reverse complement strand
TATAATTGCCATTTTCCCCTTTACCGTGTTTATACAGACAGACTCGGTTTTTTGAGCAAAAGGCAGGCTTTTTTCACTCTTTTCGCTTTCAGTCTTTTGAGCTTGAGTAACTTTCTGAGCTTGTACTTCGGTATTTGCATCATCATACTTTGTACCGCATTCCGTACAGAATATATCGTCAGGTTCTAATAAGGTATTGCAATTTTTACATCTACGTTCCACTACAACCCTGTTTCCGCATTTACCGCAAAACTTGGCTCCCTCTTTCAATTCGCTCCCACATTTACTACAAATCACAAGATCTCCCCCCATTAATGTTTTTCTTACGTTTTTACATCTATTTACTTGCATATCTATACTTTTTGCCCACTTTGTTGCCTTTTAACTAACAGTTTTCTTTTAATGCTTCATTAAAAATATAGCTAATAATATTACTATAAAAAAAGGCAGATTAAAATTCAACATAAATTCAACATATTTTTACATATTACATCTTCATTCCTCAAATTTTCCTGACTCAGGAGTATATTTACCGGTAACTGCAAAACAATCATAGCATCATATAGACCGTGGGCGATGATTAGTGATAAAACCCTGACTTATATTTTTGCTCCAAACAATACTAGTAAAATAGAGATGGTAAAATAAAGAATAAAGGCCTTATAATTAATAAGGCCTTCGGCAAATCTTTAAATTTGCGGGAACATACTAGGTAATATCACACATAGAAACTTACTATATAAATATATGACTATATAACTATATATTCATTTTCTAACTATATATTTATTTTCCTTATAACGATTCATCATTAAAAAACTCTTTAATTAGATTTAGCATTTCGTCGATACTTTCTTTTGCCTCAAAATCGACACCTAGCTGTATATAGTTTGGTACTTCCGCATATTTGCGTGATTGTATCCCTCTTATTTTATTGCTAAAAAATATCAGAGCCTTATAAATAGATTTTTTCAACTCTTCCACATATTCATCTCCGTCATACGGTTCAGGAATCAGAACTTCACGGCTTTCCCAGAAATGCGGCAATGATTTTATCAGCTCTTTTGCTTTTTCAACTTTTCCGGTTTTTAAATATAAAAAGATAAGGTTTATGATTGCCGTTATTCTTGATTTCACAATGAGATTGCCCTGTAAAGCGCGTTCCAGTAAAGAAATTGCTTCTTCTGCCAAATCAGCATTATTGTTCATGTCGCTCTTTTGTGTCAGCGTCAATGCAAGTTCCAGCAATAAACCGCTATTATTGGGATATAATTTCAGACCATTCCTGAGCAATGCTATTGCCTCGTCATATTGATTGTTTTCCACCAGTCCGTGTACATCATTGTGTATCTTATTGAGGTTCTCTGTCATGTATATTTCATCCATGCCAATAATTCCGTCAATTGTAGTATTAAAAAACATGGCGATGCCGGGAAGCAATGTAATGTCGGGATATGCTGTGTCGTTTTCCCAACGGCTTATGGCTTGGGGTGATACATTAAAAATCTCTGCAAGCTGTTCTTGTGTAAGTCCCTTTTTCACCCTTAATTTTCTTAGGTTTTCACCAATTTTAATTTCCATAAATCACAGCTCCTTTCCGCTTTTTGGTTTTTTGTAATCATTATACTGGGATTAGTTAGCTGTTTTAATGTCTGATTCGTTGAGAAAAAAACAACCAAAGCGAGAATTATTTGTAATCTTTTGATTGTAACCGTAAACTTATCTATATCTATACATTAAAATCACTGTTTTCACGGGCTTACGCTGAGAGTAAAACCTACTTTGCTATATCTTGACAACTTTGATTCTATAATATATAGTAGTTTAAAAGCAACGAGGCTTAAACCTCGTTGCTTTTTTTGTTTAATACCGCGCAATTTAAGAAATGAAAGAAGATAAACCCACGTATAGAAGGAGGTAATGAAGATGAGAATGATAAACCGAAAGAAATTGAAGAAAATCCTGGAAGAGGCATTCAACATAGAATATCATACAAAACAAATGTGCGACGGTAACCTGGATATAAAAATCAATATGGAAAACTTTATCTTTCTAAAAGATTTGGCAGAAGATATTAACCAAATTAACAGCACCTTTAATACATATATAAACGAAATAACCCGTATATTATCCCATCTGTCGGCTGGTAACATGGCAGTAGCCTTTTCGGAAAATGTGGTTTATCAGGGAGACTTTTTACCAATTAAAAGTGCTCTTTATAAAATCAGAAATGCTCTCAATTGCTCATTCGAAGAAATTCATAAACTGGCCACGGAAATAGACTCCATGAGTAATCAGGTTGAGAACGGCTCCTCCTTTTTGGCGACAAACACAACGGAACAGGCGGCTTTGATTTACGATTTAACCTCAACTATTCATGATATAACGGACAAGACAGTTAATAATGCGGCAAACGCAAATGCGGCTGCGAAAACACTTGATGCAATAAAGAAAGAAACCGAAACCGGCAGAAGTTATATGGAACATATGCTGTCCTCGGTGGATAAAGTAAAGTCCTCCATTGATGATATATCAAATATAATCGGCTTAATAAACGAAATTGCAGAACAAACCAGGCTGTTAGCCCTAAACGCATCTATCGAGGCTGCAAGAGCCGGTGAAAACGGGAAAGGATTTTCAATAGTTGCGGGTGAAATTAATAAACTGGCCCAGAAAAGCAGCGAAGCTGTAAGGCAAACCGCACAGTTAATAAATAATAGCCTGGCTGCGGCCGATGAAAGTGCAAAAATAACGAAAAAAACCGCAGAAAGTTTTAATAACATCCATGATTCGATTGTGGGGTTAGCAGGTTTTTGCAGAGAATTAGCAGAGCTATCCAATACACAGGCAGAAAATCTCAAGGAAACATCAGCTATCATTGCCAATATATCAGAGGCAGTACAGAGTACTGCCGCTTATGCCCAGGAAAACAGCTCAGGCGCATTGAAGCTGTCGAATATATCCGCCCATTTAAAGGAGGTCCTGCAACGTTTCAGGTTAATTGGACAAGAAAATGTATCGGTAACTAATGAGGCAATTGATAAAAATATGTGGAAGGAATCCTCACGGGAGCTGACCGACAAATTAGTGGCAAAGCTATTTTATGCAAATACTACCCAGGTTATAGATACCATACTTGAAAGGGAAATTCAAAATTATGAAGATGTTGAATGCCTGTATGTTATCAATGGAGATGGAATGCAATTAAGTCATACAATTATGAATCCAAAACTTATGGTAGAGCAGGATGAGAATTTTAAGCCGGCGTTACCCGGGGAGGATTACAGATCAAAGAAATATTTCAGGCAGGCCATGAAAAATAAGCAGGAATTGTATATTTCATCAGAATATATATCAAAAGCAACGGGAAATTTATGCAGGACAATTTCACGCGCATATCAGGGAGCTGACAAAGAATATTACGTTATTTGCATCGACCTGCTATGCAAGTTTTAGAATAGTATTACCCCATATATCAACTTACTCCACCGGGACGCCGGCCTTGCCCTTTTTCCGAATCCGTACCAAGTCCCATATTACTTATAAAGAGTATCATACCATGTAAACATCAAATACCTCTTGTCCGAATTTGTTGCCATCTTTAACACTGATTAACTTCCGGTGCTTTTATAATGTTTAACTCCAACACGCCAAATTATGAGTGAAAAAAGGAAGAATGCCAAACCTGCCGGAAGTCAGCACAAATACACCTGCATATGCTAAAAAGCCTCCCGCAAGTCCCCATAAGATTGTTATTACATTCAAAAAGTTGAGCTTTACCCCGTTTCTGGACAAACACCACAAAATAATACATAAGCCGCCAAATACTCTGGATATCCTGTGAATATGGAAATATGACCCTGCCACCGCTGCAATTGTCGAACAGGGACGCAGCAAAACCCGGTCAAAATCCCCCGAGCGAACCATTCTCCACGGGAAATAATCGAAACCTCGGAAAAAGGTTTCAGCCAGCCCAAAGCTGGTTACTGCCATTGCATATATTAAAAGAATCCTCTCTGCCGTCCATTCCCCTATACTTCCAAAACGGGAGAACATCAGGAGCAAACCTAAGGGATCGGTAACTACTACCACCAGCACCTGGATGACCATAAAGGGCCAGCCTTTATACTGAAGGCCTGACATAAAATTCATTTTTATAAGCTGAAAGTAAACCTTCATAATCAGTTATCCTCCTTGAATTACAATTGTTCTCAGTCGTTTTGCCATCAACAGTTTTCCCGATATAATAAAAACCACTGACCATAGGATTTGTATTGATACGGACGATATTGCTCTTTCAGGCGATATGGTGCCGATGTAAAGCCTGACAGGGATATCAAGATATCCGGCAAAAGGCTGGAGCCTTAAAAAACCCTGCATCCATTCGGGCCATAATTGAAGTGGCAGGTATGCCCCTGATAAAATGCTTCCTATAAGCATCATCATATTAGTTATTCCGTCTCCCCAGGTTATTTTCATACGAACCGCGCAAATAAGCATTGCATATGAAGTGCACAGCAGGAAAGCAGCCAATAAAGATACCAGCATCCACAGGAAGCCAATAAAAGAAGCAGGGAGGGATATTCTGTAGGCCGGAGGCATGATAATTCCGGTAAGCAATATAACCGAACTACGCCAAAAAAGCGGAGCCAGCCGTGCAGCAGCGCTTTTGGAGAACCATTGAAAGTATAGGTCCAACGGCCGGCACAATTCCACACTCACATCCCCGCTTGTGATTTTACCCAGAATTTCACCGTCCACACCCATTACTATCATCGGAAGAATGGCCTCCGCAAGCCAGACGTACGTAACCAATTGATTTATATTCATTCCGGCTATAATTCCAGCATCTTTTCTTTCAGCATATTGATAAAACACCAAATATACAGTTATATCAATCAGAGCCCAAAAAACACCTACAGACGCATTTGCCAGGTTTGCAAGTCGATACTGGAATCCCTCGGCGGTTTTTATCCGGAACATGGCCAGACACGCCCTAATGTTGGCAAAAACAGTTGAATTCCGAATCATAGCAGAAACCTCAATCATACCAGGCACATCTCCTTATACATAACAGCTATAATCTCATCGATATTTCCTTCATCAACGGAAACATCCTTAAGGGGAAGTTTATTAGCTATCCGTTCAATCATTGCATATGTAGCAATCTTGGACGAATCGTAATATACGGTCCATTCATTTCCATTTATCTCTATTTTTCCCGCTCCATCGATTGGAAGAGGAGCAATTTTTTCCGATAAAAATGCTTTTATCCTGCAAAGGGGGGCAAACTGCTTTTTTAATTGCTGAATTTCACCGTCAAACAGAAGCCTGCCATGCCCTATTACCATGACCCTATTGCACAGGGCTTCTATGTCATCCATATCATGGGTTGTCAAAATGATGGTTGTGCCTTTTTCCCTGTTTTCTTTCTTTAAGAATTCCCGCATTGCCAGTTTTGATACCGCATCAAGACCGATTGTCGGTTCATCCAGAAATAAAATTTTCGGGCTGTGCAGCAGCGCCGCTACAATCTCACAGCGCATACGTTGTCCCAGGGACAATTGCCTTACCGGAGTTTTCAGCAAATCTGAAATACCCAGCATATCTGCCAGTTCATTTAATCGCTTTTTATATTCCGTCTCCTTGATGTTGTATATGTTCTTAAGCAGATGAAAGGTATCACTTACGGGCAAATCCCACCATAACTGACTTCTTTGGCTGAATACCACTCCGATTTGGGATACATGGGCTAGCCGTTCTTTCCACGGTATGCGGTTTAAAATTCTACATGTACCCGAATCAGGAGTCAATATACCGCTCATGATTTTTACGGTCGTGGATTTGCCGGCGCCGTTAGGACCGATATAACCAACCAGTTCCCCTTCTTCAATTTGAAAACAAATATTTTGCAATGCATGTATAATTTCAGATTTCCGGCTGAAAGCGCCGCGGAGAATTCCGAATTTCCCCTCAGGGCGCAGTAGCACCTTGAAGCTTTTTGATATTCCCTCCATTAGTACTTGAGGCACAAAAATCCCTCCTTCATTTAGTTACGATTCTATTTACGATTCATTTTTTATGGTTTATTTAATTAAGATATTTGTAATCCGGTAGCATAATTCGGGAATAAATGTTTTCTCGGTGCTGTTAATTCATTAACTTATTAGAATAATTGTTCTAGAATAATAATTCTTATTGATGATGGATTCATGCAACTCCGTATTGCAAACTTCGTATTACAATTAACGCAATTGTATTCCTTATTCGCTTCCGTTGTCTCTTGCAGCATTCAAATTTTAACCTAAATGTTTAAAAAAATAAAATACCCGTTACCATATCCCTATGGAACGTTAAAAACAAAACAGGGTTTTATTTCCTTCTTTCTATGTCTAACAAAATTTTTCTTGACATGTTGATGTTTGTCTGTTATGCTATATATAGACTTGTTACTTGAAGTAACAGGTTTATTTATTTTACTATCTTTTTAAATCAAGTTACGGTATCAGTTTATGGTTCAACATCAAAATAACGTCATTAGTTCTTCACAAACTTTGTATATGTATTTTTACCTCCCCAAACAAGGTTTTTGCATGATACACCCTACTTATATTGATAACGATCAATTACCATGATAAAATCAAACTAATAACAAATTATATCCCATATACTGGCAAGAATGGATTTACATGATAAAGTTAAATTTATCCGGTCAACATATTCGAAATTAATATTAGGCTCAGTTATGACGTATTATTTAAAAGAGGTATATTATATGGTAAATACTGAATGGAGATGATGTAATATGAAAGAAGAGAAAAAATGAAAGTAATTGTTATATGTTACATCATAGCATTTATATGTGCAATTTGTTACGTTGCGTTTATTCTATATTTGATTCATATATCTCGTTTCAATAAGTACTGGGACAGCAAGTATGATTCTCTCATAAAATTTATTGGTTATACTTTAACTATAGGTACGTTTATTCCACATTTCATAATATTATATACATATATAAAAAAAGAATAAAATCTCCTCCGTAGCAATGCCATTTATAAACACACGCTAAGGAGGAGATTTTTTCATCTATTTTTATTTCACAGGTCTTTTATTTCCTATTTTTCTTCTATTCATCTACACAACTCTATTCATCTACATAATTTGTGCTTGTGTCAATGCTTATTGTATTAGTAGCCCCGTCCCATGTAACACCAAAGTCAAAGGCTTTTGCTATATCCCTTAGTTTGAAGTAGTTGTAGCCATTGATGTTATATGCCGTCAAGGCTATTTCTTCACCGTCTTTATAGATCTTTGAAGTAGTGGGAGTTGCAACTTTAGCTTGGCCGTCACCCTTAGTTAATTCTCCGCCTACCGGAGTGTAATTTTTGTTTGAAATTAGAAGAATTGCATTGTTTACCCCGTCCCAAGTAACTTCAAAATTCTTCTCGGTATTGTTTACGGCCTGTGCTAAATCTCTTATCTTGAAGTAGTTATAACCGTTGACATTATAAGCTTCAAACTCAACAGCTTTGCCGTTTACCAATACTGTAGAGGTTGTCGGGTTTACATTTATCTTATTTAATTCTTTAGAATCCGAAGTTTCAGATTGAGTGTTTTCACTTAAATCTTCAGGAACCTGAGTTTCGGATGAATCATTTTCAGTTGTAGTAGTTTCAGGTTGAGTATTCTCAGAGGAAGTATCTTCAGATAAAGTATCTTCCGATGAAGTATTTTCAGGTATGGTATTTTCTCCGGATTGGGTATCACCTATATGAATGCAGAAAACGGCTGCAGGACTGGAAGAAATAAGTCCGTCATCTGTAAAAATAAAAATATACTTGCCAGGTTCATGTAAAACTGCAGAAGTACCGTCAGCAATCAACCAGTGTCCCGGCCTCTCGGTATAAACCTGTTTATTTTCAAAATCATTCACGTATTCATCAAAGGAATAGAATATGGGCTCATAGGAATATGCTATATGATCTCCCTTATAACTAAAATAAAAAGTTCTTAATGCGCTTTTTGCAACAACGGATACCGGTGCGGAGTCTGCATAGTATACAGGGACACCACCATTAAAGTTGTTATAATATTCCAAAACATCTTTAATGGTTATAACTCTGTCCTCGTCATAATCATAGTAAACTGCCATTTCAAGAATTTCAGGGTCATCAAAATATACTTCTGCGTCTGCTTCACTTAATATTACGTTTTCCTTTGATGAAATGTTTGTCAGCTCTACTACAATGCTTCCTTTAACATCTTGACTGCTATACCCTCCGTAAAATGTTTCAGTCGTAGCTGCATAAGCCGTTGTAGTAAGTACAAGTAAAAATACTAAGGCTGTTATTACAGCTGATGTAAAACGTTTGCTCAATTTTATCCTCCCCTTCATAGTCTGTATTATTATTAATCAGGACAGATCTATTTGTCCTGACAAACATAAAGCATACTTTTATGTATATCGACATATATCGACATTTCTTTATACATTTCAATTAATTTTTATCGTTCGAACATTTTCAGGAGAAACATTTTCATTTTTTCGTATTTACCGGTATACGGATGTTCCCGCAAAGGTAAATTAAAATATGTGCGGCCTTCCAAAACCGTGGTCGGGTGTGTAAATTCCCTAAAGCCCCACTCTCCGTGGTATGCACCCATCCCTGAATGTCCTGTCCCGTTAAACGGAGCGCCTTTTACCATAATATGCATGCAAACTTCGTTGATACATCCTCCGCCGTATTGCTGGGTGGACATAACCTTTTTCGCCCATTTCATATCTTTGGTGAAAACATACATAGCAAGAGGATGTTCCCTGTCGGCAATGATTTCCGTCAGATTGTCGATTTCTTCATCCTTGAAAGGTACAATCGGCAGAAGAGGACAAAAGAGTTCCTGCCTGACTATATCCTCATCTATTTTAACAGGGTAAATAATAGTGGGAGCGAAGCGCCTCGTTTCTTTGCTGCCGGTTCCTCCGAGAATTATCCTGTCTTTATATTCTTCCGCCAGCTTCTGACATCTTTCATATGCAGCATCGTTAATGAGTTTCGGATATTCTTCATTTTCTTCGGGCTTTTCACCGATTTGCCTGATAAATTCATTCTTTAATGCCTCAATAAAGGAATCCGCTATCTCATCAGCCACTGCGACCTGATTAATATTAATACAAACCTGTCCTGCATTGCAAAGCTTAAAAAAAGCGATTTTTCTTGCAGCATCCTTTATGTTTGCGTCTTTTCTGACAATACACCAGTTGCCGTTTTCACCTCCAAGCTCAAGGGCCACCGGTGTCAGGTTCTTGGCTGCTTCCGTAAGCACATGCTTACCCACTGCCGGAGAACCGGTATAAAATATTTTGTCAAACCGCTGTGCAAGGCACATGTCTGCTACATCATGACCGCCGTCTATAACCGTAACATAGTTCTCAGGAAATGTATCAGCAATCAGTTTCTGCAAAGCCCCGGTACTGGCCGGCGATTTTGAGCTTGCCTTAATTACTGCGGTATTGCCCCCTGCAATACATGCCGTCAATACACCCAGCGATAGAAGAATAGGGAAATTAAAGGGGCTGATAATCAAGGAAACACCGTACGGCATTTTATATACCGTGGTTCGTGTGCTCGGGAAGCACATAAGGCCGCTGAAATGCCTTTCCGGCCTTGCCCATTTTTTCAGTCCCCGTAAGGTTTCGTTAATCTCTACGATTACAGGACCAATATCGCACAAATATGCCTCTACTTTGCTGCGGCCGAAATCTTCGTACAACGCTTTTTCCAGCTCTTCCTCATGTTCAATGACAGCTGCCTTTAGTTTTTTCAACTGCTGTAATCTCCAATTGACATCAAGGGTGATCCCGGAACGAAAAAAGCTTCTCTGCTTTGCCACAATCTCCTGTATCTTTTCCAACGTATAAGCCATAAATATTACCTCCTTTAGAAATAACAGCTTAGCGATAACATGCATAAAGGCTAAGGTAATGACAACAAACAGAAATGTGTTATGCTGTTTTTGCACCAGAAGGTAGCAGAATCAAGCACAATGGAATAAGCATAGTCCTCAGCAAGGTCATCGAAAATAAGGTCCTCATTTTTTGTTCAGATTCGTTTAGTTTTGTTTCTTCTATTTCCGGAGATTCAACGAAGGAACCTTTTAAATCCTCTTTTTGAATTTGAAGTAATATAACTGCCACTAATGAAAAGACAATTGCAATCGGTATAATCAGTCCCTTCTTTTTCATTGTGCCACCTCCGTGAAAATTTAATTAGACAAAATAGATTTATCAGGAAAATAATAGCGTTAAAAGCGAGATTGTAAATATGCCGCTAGCTTATGAAATACATCGCTAGCCTATGCGATAATACCATTTAAGTAAATCATCATATTTTCCACTGAAATGATAACTTCTTCCGTTTTTATTTTCACCATCTATATTTAATCCCAGGTGTCTCAAAATTTCCTGAGATTTTATATTTTTCTTGTTTGCATATGCTTCAACATTCTGAATTTCCGGAGGTAAATTTGATATCAAAAAGCCATACAAAGCTCTAAATATACCTTTACCCTGCCAATCGGGCCGGATTTGAATTTCTTCCATAATCAGGTTATTGTTATCAATATTATACTGAAAGAATCCTATTAATTCATTATCTGAATATATTAATATGACTTTTCGCTGTTCCCTTTCAAGTTCTCTTTTTAAGCCGCAAAACCAAGACCTATAATCATCTTTATATGAATTCCCCGTAGGTGCTATTTTCGACATATTGGCTGCTAAAATACAAAAAATATTTTTAGATAAATTGTCAAATTTAAGTTTATCCAGGTATGCAAATTTTATCATACAATCACTTCCAGTATTAATTTATTACAGGGACTAATATAATATAAAGCCAATCATCCAATCAAGCCAGATAAAATAAATATGACGAAGCTAGCTATTTATCATCCGTTGTACAAAATATTAATAACAGTTTCAGTACTTACACAGGTATTAATCAGCGGCTGAAGTTTATTAAAAGCTTTTGCAGGATCCCCCACAAGTATATATCCGACAAACATTTCGTTACGAAATATCAGTTTGGAATAACTAAAATTCTCTTTATCGACTCTTCGGTTTATTTCATAAGTAACTACGGAGTTATCAGGCCGGATAACACCTGTCTCACCTGAACTGACAACTCTTGTCCCCATTGTGGAAAGTACATAAGGAATATCAGTTGCTTTGTAAACAGCATTTCCTCCAGCTGCATTTGTTCCTGCAACCTGCCCTTGTTTACTGGCCACTGTCCATTGTCCGAACCATTTGCCATTGACGCTTGCCACATCTCCTGCTGCATATACATTTTTTATACTGGTCTCCATTTTTTCATTAACATTCACAAAGCGATTCATACTAATACCCGTATCCTGAAAAATAGCAGTGTTTGGGGCAACACCCACCGTTACAATAACAACATCAGCTTCAAGGGACGTATCATCAGCCATAAATACTTGTTTGACACGGCCATATTTATCCCCTTCAAAACCTGTTACAGATTTTCCGCAGAGCACTGATATACCCAGGCTCCTCACCTTATCCTCAAATATTTCCGAGCCCTTTTCATCTAGTTGTTTGGGTAGAAGCCTGGACATGCTTTCTATCAGAGACACGTTAATACCCATCCTAGAAATTTCGTATGCAGCCTCAAGCCCAAGTAAGCCGCCACCAATAACAACCGCCTTTTTTGCGTCCATAAGGCTCTTGTTTATTTCGACAATATCCTCTATGGTCCATATGGTATGGATACCCGAGAGCTGCTTCCCTTTAAAGGGAGGCATTATCGGTGTGCTTCCGGTAGTTAGTATTAAGCTGTCATAAACATACTCTTTGTCATTTGCCCTGATTTTCTTGGATTTTACATCTATTTCCGTAACTTTTGAGGATTTTTCAACCTGAATTCTGTTTTTCTCAAACCATTCATCATTGTTGATTTCAAGTTCATCACCCTTTATACTCTTGCCAATATAATTACATAAGCGGAGCCTGTAATACGGCAAATGATTATCCTCACAAAACATAATTATATCAGCATCCGGATCCTGGGCTCTGGCTGCCTTTGCTGCTGAAAGTCCTGCGGCTCCGTTTCCTACAATTAGAACTTGTTTTGAATTGCATGTATTATTTTTAATCATATCAAATTTCCTCCGTAAAAGCAGTTTTTCTTAGCATATTATACCACTCCGGCAATACTTGTAACCCTTATATTAACTATGTTTTTATTCACTTTCAATCCTTTTCAGTCTCATACCGGTTTATTACTTCATGTGCTGGTCAAAGTATAAAATTGCAAGGTATATATTAACATAATATACTTACAAACTTAACTGTTATATACTTATAAGATTATATAAGATTATGTAACACATATATTACTTATTAAAAACGTTCAATATAAATTCAAAAGGAATGATAACCCAATGGAAGTTGGGTATCTATGCAAGACAAATTGTAATAAAAATTCTGTTATACTTCAGGAAGGCAAAACAATATCCTATTTATGGTTGGCGAAAGAAGATTTTTTTGAATTTATTGTTCTCTAGCTATTTATACTTTTCGGATTTTCGGGTATGCAATGAAAAAGAACCTTGGAAATCTGAAAATAATATCCCCGTTTTTTTGCTTGGGATATCTTTGCATCAAAGCTTCCATTAGCTCACTTTCAAATACCGTTTTCTCAGCATCAGGCAGGACACTGAGGTAAGGCCGCAACCCGGTACCTCGGTACCATTCCAGGATGTCGTTATGGGATTTCATAACATGATAATATACTGTTTCCCAAATGCAAAACTCTTCCGATATTTCAGATAAAAGATCATAATATTCGCTTTGGCTAAGCGTATAAAAAAATCGCGGTTCTGTGATATATTTTTTCCATTTTTCTGAAGATATAAGTTCATCTATGGTTTTTTGGATTGGTTCGTTAAAATTCATCGGCACCTGGACTGCCAAAACGCCATTTTCATTTAATAGATTTAGCATATTTCTTAAAAGATGTTCATGATCCGGTACCCACTGAATGCATGCATTTGAGAATACTATATCAAAATCACTGTCCAATTCTGACAGGTCCTTGCTGACATCACAGATTTTGAAATCTAAATTCGGGTATTTCGTTTTCGCTGTTTTGATCATTTCTTCCGATTTATCTACTCCAAGGATATAAGCATCCGGATATTTATTATATAAAACCTCGGTACTGTTTCCAGGCCCACAGCCTATATCCAGTATTTTCTTAGGATTAGGCATATTGATACGATTAACTAAATCGATAGCCGGCTGTGTTCGTTCTGTTTTAAACTTCAAATACTGCTCGGAATTCCAATCCATAATAAGAAACCTCCGTTTCTGACCGTTTATGAAAAGGGGCTTTCCCAGGCACTTATAGGAAGTCCCTTTTTGCCTTTCCTTTTATACCTGTTCCTATCTTCTTTTATAAACGACTATTTCCGGATCTGAACCATTGCATCCGTATTCGCAGACAAGTAAGTAATTCTCATCGGCCGCCACACCATAATACCGCTCTTTTCCCTTGATTTCGACCTGGTTCCCCAAATACACCTTATCATCTTCCAGCAATTTTACCTTTTGCCCATTGGGAAGTGTATATTCCAGATTAATATATGAACCGTCCAGTAAATTCAAATCAGTCAATTTCAATCTTTCTATTCCCAGTGAATTAAATTCCTCAATAAGTGTAGATTTTAAATTTAAGAGTTTTTCCATTTTCAATACCTTCCTTTATTTCTGAATAATTTATTGATTTATAGTTTTGTCCTCATCGGAACGGCTACTCGCACACCTGTTTCCGTACTCGCACCCAAATTCAGACAGGGCGCATCATCGGATTTTTCTCATCCAAATCGTTCAAAGGAGTAATTCTTTATGGCCTCGTTTACTATTCCGATTGCGAAGGGGACTTCTACAAAAAAATGCATGGTTCTTTGTGTCGTAAAAAATCAGCTTTCTTGCCGGCCTTTCCACTACAGTCACAGTAACCGTTCGCAATACCCTCTCGCTCTACACAGGCTCCATCCCTTCTTTTAGGATATAGTAGGCTTCAATGGGATAATGGACAAACCAGTTTATCGTCGGAATCTCCTCGTGATATTTTTGAGGAGTAAGGCCAAACTGCCTGAAAAATGCCCGCGTAAACCCGTCGTGTGAATCAAAGCCGCTCCTCAATGCAACATCTATCACTTTTTCCTCTGCAGACTGCAAAGCCTGTGCAGCTCTGGTAAGTCGCAGAGCACGTATGGTTCAAAAAGTTACCGGCCGGTCAGTTCTTTAAAAATACGTGCGGCATGATATTTACTATAACCAGCGGCATTTGCAACATCATCCAGTGTAATGTTTTCATCCAGATTCGTAATGATATAATGTTGCATTCTGCTTACAGCTTTTACTTTGTCCGGTAATTCCATTTTCCACCTCCGGCATCAAGTATAGCAAAAGAAACAGTAAAAGTTAACTACTCGACCTAAATTGCGAAATATATATTACACTCCTGGTATCATTGCCATCAATGTTACACACTCATCATTTTTCTTATTTCTTCTATTCCTTTATCCAATACGGAATCAACACCATTTTTATAATCATCAAGGGTAAGTTCGCATTTTACATGGGGTTGATTTAACACAAATGGGCAATCCCCATGATTCTCGATATAATCACTTCTTTTTGTCTTTCTCTCTTCCATTTCCCCGAAAATCCTCTTGTAATTCAAGCATATCAGGACTTCTTATATTTACTGACAAAATATCCCGTTTGACCATGTATTTCTGTGTCGGACTGCCATACGTTAATATTAATCAATAATGTAATGTTTGTCATAATATTATTACCCATCCCCCCTCTATAGTTTCATTTCATTCAACAAATCGATAAAAGCCTTAAGTGCAGGAGACATCCATTTTGTTTTATGGTAAAGCACCTGGGTAAATATGTGAAAATCAGGCCCCTTCCAATTTAACTTGACAAGTCTTTCTTGCCGAAGCTCTTCTTCAACGGCAATCTGGTCAGAAATGTAATACCCATTCCGCACAATACTAAATGTTTTATTGCATGGACATTGCTGGTTTCTATAATTGAACGGGGCTTAATATTAAATTGGGACATTATGCTATCGAAAAGCGCTCTATAGCCACAGCAAGGTTCTCTGTTAAAATCAGTGGTTCTCCCGACAAATCTTCAGGATAAACATTTTCTCTGGCGGCAAAAGTATATCCGGGTGAACACAAAAGCGCCATTGGTTCAGGAATCTCCAACACCTTAACGAAATCGCTGTCTGTTATTCTTTGATCAACAAAAAATGCTATGTCAATTGTATTCTCCTTCAGTGAGCGCAAAAACGCAGCTTTGGCCCCGAATTTTATTAATATCTCCACATCAGGATACCTTGAGTGGTATTCTCTTAATAGTTTGGGCAGCCTTGTTGTACATAAAGATTCGACTGCACCGATGACTAAAGGCCCTCTGGGTTTATTCGAACTTGCAGCTATGTTTTTTGCATCGTTCGACAGCTTCAGCATCTGTTCAGCCAGTGGCAGCAGTTTCTTCCCTTCCGGTGTTAACTTGATATTATGACCCAGACGTTCAAACAGCTTCACATTTAGCTCCTGCTCAAGCAATTGAATTTGCGTAGTAATGGAAGATTGAGCATAGCCCAATTCCTGCGCTGCTTTTGAAAAACTTTCAAGTTTTGCGATTGTTATAAAAGATTTTAATTGCCGCAGTTCCATTGTACACACTTCCTTATGGTATCGTTTTACGGTATCGCTTCTATTATCGATTCTATTGATTGATTGATTTTATAGAATATATTAATTTTACATATTATTTACAATATGATATCATCCTTCTAAACATATCAAAATATTTATTCTAAACATTTCATAATATTCATTTTAAGGATTGAAAGGGGGTATAAGTATGAATGAGTTTGCGGAAGTTAACCAGGAACTGATTAGATTGATTAATGAATGGGAGCCAATACTTTCTAATCTTCCGGAAAATGTAATAACCAAAAGGAGAAATCATCAAAACAGGACAATCAAGCAGATTCTCGGCCATATGATCGATTCAGCTTCCAATAATACGCACAGGATAATCCATTTGCAATATCAGCCCAGTCCTTTAATATTTCCTGACTACGCAAACCTTGGGAATAATGACAGGTGGATCGCAATTCAAAATTATCAAGATGAAAACTGGGATCACATGATCCAGCTTTGGAAATATTCCAATCTTCATATTGTTCATGTTATTAACAACGTATCTAAAGATAAATTGGACAATGTATGGATCAACGCACTAAACAAAGCCATATCACTTAGAGAAATGATTATTGATTATCTTCGACATTTCAAGCTGCATCTAAATGAAATAAATGATTTGATACAAAATAAATAAAGCAAATAGAATGAAATGAATTTTGAGTATGAGAAATATAAAAAACTCCTTTCCGACATCCGGCATGTATTAGCAAATGTAAAGCGGAAAGGATTTTTTTCGATAATTTCGGTTTGTATTTATACTTTCTGTTTGTATTCCAATCAAAGCAATCCATTGGAATGTCATCATATCTCAAATCTGAATTGGTGCCTGAATTTCCTTACCACAAAGTAACACGATGGATTACCTGTGAGCAAACAAATGCTCCAGGATATCTCTTCTCATTTCCCTACCTCCAACTTAATCATTATGCCATACTTTTTATGTCTTTCATCGGCTCTCCCCAGGAACCGGCCTCTGTACCGTCCCACTTGAAATATGTTTGCCAGATGGTACGTACAGGCCGAATAGTTCTCATCCGCTGTTCCACGCTTAACGTTTCATCACATATAAAATCTTCAACAAGCACATTTCTGATTTTGCAAAAGAATACCTCACCGCCGTCAAACTCAACAGATCTGTCAACTTCCAGTTCAAAAACCCATGGGCTTTTAACAAGGACAGGTACATTTAAAACCCGGCCCTTTTCAATCTCAACAGAAACTTTCATTTTATCCTCGTTATATCCTTCTATGTTTCCGAAATAATCGGCAATCAGCAGCAGTTCTTCCGTGACAAGATTTGCAGAGAAAACTTTTGTTACGTGGATACGATCTCTTGTCAGCTTTTCTCCGCCGATGCAGGCCATTACACCCAGTTCCTTGTCCCAATAATAGCTGAACCAGCAAAATAACCCGAAATTCGGTGTTCCGTCCTCCCTGTATGTACCGAAAACAAATAATGTCTGAGGACAAAAATGGTTGCTAATAGGTATTGATTTTTTCATAACGAACACTCCTTTACCGTTTTTTTTAATCGTTTAATCATCCTTTAATTTGTCCTTTTGGCTTTCCTTCTTCAGTTTTTGCGCCAAAGAAGTATGAATCCGTATATTGGAAAATAAGAAGTTCAAAATAGAAGTAAAGTCATAATAGTATGATCAATTTTCATTTTATCTTTGCTTCTCCAATCATCCGATAATTTTTGACATGAGAAACTCCTGCCAAAATTCCAGAAACCGTCCGGGTCTCTTTTTTCCTTCAGGCAATTTAACTCTTCTTCAAATTCTTTTTTGAAACAGGAAAATTTGGAAAGAAGAAAATACACTCTATATAGCTGAGAAAATTCGTTATTTAAGCCTCGATCTAACACAACACTTGTATATCCTATCTTTTCACCGTTATGATGTAACCATTTCAGGTAATTCTGCTTTAGTTCATCGCTTATTTCCGCCTGCATGTTACTAAATAACTCGATAACATAGATTGAATTTAACCCAATATAACTCCCGTGAATATCACATCCCAGCAACTCTTTCGATATCTTGTTTGCTCTGTCCTTGTTATAATCACCGTCTGCAAATGCTTCCTTTAAAATAGTATGCCAGCAGTCGAATATTTTCATATATTCATTACAATTTGAACCAAATACTGACAGTTTCGAAGCCACAAACAGGGGCTGAGCCGGCCTATACCATTTATTCTTTTCAAAACCGTCCGGCCATTCAATTTCACCCTTTAATATTTTCTCCATGTAGTCACATAGTTTATCTACCAATGAATTTCCCCGTTGAATATCCAACATCTTTATCGAATCAACAGCAATTTCAGTAGTAGGAAATTTTTGCTTTATTTTTGAGTTTCGGGAATGAAATCTTCCATACCCACCGTCATCAAACTGATTTGACTTCAGCAGTTCAACCCATTTGCTGTGATAGAATTCATCAAAAAGTTCCTTTTCAATTTCCTGCTTGAGCATTCTTTTTATTCTGTATCTGACTGCAGCACAGGGGGATAGCTCCTGAATCCGATCGATTACTTTAAATCCGTTGTTCATACCGTACTTCCTTTCGTTATTTTATTTACACTGGATGATGTACTTTGCTAAATACAATTAAACGTGGTATATCTTACTTTTTAATGTAATATATTCCACATTATTTGTCAAACCGTGAATTTATAGCATGCAAAACAGCAAACAGTTTATTAATGTTGCGTCTCACTTCACATGGCATGAGTTAACGGAATTAATGTCTATCGATTGACTAATCCGGAAAGTTTGTATATTATGTATTTATCAATGTTTTATTATATAAGCTATATAGGTTGTGTAAATTATGAGTGATGTGTTAAATGGCGAAATTTTTCCGGTTTATATATATTCAAAGGTTATTTCCGGAATGGAAAACTGAGAAAGTACCTCTATTGTGAATGTTATTTCTTAATTGGGTGATTAAGACCGATAGCAATCTTAAAACAGCCGAAAAGACATAATCCTATAAGCAGAATTGATGAATTTTATTCAGAAGCGGCTAATCACTAATGAGACATTGATAGTGTCTTGTCAAGTGGTGTAAAATGATTTCTACTTTATCATTTTTTCACCTCATTTATGTAATAAAGCTACTGGTGTCAATGTAAATTCATTTATCGATGTAATCTTTGACATT
>Ga0134092_1001651_pt1 | contig 19001 bp, 10 predicted proteins | sample 3_6taG_FD_94454 | JGI IMG/M metagenome (GOLD analysis project Ga0134092, IMG submission 94454) | Switchgrass degrading microbial communities from high solid loading bioreactors in New Hampshire, USA - 3_6_20_6_A3 metaG | ecosystem: Engineered > Bioreactor > Semi-continuous > Anaerobic >... | reverse complement strand
TCCAAGCGGGCATCCGGCATCATGCGGCGGCCCGCTTCCTTTATATTGGAAAACCCACTGTGGCACTCGACAACTTTAGTGGTGCTTCCTTCTCCATCGAACATATACTGGTGATAAGTTCCGCGGAGAAAACGACTGCATTAAAGGAGTTTTGCAGTGTGAGGACATTCAAGAAAATCGTAAACTTTATGTTCAGCCGCCTTTTTATGGTGGCGATGATGCTCCTTGCCCAAATCTGCCTGTTGCTGATTCTGGTCTTTGCCTTTAGCCAGGTGGGGTTTTACACTTATCTCTTTCTCAACCTCATCAGCCTGCTGGTGGTGCTGTTCATCATCAACAACAACGAACACCCCTCCTATAAAATCACCTGGATTATATCCATTTTAAGTTTCCCCATTGTGGGTGGAGTGTTTTACCTGGTTTTAGGCAACAAGCGGCTTTCCGAGGCGATGTTGGAACAGTCCAGCCAGGCCATTGAGGAAACTAAACAGCATATGCCCGCCAACCATCTTTGCGACCATGCGCTGATGAAGGCTTCCCCCTCTCTGGGGCTCCAGAGTCGATACATCTACAATATGAGCGGAAACCCCTTGTGGGAGGACGTGGATTCCATGTACTTCCCCTTGGGGGAGCTGATGTTCGAGCGTATGATGCTGGAAATGGAACAGGCGGAAAAATACATCTTCCTGGAATATTTTATCGTCAAGCCGGGGATCATGTGGAGCCGGATCTTCGAGCTGCTCAAGCGCAAGGTGGCCCAGGGCGTGGAAGTGCGGTTTATGTACGACGACATCGGCTCCATCCGCACCCTTCCCAAAGGGTATGACCGCATCATCCGGGAAGCGGGCATCAAGCTGTGCGTGTTTAACCCCTTCCGCCCCCGCATCAATATGATTTACAACAATCGGGACCACCGCAAAATTCTTGTTATTGATGGAAAAACCGCCTTCTGTGGCGGCATCAACATCGCCGACGAATACATCAACGCCGTGGACCGGTTCGGCCATTGGAAGGACACCGGCATCATGATTAAGGGGCCCGCCGTTTGGAGCTTTGCCTTTATGTTTTTGCAGCTCTGGAAGTTCGCCACGGGGGAAGACATCGACTACAACGCCTATCGTGCCCCTGCCACTCCCTATCTTCCCACACCCAAAGGCCTTGTGCAGGTGTTTGGCGATAGCCCCCTGGACCGCGTCAACGTGACCGAAACCGCCTACCGCAACATCATTTCCCGCTCCACTCAGTATGTGTACATCACATCTCCCTATCTTGTCATCAACTACGAAATGGAAAGCGTTCTCTGCGCCGCGGCGGAAAGCGGCATCGACGTCCGGATCATGACCCCCTATCACTACGATAAATGGTATGTCCACGTGTTGACCCGTTCTCACTACGCCCGGCTGATTCGCTCGGGAGTTCGCATTTTTGAGTATACGCCCGGTTTTATCCACGGCAAAACGTTTGTGTCCGACGACGAAATCTGCATGGTGGGCACCTGCAATATGGATTACCGCAGCTTTTACCTGCATTTTGAATGCTCCGCCAGCTTTTACGGCAGCGATACGGTGATGGCGGTAAAACAGGACTTCCTGGAATGCCAAAAGCAGTGCCACGAATACACCTTGGAAGAAGTGGAGAAGGTTCCCCTGCATATCCGTGCGCTGCGGGCGGTGCTGAAAGTGTTTGCTCCACTGATTTAGTACCTCATGCAAATCATATTCAACGATGAATAGCGCTGAAGGGCATCATCCCGGCTCGCCTCTTTAAGGTGCTTGCAAATCCATCGGGCCATGTACTTGTAATTACTCAAGCGTCCATGAAATGATTACTGTTAGATGAAAATTAGCTATTTCTCATCACCCAAAATACGTTTATGCCAAAATGCGAAAGCTCCCGCTTAGTACGGGAGCTTTTGTACTTTAAATTTGGGCTGTTAAAAAGCAGGAACGCAGGGGAACCCTTTACAGCCTGCGTGCTTTACCCACGAATAATCTAATCACACAAGGCATAAAGAAGCCCCCGGCATGGAGAAACCGGGGGCAATCATTATGCGATTAACTTACACTCACACTTACAACTAACCGATTACAGACCGGTGTTGGGGTTGTAGGTGTTAGGAGTCTCAACGACTTCGCCGCCACCCATGGGAGGAGCTTCGGGCTCTTCAACCTCGGGAGCCTCTTCGGTGGGCTCTTCTTCAGCGCCGCCGAAGTCAACCTTAGCGGTGGTCAGGATATACTTGCTGGCCAGAGGCAGCTTCTTATCCTTGGTGGTGCCCAGCAGTTTGCCTTCGCCGTTGTATACGAAGAACTCACGGTCCAGGTTCTTGAACTCAACGGTGGCGTTAGCCATGTTGTTCTGGTATACAGTGTAGATGGAGTCTACTTCAGGATTGTTCTCGATGATGTCCTTGTCAGCGTCAGACAGATCGGTGTCAACGTTGAAGTAGTACTTCTGACCCTTCACAACGGTCTTGGTGGCGAATACGATTTCGTCTTCGTCGCCCTGGAACTCAACGTTGCGAACAGTGGCGTCCGCCTTCAGGTAGATGTGACCGTAGCTGGAAGCCTCGGTCTGGCCCTCTTCGATGATCTCTTCTTCGTTGGAGATGGTGAAGTTCAGCTCGGCTTCAGGAGCGTCCTTGGTGGAACCCTTGAAGGTCAGAGCCAGCTTCAGAACTACGTCGGTCTCGCTGGTCTTGGTGTAGTACTTCACGGTGCGGATGCGTACATCGGGCTCAGTGTCGCGCAGCTCGGCGTCACGGATGGTGTTGGCGGTGTTCTTCTGATACACACGGCGCAGACCAACCTTGCTCAGCTGGCTGGAGCGAATCTCAGCATCCAATGCATGAACAGTGGCAGTAGCATCGGAACCGTCGGTCTTGTCTTTCCAAGTGAACAGTTCAGGGGTGATGGGCAGATTGAAGGTGTGATTGCCGGTTACGTCAGTAGCGAAAGTAGCAACGGCAGCATCCCAAATCGCTTGAGCGCCAGCATCGAAACCGGTAATCTCATACTGGCTGGGAACCTTAGTAGCAGGTGCGGCAAAAGCTACAGTAGCCATGCCAACTACCATCATGACAGCAAGTACAAGGCTCAGTACTTTTTTCATGAATAAATCCTCCTTATTTTGTGTAAGCATTTTGTTGCTAAATTGGGGGAAGCTCTCCATCATTTCCCCAACTGCACACAGTTTACCATAAAGTTTTGCAGATTGCAAGATCTAATTTGCAATTTTTGTAACTTTTCTGTAACCTGTTTGCAGCTTTCAGTTAATAAGTGTCAAGCTTTTTTCATTTTGCTGCATGCAGTTTCAAATTTTTTTGTAAACATTTTTTCTGCACCCTTCTGCTAATAGTGGCATATCTCTCGGATGTAGTACAAGATGTTGAGCCCCTGCATTTTTTCGATTTTTTGCGCCAAAAAACGGGAATGGGAAAATCCCATTCCCGCCCGCTTTTGGGTTCACAAAAAATTTACAAATTTACTTTTCCGCCGCCTGATAATGCACGCTCTCCAAAGGCAAAGCGTTCAATGTTAATTATTCAGCCTTTGTTATATCTTTACAAGGCATAAAGAAAGCCCCCGGCATGGAGAAACCGGGGGCAATTATTATGGTTAACTTACACTTACAACTAACCGATTACAGACCAGTGTTGGGGTTGTAGGTTTTAGGAGTCTCAACGACTTCGCCGCCACCCATGGGAGGAGCTTCGGGCTCTTCAACAGCGGGAGCCTCTTCGGTGGGCTCTTCTTCAGCGCCGCCGAAGTCAACCTTAGCGGTGGTCAGGATATACTTGCTGGCCAGAGGCAGCTTCTTATCCTTAGTGGTGCCCAGCAGCTTGCCGTTGCCATCGTATACAAAGAACTCACGATCCAGGTTCTTGAACTGAACGGTGGCGTTAGCCATGTTGTTCTGGTATACGGTGTAGATGGAGTCTACTTCAGGATTGTTCTCGATGATGTCCTTGTCAGTATCGGACAGATCGGTGTCAACATTGAAGTAGTACTTCTGGCCCTTCACAACGGTCTTGGTGGCGAATACGATTTCGTCTTCGTCGCCCTGGAACTCAACGTTGCGAACGGTGGCGTCAGCCTTCAGGTAGATGTTGCCATAGCTGGCAGCCTCGGTCTGGCCCTCTTCAATGATCTCTTCATCGTTCTCAATGGTGAAGCTGTACGAATATTCAGGAGCATCCTTGGTGGAGCCTTTGAAAGTCAGAGCAACCTTCAACTCTACGTCGGTGTCACTGGTCTTGGTGTAGAACTTCACAGTACGAACGCGAACATCGGAATCAGAAGTGCGCAGCTCAACGTCGCGGATGGTGTTGGCAGTGTTCTTCTGATACACACGGCGAATACCAACGTTGTTCAGCTGGCTGGAACGAACAGAAGCGTCGGGAGAGACGCCAGCAGCAACCAAGTTAGTCACGTCATTGCCGTTCTTGTCTTTCCATTTAAACATACCAGCAGTGATAGGCAGGTAAGAAGACATATTGGCTTTGCTCAGGTCGTCGCCCTCAGGAACCCACTCGTCGAAGGCGGGGTTGAAGCCAGTGATCTTCCAGCCGGTGGGAACAGTCTTGATTACAATATCACCGCTCAAGTCAACGGTCAGAGTATTAGGACCAGAGGTAGCGTCCTCAAATACTAAATCAAGGCCATCCAGACTATCGCCAAGAGCAGCAGCAGGATCAACAGTCAGCTTCAGAACGACCTTGTCAGCGGCAGTAATCTCAGCAGCAATAGCAGAGAAATAAGCAGCTGCTGTGCCAGTGGTCGGCTCCAGAGTACCGGGAGCATCGGTGGTGGCGCCAGTCAAATCAACAGTTACGGTAATTTTTTGGCCGGGTGCGACATAACCAAGGTCGGCAGTAGCAGTCGCAGTACCGGAGAGTTCACCAGTAGCGGCGGCGAATGCCATGGTAGACATACCAACTACCATCATGAGTGCAAGGACAAGACTCAGTACCTTTTTCATGAATGAATCCTCCTTATTTTTGTGTAAGCATTTTGGTGCTAATTTTGGGGGAATCTCTCCATCATTTCCCCAACTGCTCACAGGTTACCATAAATTTCCGCTAATTGCAAGACCTGATTTGCAATTTTTGTAACTTTTTTGTAACCTGTTTGCAGCTTTCAGTTAATAAGTGTCAAGCATTTTTCATTTTGCTGCATGCAGATTCCAATTTTTTTGTAAACATTTTTTCTGCACCCTTCTGCTAATAGTGGCATACCTCTACGATGTGGTACAAGATGTTGAGCCCTCGCATATTTTCGATATTTTGCGCCAAAAAACGGGAATGGGCAACTCCCACTCCCGTCCGCATTTTGGTTTACAAAAAATTTACAAATTTACTTTTCCTCCGTCAGGTAATACACGCTCTCCAAGGGCAGAGCGTCCCGGGTGGTGCCAAGGTAGCTCATCATCGGGCCGTATACCTTTGCATTGCCGTAGCGCTCGGGGTCCAGCCGCACCTTCCCTTTCGCAAAGCCCATGCTGTAGACCCGCACCACCTGCCGGATTTGCGGGTTTTTGGCCATCACTTCCTTATCCTGCGCAAGGCAAGTGTTCTCCGCGTGGCCATACACCTCCTGGGCGATGAGCAAATCCGCCGTCAGGGTGACGCCGCAGCCAAGGTCAAACGGGACATTGGCAAGGTCCTGCAGGTGGCTGCCCACCGCGATGCGCCCCTTGCCCAGAGTTGCGGTGCGGTCGGCACTTGTCACCGTTATTTTCCGGTTGCGGAACAGCCCGCTCACTTCAAATTCCCCGCCGGGCACTTCGCCGCCGCCCACCGTCAACCGGCAGTTTGCCTGGAATTTCACCGGGTCGAAGGAAACAAGGGCGTCGGCAAAGTCGATGAGGATGCCCAGCCGGTTGTCCCGGGAGGTGACGGCAATCCGGTCAAAGGCTTCCTGCCCTTCAACATAGTCCACCGAAACACCCAGATTTAAGGTCTGATTGTCCCTGGGAGTCATTTCGGGGATGCGCTCCTCGCTGTTTTTGTCCCAGGTAAAGTACCAGCTTTCCAGAGGGAAAAAGATTTCGTCCCCCGGGCGGGCGGTCATCCCCTCAAAGCTGGAAAGGTCTCCCCGCTGGCGGATTCCGTTTTTATAGTAGCCCTCAGAGCCGAAGTATTTGCCAACCTCCTGAGGCGAGGCCATCTCGGCGGCGGCAGCAGGGGTGGCCAGCAAAATGGCAAGGCTCAGTATCCAACAAAGCGCCGTTATCTTTTTGCCCATGGTAAAATCTCCCGGTGATGTAATAATTACATATGTATTGGTCTATTTTTTGCGGGGACGCAGCACCCATGCACCCAGTCCGGTCAGTGTGCCCAGAAAGGCAATCCCCGCCAGAGGCGGCACCCCGGTCAGCGGGTTATCGGTTCCGCCGTTGGCCGCGTTGATGTGGCTTAGGCTGGAAGGCGGTGGCGTTGCGGTGTTGGCCGGAGGAGTTTCCGGCTGGGAAGACTCCGGAGGCGGAGCGGTTTCTACCCGCGAAGTTTCCCCGGGAAGGTCGGGCAGGGGCGCGCCTCCCGTCGGCGGCGCCTGAAGCTCGTTTCCTGCGGTCTGGCCTGTGGTCTTTCCGGCGGTCTGGCCGCCGGTGGACGTGGCAGGAGCCGAAGCCGGCGGTTCGTAATCCGTCTGGCGGAGCAAATCTACATTGGAGACAACGTAGTTGTCCAGGGTTCGGGTGTAGATGGTTAAGATGCCATCTTTGTTCACGGAGGAATCCACCGGTACCAGGGTATTCCCCGAAATTTTATAGGCATAGGCCGTATACTGGCCGTTTTTATAATAGGTGGCACTGTCCAGGGGAAGCTCCAGCTTTCCGTTGCTGGCGAAGGTGTCGTGGTCCCCTTTAAAGTTGTGGAACTCCAGGTCGTTCTTGGGATAGCGAGCGGCGATGGCCTCGTTGGTTTCGGTGTCGTAGTCGATGATGTACTTTTGTTTGGCCTTCACTCGAGCGGTGTAGCGGACATCGTTGCCCATATCAAAGGTGGCTTCGCCGTTGTAATCGTACCCCACTTCAAACATGGTGGGAAGCTGGGCGCCGTAAACGGTGTCGTAGTCGATGTACACCGTGCGATTTTCCATGGTGCAGAAAAGCTCGATTTCCGTTTCCTGATAGGACAGCCGGTTGATGACCAGCACCAGCTTTACCTCCACGTTGGCGGTTCCGGTGCCGGAATAGCTGTTGGTGAGCTGGACTTTGACATATGCACCCTTTTCCAGGCCGTCAATCTTTTCCTTACCGCCGTCCACAATGGAAACGCCGGTCACGTACCGGGCTCCCCGCGTCACTTTATGGCTGACGCTTACCTTATCCTTTTTAATGTTTTGGGCAGAGGCCTGGCTGATGTTGCCCTCGTCGTCCTCAACACCGATGGGGATGTAGATGGCGCTTCCCACGTAGACTTCGTCAAAGTCCTGGTCGGAAATCTCGCCGTTGTATACGATTTTGGCGTCGTCCAAAAATCCATAGCGCTTGGCAGCGTTGGCAAATTCCCCGGAGCCGGAAATGCCCCAGGCAAAAGCCGTTGTGGTCCAAAAAGTCGTCAAAAACACCGCCAAAATCAGCGCTGTCACCCGTTTGCCCATAAAGGAACCTCCTTAAAAGCCTGCAAGCCCAAAGGGCCGTCTATTCCTTAAAAAACCACTGGTTTTCCTAAATTTTCTTTATGTTAAAGTATAACAAAAACAGACGAAAATGACAATACGACAAAAAACGCTCTGTCTTGCGTGGAAAGCCCCTCGCAATATGGCGCGAAGGAAATTCTTGTGTTATAATATTTTAGCTGTTTAACGTAAGCAAATGGCCACAACCACAGTTAACGCGAGGCAATCGGGACAAGCTCTGCCCCATGGAATAGCTTTGTACGCGGGAAACCGCACAACATATATCGGAACTCGAAGCGTTATACTTTAGTCATACCTTTTGAACATCAGAGGCCTGTCCGCTGCGGGCCCTAACAGGAAAGGATGTCGGTACTGTGTCCGTTTTTTGCCTTTACGTGGAAAAAAAGCCCCCCTTTGCGGTGGAAGCCCAGGGCGTTCTAGCCGATCTGCGCACCTCTTTGGGGATAGAGCTTTCCGGTCTTCGGATTCTCAACCGCTATCTGGTGGAGGGAATCAGCCGCAAGGACTTTGAAGCCTGCCGGAATACGGTGTTTTCGGAGCCTCAGGTGGACATCACCTGGGACGAGCTGCCGGATTTGTCCGGCCGAACGGTGTTCGCCACCGAGCTGCTGCCCGGCCAGTTTGACCAGAGAGCCGACAGCTGCGCCCAGTGCATCTCCCTTTCCACCGGCGGAGACCGGCCTACGGTGCGCTGCGCCAAGATTTGGGTGTTCGAGGGAATCCTTTCCCCCGAAACGCTGCAGAAAATCAAACACTACCTCATCAACCCGGTGGAAAGCCGGGAGGCGTCTCTGGAAATTCCCCAAACGCTGGAGACTGTCTACCCTACCCCCTCCGACGTGGCGGTGCTGGAAGGCTTCATTGACATGGGGGAAGAAGCCCTTGCCTCTTTGCTGCAGGAACTGGGCCTTGCCATGGATTTAGCCGACCTGCGGTTCTGCCAGGACTACTTCCGCAACGAGGAAAAGCGCGACCCCACCCTGACCGAAATTCGGATGATTGATACATACTGGTCGGACCACTGCCGCCACACCACCTTTTTGACCCACATCGACTCCGTCGAAATCGAGCCGGAATACATCGCCCGCAGCTATCAGCGGTACCGCACCATGCGGGAGGCTCTATATACCGAAAACCGCCCCGTCACCCTGATGGATATGGCCACCATCGCCGCCAAGGTTTTGCGCAAATCGGGGTATCTCAACCGGCTGGACGTCAGCGACGAAATCAACGCCTGTTCGGTCAACGTCCGGGTGGAGGTGGACGGCGAGTCTCAGGACTGGCTGATTATGTTTAAAAACGAAACCCACAACCACCCCACCGAAATTGAGCCTTTCGGCGGGGCGGCCACCTGCCTGGGCGGCGCCATTCGGGACCCTCTTTCCGGCCGCAGCTTTGTCTATCAGGCCATGCGGATTACCGGTGCCGCCAATCCTCTTACGGAAGTGTCCAAAACCCGGCCCGGCAAGCTGCCCCAAAAGCAGATTTGCCAGACGGCGGCGGCGGGCTATTCCTCCTACGGCAACCAAATCGGCCTTGCCACCGGCCTTGTCCACGAGATCTATCATCCCGGCTACGAAGCCAAGCGGATGGAGCTGGGCGCCGTGGTGGGCGCCGCTCCGGCGGACCATGTGGTGCGCAGCACTCCCGCACCCGGCGACAAGGTGATTCTGCTGGGCGGGCGCACCGGGCGGGACGGCTGCGGCGGCGCCACCGGCTCCTCCAAAAGCCACACGGTGTCTTCTCTGGAAACCTGCGGCTCGGAAGTGCAGAAGGGCAACGCCCCCGAGGAGCGAAAGCTCCAGCGGCTGTTCCGCAACCCGGAGGCGACCCGCCTGATTCGGCGCTGCAACGACTTCGGCGCCGGCGGAGTGTCGGTGGCCATCGGGGAGCTTGCCGACGGCGTCGCCATCAATCTGGACGCGGTTCCCAAGAAATACGAAGGCCTGGACGGCACCGAACTTGCCATCTCCGAAAGTCAGGAGCGGATGGCGGTGGTGGTGGCCCCCCAGGATGTGGAGAAATTGATCCGCCTGGCCGACGAAGAAAACCTGGAGGCCACGGTGGTGGCGGAAGTCACCGAAGCTCCCCGGCTGACCATGAGCTGGCGGGGCCGCACCATCGTCAATTTGTCCCGCGAGTTTTTAAATTCCAACGGCGCCCCCAAGCACGCCTCCATTCAAATGAAAGCGCCGGCCAAAGAATGCTTCCAGGACTTTCTTCCCGTCAACCGGGAGACTATTTTGCAAAAGCTTTCCAGCCTATCTTTCTGCTCCCAAAAGGGGCTGTCCGACCGGTTTGACTCCACCATCGGGGCCGCCACCGTGCTAATGCCCTACGGAGGCGCCTTTCGCCGCACCCCTGCCCAGGTGATGGCGGCCAAGCTGCCGGTAAAGGTGGGCAGCCACACCAAGGCCTGTACGTTGATGAGCTGGGCCTACGACCCCGAAACGGCGGTAAACAGCCCCTACCACGCCGGATGCTTTGCGGTGGTGGAGTCGGTGGCCAAGGTGATTGCCGCCGGAGGAAGCCGCAGCAAGACATGGCTGACCTTCCAGGAATACTTTGAAAAACTGGGCAGCGACCCGGAAAAGTGGGGCAAGCCCGCCGCCGCCCTGCTGGGCGCTTTGGAAGCCCAGATGCAGCTGCAGCTGGCGGCCATCGGCGGCAAGGACAGCATGTCCGGCACCTTTGAGGATATAAACGTCCCCCCCACGCTGGTAAGCATCGCCCTTTCCATGGGGCAGGCGGATAAGGTCATTTCCCCCGAGTTTAAGCGCACCGACAGCTATGTCTACCTCCTCGCCCCCTGCATGACCGCCGACGGCCTGCCGGACTTTGACGACGTCCGCTTCATCTTCGACATGGTGGAGCAGCTGGTGGCGGGTAAGCGAGCCATCGCAAGCTGGGCGGTGGGGCCCGGCGGCACCGCCGAAGGCATCTGCAAGATGTGTTTTGGCAACCGGATTGGCTTTGCCGCCGAAAAGCCCCTGTCCTGGAGCTATCTGCCCGGCGCCTTCCTGCTGGAAGCCAAGGAGCCGTTCCTGGAACTGGACAAGTTCCTGCTGGGCCGCACCATTCCCGAATACCGCCTGGAGCTGCCCGACGGGGAAATCATCGATTTGGAGGAAGTGCAAAAAGCTTGGGAAGGCACCCTGCAACCGGTGTACCCATACCTTGCACCGCCCAAAGGCACCGTGGAAGCCTTCCGCTGGGAGCGGGAAATCGAAGGATTCCCCGCCATTCGGGTGCGGCAGGCGTCTCCGCGGGTGGCCATTCCCGTCTTCCCAGGCACCAACTGCGAATACGACACCGCCGCCGCCTTCCAGCGGGCGGGAGCCAAACCGGAAATCTTTGTGCTGCGCAACCTGACCGGACAGGCCATCGCCGAATCGGTGGACGCCTTTGCGGAGCTGATTGACCGCAGCCAGATTGTGGCCATTCCCGGCGGATTTTCCGGCGGCGACGAGCCCGACGGCTCCGGCAAGTTCATCACCGCCTTCCTGCGGAACCCCAAGATTCGTCAGGCCATTGAGCACCTGCTCCACAGCAGAGACGGCTTGATGCTGGGCATCTGCAACGGCTTCCAGGCCCTCTGCAAGCTGGGCCTTGTCCCCTACGGGGAGTACCGGGAGGCGCAGCCCGATTCCCCCACCCTTACCTACAACCAAATCGGTCGCCATCAAAGCGTCATGGTGCGCACCCGCATCGCCTCCAACAAATCTCCCTGGCTGGCGGGCGTTCCGGTGGACAGCATTTGGCTGACCCCCGTCTCCAACGGGGAGGGGCGGTTTATCGCCACCGAGGAAACCATTCGGGAAATGGCGGCCAACGGGCAGATTGCCACCCAGTATGTGGACCTTAGCGGCAATCCCTCCATGGATTTGGAGTACAACCCCAGCGGCTCCCTTTACGCCATCGAGGGCATCACCTCCCCCGACGGGCGGATTTTCGGAAAAATGGCCCACGTGGAGCGCTGGAGCGAAGGGGTGTACCGCAACATTCCCGACTACGAATATCTGGATATTTTCCGCTGCGCGGTAAATTACTATAGCGTCTAATAATCACAGAACCAAAGGGAAAGGAGATTAGCGGGAAGCATCCCCAACGGATTCTTCCCGCTTTCAAACACAGATGGATACTTGGACACAGGTCGAAGTTTTTACCACTTCTCAGGGCATTGAACCCCTCACCGCCGCATTGATGGATTTGGGGATTTCCGGCTGCTCCATTCAGGACGCCGCCGACTTTGAAGAATTTTTAGAGGGAAAGCAGGGCCGGTGGGACTACATCGACCAGGATCTTTTCAAGCTGCGGGACCGGGAAAGCTCGGTAACCTTTTATCTGGCGGACAACAACCAGGGCAGAGAGCAGCTTTTGCAGGTCAAGGATGCCCTTGCCCGCCTTAAGGCCCAGGATACCGACGGGGCGTGGGGCCGGCTGGAGATGGTGACCACCACCGTCCGGGAGGAGGACTGGGCCAACAACTGGAAAAAATACTGGACTCCCGACCGCATCGGAGAGCGGCTGGTGGTCTGCCCCACCTGGGAGCACTGGGACGCCGCCCCCGGCGACGTGGTGCTCCGCCTCGACCCGGGAATGGCTTTTGGCAGCGGCTCCCACCACTCCACCCGGATGTGCCTGGAGCTGCTGCAGGAGCAGATCCGCGGCGGCGAAACGGTGCTGGATTTGGGCTGCGGCAGCGGCATTTTGTCCTTAGCCGCCCTGCTGCTGGGAGCCAAAAGCGCCCAGGGCACCGACATTGACGAAGTGGCCGTTCAGGTGGCGCGGGAAAACGCCGCCCTCAACGGCGTGGAGCATCTGGCCCAGTACGAAGTGGGCAACTTAGCCCAGGGCATCACCGGCACCTTTGACATTGTCTTTGCCAACATTGTGGCCGACATCATCCTGCAGTTAGTCCCCGACCTTGCCAGGCTATTAAATCCCGGCGGCATGGTGATTACCTCTGGCATCATCGACTCCCGCTCGGCGGAAGTGGAGCAGGCTCTGGCGGCGGCAGGCTTTGCCATCGCCCAAAAGAAGGAGCAGGGCGGCTGGGTGGCTTTGCTGGCAAAACCCGCTCAACACTGACCCAATCCTTGCGAAATATATAAACACAAAGGCCGCCTGTTCAAGGGCGGCCTTCTTTTGCATCTTTGGATACAAAAAGTGGTATCGGAAAACCGATACCACTTTTTTCGTCAAGTTATTAGCCCAAGCGCTGTTCCAGAGCAGCCAGCTGAGCGTTAAGCTCTTTGGGCAGTCTGTCGCCGAATTTGGCGTAGAACTCCTTGATGCCGGCAACCTCTTCCTTCCAGAGGTTTTTGTCCACATACAGCAGGTTCTTGATGGTATCCTCGGTGATACCCTCCAGACCCTCGATGTTGATGTCCTCGGGCTTGGGCTCGTAGCCGATGGGAGTCTCCACAGCGTCCACGGCGCCTTCGCAGCGCTGGATAATCCAATCCAGAACGCGGAGGTTTTCGCCGAATCCGGGCCAAATGAAGTTGCCGTTGTCGTCGGTGCGGAACCAGTTGACGTTGAAGATCTTGGGAGCCTTGTCGCCCAGCTTCTTGCCCATGTCGAGCCAGTGCTGGAAGTAGTCGCCCATGTGGTAGCCGCAGAAGGGCAGCATGGCCATGGGGTCGCGGCGGACAACGCCGACGGCGCCGGTGGCGGCGGCAGTGGTCTCAGAAGCCATGATGGAGCCTACGAACACACCGTGCTCCCAATCCTTTGCCTGGTAAACCAGGGGAGCGGTCTTGGCGCGGCGGCCGCCGAAGATGATGGCGGAAATCGGCACGCCTTGCGGATTGGCGAATTCACTGGAAATGCAGGGGCAGTTGATGGCGGGAGCGGTGAACCGGCTGTTGGGGTGAGCGCCCTTCTTGTCGCTGGTCTTGCCGTTCCAGGGATTGCCCTGCCAATCCAAGGCATGCTCAGGCGGATTCTTGTCCAATCCTTCCCACCAAACGGTGTTGTTCTCCAGGTTGTGAACCACGTTGGTGAAGATGGTGTTCTTCTTGGTGGAGAGCAGAGCGTTGGGGTTGGACTTCATGTTGGTGCCGGGAGCAACGCCGAAGAAGCCGGACTCGGGGTTGATGGCCCAGAGACGTCCGTCCTTGCCGATGTTCATCCAGGCGATGTCGTCGCCAACCGTCCAAACCTTGTAGCCCTTCTTCTGGTATACCTCGGGGGGAATCAGCATGGCCAGGTTGGTCTTTCCGCAGGCAGAGGGGAAAGCGGCGGCTACGTACTTGATTTCGCCCTTGGGATTTTCGATACCGAGGATGAGCATGTGCTCGGCCATCCAGCCTTCCTTCCAGCCCTGGTAGGAGGCGATGCGCAGAGCAAAGCACTTCTTGCCCAGCAGCACGTTGCCGCCGTAACCGGAGTTGATGGACCAAATGGTGTTGTCCTCGGGGAAGTGGCAGATATAGCGGTTCTCCTCGTCGATGTCGGCTTTGGAGTGGAGACCCCGCACAAAATCGTTGCTGTCGCCCAGCTGGTCCAGAGCAGCCTTGCCCACCCGGGTCATGATGTCCATATTGAGCACCACGTAGATGGAGTCGGTCAGCTCGATACCCACTTTGGAGTAGGGAGAACCGATGGGACCCATGGAGTACGGAATAATATACATGGTGCGGTCGTGCATCACACCGTTAAACAGCTTGCGCAGCTTCTCGTACATGACTTGAGGGTCTTCCCAGTTGTTGGTGGGGCCGGCATCCTCTTTCCTGCGAGAGCAGATAAAGGTGCGATGCTCTACCCGTGCCACGTCGTTGACAGCGGTGCGGTGAAGGGTGCAGCCCGGCAGCAAATCCTGATTCAGCTCAATCAGCTCTCCGCTTGCGATAGCCTGCTTTTTCAGCTCGGCCATCTGCTCGCGGCTGCCGTCTACCCAAACAACATTCATGGGCTTTACCAGAGCTTTCATCTCTTCCAGCCAGCGCAGTACGTGTTGATTGCTTGTCATTTTAAGCATGTCCCCTTTCTATGGTGAAAGAATTATCGCTGTGCCAGCCCCTTGCAGGAATCTCGGTTCTGTCCTGCAAAATCCGGAACATCTTTATTATACCCGTTTGACAAACAATTAGCAAGGCAAACGGCTAATTTTCTTTCCTCAAAAGCCTTTTTTACCATGCCTTTTTCCCAGAATCAACCTGAAAGTCAAAAGATTGGTACCGTTTGATGCAATTTTTGTGTCTTGTATACAATTTTACGGCAGTAAGGAATATTTATTCAAAACCCCTTGCTTTGTTCCGTTGCTTAATGTATAATCATAAGCAGTTTAGGAATAATTATTAGTTTAAGGAGTTGTGGCACCATGGGCGAAACAAACAAGGTTCAATATAAAAAAGTAGTGCTGGCCTATTCCGGCGGATTGGATACGTCGGTCATCATTCCCTGGCTGAAGGAAAACTACGGCTGCGAAGTGATTGCGGTGGCCGCCGACGTGGGGCAGGGCGAGGAACTTGCAGGACTGGAAGAGCGCGCTCTTGCCACCGGAGCCTCCAAGCTGTATATCGAGGATTTGACCCAGGAGTTTGTGGACGACTTTATCTTCCCCTGCCTAAAGGCGGGCGCCAAATACGAAGACTACCTGCTGGGCACCGCCATGGCCCGCCCGGTCATTGCAAAGCGGCTGGTGGAAATTGCAAAAAAGGAAGGGGCCGACGCCATTGCCCATGGCTGCACCGGAAAAGGAAACGACCAGGTGCGCTTTGAGCTGACCATTAAAGCCTTTGCTCCCGACATGCCCATCATCGCTCCCTGGCGGATTTGGGAACTGAAAGGTCGGGAAGACGAAATTGCATACGCCGAACAACACGGCATTCCCATCCCCATCACCCGGGAAACCAACTACTCCAAAGACAAGAACATCTGGCACCTTTCCCACGAAGGGCTGGATTTGGAGAAAACCGAAAACGAAGCTCAACTGGACAAAATCCTGGAGCTTGGGGTCTCCCCCGAAAAGGCGCCCGACACCCCCACCTACGTTACCATCGGGTTTGAAAAGGGCATTCCGGTCTCCATCGACGGGGAAAAGCTAGGCAGCGTCGAGCTGGTGAAAAAGCTCAACAAACTGGGGGGCGAAAACGGAGTCGGCATTCTGGACATTGTGGAGAACCGGCTGGTGGGCATGAAGTGCCGGGGCGTCTACGAAACTCCGGGAGGCGCCATCCTCTACGCCGCCCACAAGGAGCTGGAGCGGCTCTGCCTGGATAAGGACACCGCCCACTACAAAGAACTGGTGGCCTGCAAATACGCTGAACTGGTTTACAACGGCCAGTGGTACACCCCTCTCCGGAAAGCCCTGGACGCCTTTGTGGACTCCACCCAGGAAACCGTCACCGGCACCGTGCGGCTCAAACTCTACAAGGGCAACATCTTCCCTGCCGGAACCTCCAGTCCCTATTCTCTCTATTCCGAAAAAGTCGTCACCTTCGGCGAGGATTCCGATTACAACCAGATGGACAGCCAGGGCTTTATCAACCTCTTCGGCCTGCCTATCAAGGTGCGGGCCCAACTGTTGGGGGACCAGAAGTAAAAACATCCAAGGAAGGATTCTAACATGGCAGTCAAAGTATTTATCGACGGCGCGGAGGGAACCACCGGTTTGCGGCTGGCCGACCGCCTGGCTCACCGGGACGATGTGACGCTGCTTGCCATCGACCCTCATCTGCGAAAGGATGAGTCCGCCCGGGCTAAAATTTCCAACAGCGCGGATGTGGTGTTCCTGTGTCTGCCCGACGACGCCGCCCGCGCCGCCGCAGGGAATATCACCAACCCCAACACTCGAATCATCGACGCTTCCACCGCTCACCGGGTGCTGGACAGTTGGACCTACGGCCTGCCGGAGCTTTCCCCCGTCCACCGAAAGGCAATCGCCCAGTCCACCCGAATCTGCGTCCCCGGCTGCCATGCGGGCGGTTTCGCCCTGCTGGCTTATCCTTTGGTGTCGGCAGGTATCGCGCCGGCGGAGTACCCTTTCACTGCCCATTCGGTGACCGGTTTCAGCGGGGCGGGGAAAAAAGTCATCGCCCGCTACGCCGATTCCAACCGCCCCGCCGACTACGCCTTGCCCCGCCAGTACGCTTTGGGGCAGCAGCACAAGCACCTGCCGGAAATGAAGAAGATTTCCGGCCTTGCCCGTCCCCCCGTTTTCAACCCCATCATCGGGGATTTCTACGCCGGCATGGTGGTCACCCTTCCCCTCCACACCCACCTTTTGAACAAATACACCGACGCGAAATCCCTTCACAGCTTTTTCAGCGAGTATTACGCCGGGGAAAAGCTTATCCACGTGCAGCCCTTCGGGGCAGAGGAATCCCTTCCGGATGGAATGCTGGCCCCCGCCGCTCTTGCGGGACGGGACGATGTGGAAATATTTGTGTGCGGCAACCAGGAGCGGGTGATATTGGCTGCCCGCTTTGACAACTTAGGGAAAGGAGCTTCGGGAGCCGCCATTCAGTGCATGAACATCGCCCTGGGGCTTCCCGAATACCGAGGCCTCGTCACAGGGCCTTCCAACTGAATACGCCATAGAAAGAAGTGTTGTTGCCATGTCGATAAAGCTTGAAAGCGGAGGAGTCTGCGCTCCCCAGGGATTTCTGGCGGCGGGAATCCACTGCGGCCTGGCCAAAAAAGCGGAGAAAAAGGATTTGGCCCTCATCTACAGCAAAGTTCCCTGCGCCGCAGCCGCCGTCTACACCAAAAACAAAGTAAAGGCCGCCCCTTTGGAGGTGACCAGACAGCACCTCGCCGACGGAAAGGCCCAGGCCATCATCTGCAACAGCGGCAACGCCAACGCCTGCAACGCCGACGGGGTGGAAGTGGCCACCCGGATGTGCAAGGCGGCGGCCAAAGCCTTAAAGCTGTTCCCCGAAGACGTGGTGGTGGCCTCCACCGGAGTCATCGGCCAGCCGCTGCCGGTCAAGCTGGTGGAAGACGCGGTGCCCCACCTCAGCGCCGCCCTTTCCCAGCAGGGCAGCGCCGACGCCAAAGCCGCCATCATGACCACCGATTTGCTGGAAAAGGAAATCGCCGTTTCCTTCCCGATTGGGAACAAAATCTGCAAAATCGGCGGCATTGCCAAAGGCTCCGGGATGATTCACCCCAACATGGGCACCATGCTGGCCTTTTTGACCACCGATGTGGATATTTCCCCCGCCATGCTGCGGCAGGCGCTGAATGCGGTGGTGGCCAACACCTTTAACATGGTCAGCGTGGACGGCGACACCTCCACCAACGACATGGCGGTGATTCTGGCCAATGGACTGGCCAAAAACCCACCCATCACCGGGCCGGGTGAGGCCTACGACACTTTCCTGAAAGCACTCACCCATGTCTGCATCTATCTGGCCCGCATGATCGCCAAGGACGGCGAGGGCGCCACCAAACTGCTGGAGTGCATGGTATCGGGGGCGCCCGATGAAGCCACCGCCAAAGTGCTGGCCAAATCGGTAATCTGCTCCAACCTGTTTAAGGCCGCCATGTTTGGGGCCGACGCCAACTGGGGCCGGGTGCTCTGCGCGTTGGGCTACGCCGACGCCGACTTCGACGTCTCCAAAGTCAAGGTAAGCTTCATTTCCCCGGCGGGCAGCGTCACCGTCTGCGAAAAAGGCGTGGGGGTCCCCTTCTCGGAGGAGGAAGCCAAAAAAGTTCTATTGGAAAGCGAAATTGAAATTCATATCGAGCTGTTCCAGGGCGAAGGTTGCGCCGTAGCCTGGGGCTGCGACCTTTCCTACGATTACGTCAGGATAAACGGAGATTATCGGTCATGACACAAGCGCATATCAACAACAACGCCACCAAAGCGGATATTCTGGTGCAGGCTCTGCCCTATATTCAAAAATACTTTGGAAAAGTCATCGTCATCAAATACGGCGGCAACGCCATGCAGAGCGAAGAGCTCAAGCAGGCGGTGATGGAGGACATTGTGCTGCTGTCCCTCATCGGCATCAAGGTGGTGCTGGTGCACGGCGGCGGCCCCGAAATTACCGAAACCTTAAAGCGAATGGGCATCGAATCCCGCTTCGTAGGCGGGCTGCGGTACACCGACGCCGAAACCGTCAAGGTGGTGCAGATGGTGTTGGCCGGCAAAACCAACAAGGACCTGGTGGGCCTTCTGCAGCGGCGGGGCGGCAAAGCCATCGGCCTTTGCGGCATCGACGGCGGCATGATTAAAGCCAAAAAGCACCATGGCTCCGAGGATTTGGGCTTTGTGGGGGACATCACCTCGGTGGACACCACCATCATCACCGACCAGCTGGCCAAGGGCTATATTCCGGTCATCGCCACCGTGGGAACCGACGAGGAGGGCAACGTCTACAACATCAACGCCGACACGGCGGC
>Ga0134092_1001642_pt1 | contig 19053 bp, 17 predicted proteins | sample 3_6taG_FD_94454 | JGI IMG/M metagenome (GOLD analysis project Ga0134092, IMG submission 94454) | Switchgrass degrading microbial communities from high solid loading bioreactors in New Hampshire, USA - 3_6_20_6_A3 metaG | ecosystem: Engineered > Bioreactor > Semi-continuous > Anaerobic >... | reverse complement strand
GGCAGCGGCCATGGTCGATCCGAAAAGGATCACGGTGGTGGACACCCAGGCTGCGGTATGTACATACCGCTTTCTGATTGAGAGGGCTTTTAAGCTGGCAGAGGCCGGCCGGTCCAGGGAAGAGATCGCCAAAGTGATCCTGGAGGAAAAGGATCGAATGGGGATTCGCCTGACGGTAGAGACCCTGGAGTATCTAAAAAGGGGAGGACGGCTCACCGGCGCCCAGGCCTTACTGGGATCCATGCTGAACATTAAACCCATCATTTCCCTGACAGAGGGCAAATTGATTCCCGTGGGCAAGGCCAGGGGCAAAGCAAAGGCTATAGAAATGATGATTGAGGATATACCTGAGAATGTAAAGAGGATCGCCATTGCCCACATTCTCGATTTGGATGAGGTTTTGGAGATCAAGGGGATTCTGGAGGAAAAATACAGGGGGATCACAGTAGAGATCGACGAGATCGGCCCGGTCATTGGAGCCCATTTGGGTCCAAAAGCCATTGGCATATGCTATCACTGGTAAATTTAAGGATTTATTTAAGGGAGTGTTGGGCTACACTCCTTTTTTATTTAGACTACCAAAAACAGCAGGTGTTTTCTTTATTGCTTGCTTCTTGTTCGGGGCAAAGGAATCGGGCTGCTCCTCAATAAGCTTTTTCCGATTGTGCGGCAGCCCCTTTTTTTAAAAGCTCATCGATTGTGACAGGCTCATAGCCCCGGTCCTTTAGGGCAGCGAGGATATCGCCAAGGGCCTCTACGGTGGCTCTCCGGTTGTCGGGTCCGCCGGCGCAGTGCATGAGGATAATGGCTCCCGGGTGGATGTTTTCCAATACGCACTTTTTGATCTCATCGGGATCCTCTGCGTACCAATCCATGGAATCAACAGACCAGGCCACAGCCCGATAGCCTGCCTGGATGAACTTCTCCATCTGGGAAGGGCTTACAAGGCCGTAGGGCGGGCGGAAAAAGCGGGGCATGTCCTCCAGCAGGGCCTGGGTTTTCTCCACTTCCTCCAGCAGGGCCTCATCTTCAATCGAAAAGGGCCGGGGATGGGACCAGCTGTGGTTGGCGATCAGGTGGCCCTCCCGGCTCATCCGATCCAGGATGTCCGGATATTTGGCCCCGTTTTGCCCCTGCACGAAAAATGTGGCCCGTACCCCGGCTTCTTTGAGGATATCCAGGATCCGGGGCGTGGCATAAAGATCCGGCCCGTCATCAAAGGTCAGAGCGATTCTCTTTTCCTCACCGGGAGCATAGAGGAGATAATCGGCCGGATACTGCTTAGAAAGCTCCCCGGCTTGAACCCGGAACTCCTCCAGGTGGCGGATCATATTTTCGTCCAGATTAAGGGGCGGCATTCGAAGGACAAAGGAGGGAAATTGCGCCTCAACAGGAGCCTCGGGGGCAGGCTCCTGTTGAGTCAGGGGCGCATCCTCCGGGCCCTCCGGGGCAGGTTCCTCAATGGATAGGAGCCTTGGGGCGGGGACAGCTTCAGGGAGGGGTTGGTGAAGCCGGGACAATTGCCAGCCGAGGATGAAGCACAGGATGCCGGATACTGCCAGGCTCAGGATTTTTATCATCCGCATATTCAAGCCTCCTTTGGAAAATCAAAATGAGAAAAATATTTTAAAATAAGGTGTTGACAAAATCGTAAAAACTGAATATTATAATATTAAGTTAATAGAATATTATGCGAGGAGGAAGATCGATGAATAAAAATATAGTGTATTTAAACAGCAGGAATTTCGACCAAGAGGTCATAAACAGCGAAAAGCCGGTTTTGGTGGATTTCTATGCAGACTGGTGCGGGCCTTGCAGGATGATTTCCCCCATCATTGACCAGCTGGCTGACGAGTACCAGGGGAAGGTCAAAATCGCCAAGCTCAATGTGGATGAGAGCGGCTTCATTGCAAACGAATACGGAGTCATGGGAGTGCCTACCCTCATATTCTTCAAAAACGGCCGGGAGGTCGGAAGGCTGGTCGGAGCCAGGGGCAAAGGGGATCTGGCCAGGGCCCTGGATCGACTGATATCATGAAAAAAGCAGCTTTGCTGCTTTTTTTTCATGGCCTTAGGTTTATTGATTGATGCCTGTAAATACGATATAATGAAAGGGCAGGGACGGAAGGCTCAGGCATGTTTTTCTTTCTTTGTTTCGGAGAATTCCTTTTGGATGGGAGGGAAGCAAATGGATGCAGAAAGCAGGAGGGAGAATATTCTGCATACCATTCGCAGCAGTACGGAGCCCCTGACGGGAGCCCAGCTGGCCAGGAAATTCGACGTCAGCCGCCAGGTCATTGTTCAGGATATAGCCATTCTGCGGGCAGCCGGCAATGAAATCATTGCAACGCCCCAAGGGTACATAATGCCCTCACTGCCTAGGCTTAAGGCCTACCGCCGCGTTATGGCTATCAAACATTCGTCATCCGATATGGAAGATGAATTAATGACCATTGTAGATCTCGGGGGAAAGGTTCTGGATGTCATCATTGAGCATCCCTTCTACGGTGAGTTCAAGGGCCTTTTGATGATCAAGTCTCCCAGCGATGTACGAAGCTTCATCGCCAAAATGAAAGAGGCGGAGGCTGAACCCCTGTCCGCATTAACCGAAGGAGTTCATCTGCATACAATCGAAGCCGATTCTCCGGAAATTTTGGACAAAATTGAGAAAGCCCTCAAAGACAAGGGTTATTTGCTGTAGAGCCGGAATTCCCGATACCGGCAAGGGGATCCTTTTCGATCTCCAGAAAAGCCAGATTCTCCAGTTCCTTGGCCTTTTTGGCCAGATCATCGCGGCTGATGATCTTTTTTTCCAGCAGAAGTTCAATCATGCTGACAATGGCCAGGGTATTCCGATAGTCTACTTCCTTCATATTCCCAATCTGGCTGATGAGATCAAGCTCGTTCATAAATGTTCCTCCTTCAAAGTTTTTGCTGCGGTAGGGATTTGAAATCATTTCCATGATAAGATCATTGCCTGAATGCCGGAGGATTATACATGGCCGGGGAGAGGATGAATATTTTCAGCGAGGAATGAAAAAATAGTTGCATAAATGAAATAATGTAGTATAATATAAGTTACATTTAAAAGCGTTGAAGGGAAATAGTAAGCAGAGGCCTTTTCCAAGAGAGTCGGTGGCAGGTGCGAACCGATGAAAAGATCTGCCGAATCCGTCCCGGAGCTGCAGGCTGAAAGCTTTTTGCGCAAGTAGGCTGTGCCGGTATCCGTCCGTTATCGCGAGCATGAGGTGGAGGACCTTGTCCTCAACCAGGGTGGCAACGCGGGTTTTTAATCTCGTCCCTGTTTTGGTTTTGGGAGACGGGATTTTTCTATTTTTGGGATCTTGATGTTCGTAACCGGTCTGTGCTGGAATGAAATAACCGTATCGTAGACTTAAGGAGGGTTTATTATGTTAGATCCAAAACTGATCCGATCCAATCCGGATCTGGTCCGGGAAGCATTGGCCAAGAGAAAGGAAAAGGTCAATCTTGATGAGTTCCTGGAACTGGATGCAAAGAGGCGTGAATATATTGCGGAAGCTGAAGCGCTCAAGAACAAGCGGAATATTGTTTCCCAGGATATTGCCAGGTTAAAGAGGGAGAAACAGGATGCCGGCGCTCTAATCCAGGAGATGCAGGAGGTATCCAAGGCCATCAAGGAATACGACGAGAAAATCCGGCAGATGGATGAGCAGCTGGAAGCCATTTTGCTGACCATACCGAACCTTCCCCATCCTTCGGTTCCCGTAGGGGATACGGATGAGGACAATGTGGAGGTCAGACGCTTTGGCGAGCCCCGTAAATTTGATTTCGAACCCAAAGCCCACTGGGATATCGGGGAAGCCCTGGGGATTTTGGATTTTGCCACTGCAGCCAAGGTTACGGGATCCAGGTTTACCTTTTACCGGGGCCTGGGGGCAAGGCTGGAGCGGGCATTGATTAATTTCATGCTGGATCTGCACACCACGGAGCATGGATATATAGAGGTTTTCCCGCCCTTTATGGTCCACCGCCACAGCATGGTGGGAACGGGCCAGCTGCCGAAGTTTGAGGAGGATGCCTTCAAAGTGGCCGGGACGGATTATTTCCTGATTCCCACCGCCGAAGTGCCGGTGACCAATATGTACCGGGAGCAGATTTTGGAGGCGGATCAGCTGCCCATCAAGCATGTAGCCTACAGCGCCTGCTTCCGCGCAGAGGCCGGATCGGCCGGAAGGGACACCAGGGGCCTCATTCGCCAGCATCAGTTCAACAAAGTGGAGCTGGTGAAATTCGTAAAACCGGAAGATTCCTATGAGGAATTGGAAAAGCTCACCCAAGATGCAGAGAGGGTACTGCAGCTACTGGAGCTTCCCTACCGGGTGGTTGCCATAGCCACCGGGGACCTGGGCTTTACAGCGGCCAAGAAATATGATATTGAAGTGTGGATGCCCAGCTACAATCGCTATGTTGAGATTTCCTCCTGCAGCAATTTTGAGGATTTCCAGGCCAGGCGGGCCGATATCAAATACCGGCCTGAGCCAAAAGCCAAGCCCCAGTATGTTCATACGTTAAATGGCTCCGGCGTCGCCATTGGCCGGACCGTAGCCGCCATATTGGAAAACTTCCAGACGGAGGACGGCTCGGTGATCATTCCAAAGAAGCTTGTCCCCTATATGGGAGGCGTGGAGAAGATCACCCGCTGAAGTCAGATTTTGAAGGAATCCGGCGGGAAAGGGGATTTTTCCGCTTCCCAGCCGGATTCCTTCCTCCCATTCCTGATTTTTACTTTAAGAAATTCTGTTGACAGGTCAAAGTTGTTTTGTTATACTATAAAAGTGCCAGCTCGAAATATGCTTTTTCAACAGGACTATAGGAATCGATGTTGACACGGAGAGATGTCCGAGTGGTTTATGGAGCTGGTCTTGAAAACCAGTGACACCGAAAGGTGCCGGGGGTTCGAATCCCTCTCTCTCCGCCATTTTTTTGAAGAAAATAAGCTAAGCTTAGATGAGGCCTCATCTAACCTCCCCTTTCAATACGGAGAAGTACCCAAGTTGGCCGAAGGGGCGCCCCTGCTAAGGGTGTAGGTCGGGTATAACCGGCGCGAGGGTTCGAATCCCTCCTTCTCCGCCAGATTACATAGGGGAAAGGACAAAAACTCTTGGGTTCAAGAGTTTTTGTTGTTTTTGGAGCTGCCGTGGGCAGCTTTTTTTATGTAGTTTTCCGCCTTTTGCTGAAGATTCACTTCTCCAGGATCAAGTCGACCTTTTGTCGAAAGGGAAAAGCAAGTTCCCGGCTGATAGAATCCTTTGATGTTTCCGACTTTTTCCATATCTTATGATATAATATTATAGTTCGCAGTAAATTTTCATAGATGTTCTATATCAACCCAACCTTTTTACTCCTTTCTGTGTCTATAAGGCAGCACCGGAAAAACGAAAAGCAAAATCCAATAGAAAGGAGGATGCATTTGTTATATCAGGACCAAAACGACGAAACGCTGGTTATGTTGACCCTTGCCGGAGAACAACGGGCCTATGAAGTCCTTGTTGCCCGCCATGAAAAGACGGTGATTGCCGCAGCAAAGGTGATTACGCATAATCAGTTTATGGCTGAGGATGCCGCACAGGATGCATTTGTTACTGCATGGATGAAGCTCAACATACTGTGTGAGCCTAACAAATTCAGAGCATGGGTCTGCCGCATTGCGAAAAACTGCGCGAAGAATATGATTACACGTTACCGCGGCTTTCTCAGCCTCGACGCTTTGAAAAACTGTATATTGGAGAATGAACACGGTGAAAATCCTCAAACGCTTTATACAGTGTCTGAAGAAAAAGAAATGCTTCACAAAAGCATTGGCAATATGCCTGAAAAAGTAAAACAAATCATCCAATTGCACTACTTTGAAGGGCTTTCTATTGCAGAAATAGCTGACAAAATGCGTATTTCCGCAGGAACGGTCAAATGGCAGCTGCATGACGGACGAAAACGAATCAGAATGGAGTTATGCGCTATGAATGAAGACTTGAACGACAGCTTAGTACAACGTGTGATGAAAAAGATTGAAGAATTGAAGCTGTGGCAGCTTAAAAACAGTAAAAGCGGATTTGAAGCCGTATATAAGGATGTTCTAAGAGAAGTGGAAGAGCTCCCCGAATCCATTGACAAGCATCATGCATTGGCGGACGTGCTAATGCGTGGATGGTGGTGGCTTCCCGGTGATAAAAACGATGCCCTCTTTGCGAGGATCCGCGAAGCCGCTGAACGAGGAAAGAACGACGAAGTGATGCAATTCATCGTCAGCCGTGAGGATTCCTTGGTTTATGACGGCGGGAAAATTGATTTTATCCGGGATAAGCAAATTCCGAGGCTGGAGGCAGGCGGTTTTGCGAAATCCTTTGCCCATGAATGGTTTTGGCTGGGATGCGCGTATTTTGAAAACAATGAACCGGAAAAGGGGCTGGAAGCATATAAAAAGGTCCTTTCCATTCTCACTCCCTCTGATATGTATTATGCCTATGCTCATGCCGCAATCGAAATGGAAAAGAAGCATCATGAGCGGTATGCAGCGAAAAACGAAAGGGACTATCGATTGAGGGCCGTGGCAGAAGAATATCGCTTTATTGACGGAAAACTTCGTCGTTGGAATCAGGAGTGGTTGGGAAAAGGCTATCTTTGCTCCGCAGATCTTGAAAGTGATTTTATCTTTCGCAATGCGTCCTACTGCGATGGCAATTTCGCTTTTGACGGCATGTCCGTTGGCGAAACCCATATTGGTTCCGACGGAACAAAGCTGACGTTTGCAGAAGACCGTGTAAAAGTCGAAACCCCCTGTGGGAAATTCGATAATTGCCAGCTTTGGATTACAAAACATAAAGAAGCCACTTATAAAACTTACTTTAAAAAGGGTGTAGGTATTGTTAAACAAGAAAGGAAATGCGACGGTCTTACAGAAACTCGCCTATTAAAGTCATACAACATCATCGGCGGGTCAGGATATATCCCCTGTCACGCAGGCAACACTTGGGAATACACAGCCGAATATAATCCCGAGGTCATACAGCATGCATCCAAAATCGTAATGCATTATGCCGATGATAAAAAAGTCATTGTTTCACAAAACTTTGAAATCACACGGCTAAAGTACGATGACAATTCCTGGCTTGACATGATTCTGCAGGTGCGAAATGATTATTGCCGCATGGTTGACGGGCAAGAAAAAATCTGTGACGTTTCCTATCCTATGAAACGGGCGGAAATTCTTGCAAAGACCCCGATGGAAAAAGCCCACACAAAGGCGGCTTGCTCTGTTGTCCGCAGAATCCTTGCAACAGATCCCGGTTTTAATCCAAATTGTACTGAAACCGGGCATTGGAATTTCTTTGAGAGAAGGGTGGCTGCAAGACAAGAACGCAGGGTGGTCCTTTCTGATAATTTCAGGTGGTCATTTGAGTGGAAAAACATAGGCAGCGGCGGCATTGCAGAGGAGCCGCTGCTTTACAATGACATATACGGCATATTGCAGGATGCTGTCAACTGTATTTGGTCTGATGATTGGAAAATCGGAGCATCTATTGTAGAGGAATTTATTCTTTGGGGTACTTATCCTATCAAAACCAAGGTTTACTGCGAAGAAGCAGGGGAAGTTACAACCAAAGCCGGAACCTTTCAGAACTGTATGAAAATTTCTCTTGATATTAGCGGCTTTAGTGATGGACTCGCGTACCGCGGGGGCAAAAAAGAGTATATCTTTGCACCCGGTGTAGGTATTGTGCGCACTGTAAACAATTATTGTAAGAATACCCTGCAGGCCGTATATGAGCTAACCGCCTTTGAAGGCACAGGTGAGGGATATATGCCTATCTGCGATGGAATGACCCGCCGTTATGATGCTCAAAACCTTACGGATGGTTACATTGGCAGTGTGGAATATTCATATGTTGCAGACGATGAAGGAAATATTGTCATTTTCGCAGATCGCTGTGGTATAAAAAGGAAGATCGGGAATATTACACAGTACAGCTCGATTATGGGTGAAGTAATGGAGGAAGAGTTATGGCAGCAGGGAAAACACGATGAAAGCCGCCTGCGTCATGATATCAACAACTTTAATCTATTGCTTCACTTTCTGGGCCGCCCTCCTCGTTATTGGGGGGCACCGCAAAAAGCTGTCGCATGGAATAAGTATCGCATGAGCATCTGTGAATCCCTTGGCGAAGGACGGGGCGTTCCTCCTGCCTGGCTCGGTTTTTATGCAAGCACTTGTTTTAGGACGGCTTGCGCATTGTTTGGCTGCGGCGAAAAGGAGGAAGGCTACAAATACCTTGACCGCGCCTTTGAGCTTTTCCCTAAATGGGCTGAAATTCCGGATGGTGAGCTGCTTGAAGTTGGCAATGAACAAATCTTTGCCGGGATTAAAGTTGTAAAAGGAAAAGGACTTATCGAACTTCCTGACGGCAAAAGGGAACCTTTGCAATATTCATGGCTTTTTGATGACAGCATCGGTCTGTTATACTACGGAATGACCGCACCCCACGGTTGGGAATGGTTCAACGGTGTGCGCAATGAAGAACGCTTTAAAGCGGCAATCGAACGTGCCAGAAAACTGATGGAGAACAAGTAATTAAATCACAAATCCAAAGGGGCAGCCTGCTTTATCGCAGCTGCCCCTTTTTGAAGTAATCGCCCAGTATTTAACTGCTTTCTAAAGGTGTTTTGAATCAGGTTCCTCTCTTTATCCTTTCATTAAAGCATGCACGTCTTTTGGGACAAAATCAATCTGGACTTCCTGCTGCTTCCATCCTGCCGCTTTTGCTCTGATGAATAATATCGCCAAGCCGTGACCGGCATAGCCGGCTTTGTCCTGCCAAATCAGGATATAAACAATGGCTTTCGCTTCTTCCGCATGATATTTGTGGTGTGCGCATCCATTGCCGGCCTATATGGGCTTTCCCTGGCCTTTATCATGTTGGTATACCATCTAAGCACCATAGAAACTTTTGGGGTGCCCTATCTGTCTCCCTTTGTCGCAAATGAAGGAAAGAGTATTGCTGAGGACACATTGATCCGAATGCCTCTGCCGTTTATGAAAAATAAGCTTCAAAGCATGAAAATGATGAATCCGAAGCGCCGGTAAGAGGGGATGGTAAAATGAGAAAAGCAGTTCTTTTCCTGCTAGTGCTGATGACGGCAGCAACGGGATGTAGGTCGAATTTATTTCCTCAGCGGATTGAAATCGATGATCTGCAGCTGGTACAGGTGGTAGGCGTAGATAAATCCACTGAAGCACCGGGCTTTCAGGTAATCACGATTGCCAGCAGAAAATTGGCCGAGCCCAGGTCCGATCAATCGCAACAGCAGCAAGAAAGCGCCGGGGAAGGGCAAATCAGCCTTGGGAACAAGGCCTTCATCAGTACGGCCCAGGGCAAAACGCTTTTTGAAGCCGCACGGAAGGTTTCGGCCAGCAGTGATAAGTACTTGTTTTGGGCCCATACGGAATATTATTTGATCGGAGAAGAAGCGGCAAAGGAGAATATTGCCAAATATATCGATTTTTCTGCCCGCGATCATGAATTTCATATTAATAACAAGGTTTATATCGTCAAAGGGACAACTGCAAAGGAACTGATTGAGCAAGTCAACAAATCGGAACTGTATATAGCGGACAAGCTGGATAGTTTGGGCCGAGTCATCAAAAAGGTGGGCACCTCGGATGAACTGAGCCTGGCGGAGCTGATGCGGTTTTTTGACATCCATTACGGTTCTGCCCGCATTCCCTGTATCGAGCTGGTTGATCGCGGCGGCGAGGGCCAAAAGATACCGGCCATCGAGAACGTTGGCTATGCCATAGTGGCTGACCTGAAGTTAGTCGATTATATTGGAAGGGATATATCACGGGGCGTCAACCTGATCACCAATAAGCTTGAGTCCTCCATTGTCACGGTCAAGGACTTAAACGGGGCAGACATTTCCCTGGAGATCGTATACAGCAAAACGGAGGTCGTTCCCCGTTATGAAGGGGATGACCTGGTTGAGGTCACCCTGAAAACAAAGGTTGTCAGCAATCTTGGGGAGGTTCAATCCCAAGCCCCGACGATCTACAAGGAAAACCTGGAGCACCTGGAAGCGCAGCAATCCGCTGTCCTGGAAAGTGAAATGAAGCGGGTGATAAAGGTGGTTCAGGAATCAAAGTCGGATTGTCTTGGGATTTGCGATATGCTCAGGATAAAAAATCCTATAAAATGGCATAGAATCGAAGGCCGCTGGATAGACATTTTTCCGGATCTGAAGATCAATGTAAAGGTTGAGTCCGTGATCAGAAGGAGCTATTCATTGGACGAACCAAGCGGAAAGAGGGGAATGAAAGGAACGAAATGATCTATTTTTTCCTTGTCCTGGCCGGTTTGACCGTGATGGACCTTATCCAGATGATAACCAAAAAGCAAAAAAGGGAAATCGCTGTATACCTTGCCTTTATGCTGCTGGTGGGCCTTTTTGGAATTTTTTATTACTCCGACCCGGAGCGCACCAGCTTTACAGGGCTGCTGTTTTCCTTCATCGGCCTAGGGGAGTGATGGAAGTGCTGGCGTCTACGGATAAAATATCGATACGGCAGGCTGTCATTCTGTTTATTACGGTTCAAAGTTCGCCGGTCATACGCATCATACCGAAATATGTTGCAAAGACGGCCGGGCGGGCCGGCTGGCTGGCGCCCTTGTTTTCCGTTTTGCCTTTTATATGCCTGGTATATCTTATGCATTTGCTGTTCAAAAAGCAATGGGATGCAAACCTTTCCGATCTTTATCTGAAGGTTTTTGGTAAATTTGCAGGCAAGCTGGTGCTGTCCTTTTATCTTATATGGACGATGATTTTGCTGGGGTTTTATGTAAGGTATTTTGCGGAAAGATTTTTATCCACACTCCTGCCCAATACTTTACCGACCTTTTTTTACATCACCATCCTGGCAACGGTGTTTTATGCTGTCAGAGGCGGCCTTATCAACATTGCCAGGACCGTGGAATTTCTTTTCTATCTGTTTACGGTTGTTTTTGTAACACTGTTTGTGTTCAGCATACCGAATATCCAATTCATCAATCTGTTTCCGATAACGCCTTTTGATTTCTTGCCTTTAGTCAGGACGATTGAATCGGTACTGGGCATATGGGGATACTTCGCTCTGATGTTCTTTTTTGGCGATAAAATCAATAATAAGGAGCATATCCGCAGGTTCGGGCTGCAAGGAGCCCTTTTTCTTGTAATAACAAATGTCATGCTGCTCATACAGACCATAGGGATATATGGTCATACGGTCATCCAGCGGATTCCGCTGCCCTATTTTGTGTCGATAAAGGCAATCTCCCTTTTAGAGACCATTGAGAGGATCGAATCGGTAGCCCTTGCCTTCTGGGTGTTTATCGATTTTACCATCATCAGTTTTTTCCTGTATCTGGTAGTCAGCATCATGAAATCCCTTTTTCAACTGTCGGATGCCAAAAGCTTGACAAGCCCCCTTGTTCTCTTTGCTTTCATCTTTGCCTTTTATTCAGCCGGCGATCGATTGGAGCTGCAGCAGTTTACGGATTTCATCGGTCTGCCGGTGAATATCTTTGTGTGCTTCATCATGCCCGCCGTTTTACTTGCAGTGGGGAAGATCCGGAAGCTGTTATGATAAACATTCATTTTTTTTTCACCGTGCGGGTAGCCCCTACCGGCTATTTTCCTTGACGGATGTGCATAGTTTTTTGGATATTTGGAAAAATATATTCGAAATTTCGAGGAAAGGTGGAATGAGAATGGGAAAAGCTCCCCAGTTTTCCTGCTCCGTATGCGGCAGTGCATGTGATCCCGACAATACATTCAACTGCACGGAATGCGGAGAATACATCTGCGAGGAGTGCAGCAGCCTGTATGAGGGCTATTGTGAGGAATGCTATGACAACATCTCACAGGAATATGATGAGGAATAAGAACAGGGCTTCCCAAACAAAGAGGGTATTCCATAAGGTAGTTTCAAATTGATTGTAGACGGTGTAGCTGAAAGGCTGCGCCGTCTGTCTTTATTTGCGGAGAATGGTCAATTTCTATTGACTTTTGCAAATTGTTCGAATAAAATAAAAAAAGCGAAAATGAGCGGCCAAAAAATGAATAATAAAGTACGAATCCTGTCAAAGGTAAAGGGAAAAGGAGTTATTCGGTCATGACGTCAAAACAATATGAGAATTTGGTAGCCAAGGTCTTTGAAAAAAAGGGATATGATACCAAAGTGCCGTCAAGGACCCGAGACTATGGAGTAAGCTTTATTGCAGAAAAAGAGGGCAAAAGCCTGGCTATTCAGGTGAAGAAGTACAACGATGACACCCAGGTGAGCTATCAGGATGTCATGCTGCTCTTTGCAGGGAAACATTATTTGGATTGCGATTATGCCCTGCTGGTAACCAACAACTCATTGATGCCGGAAGCCGTTGAAGTAGCTGAGAAGCTCCATGTGAAATTCTATGAGAACTGGATGCCCAAGGAATAACAAGGCACAAATTCACAGTTGACATTTTCAGCGACATATACTAAAATGATATAGTCGCGTGAAAGTTCATATGTGCTCGTAGCTCAGTTGGATAGAGTGTCTGACTACGAATCAGAAGGTCGGGGGTTCGAATCCCTCCGGGCACACCAAAGTCCTGCAACACCAAGTGTTGCAGGGCTTTTTATTTCCATATGGGAAGTCGATCCTGCATGCTGCGATGTGATCAGTACAGCTGCTGTTTCAACTTTTTCAGCTGGCTTTCCAACTCCTCTATTTGCTTTTTCAGCTCTTCCTGCCGGGCCTTGATAAATTCTTGCTGTGTAGCTTTGGTGGACAGGCAGCCGCCGATTTCTTGCAGGAATGATCCCAATATACTCATTTCGTCACTGCTTAAGTTTTGTGAAATCAGCACAGCGATAAAGGCTCCCAAAAGGACGAGAGTATCCGGGTCTATTTTTGACAGGTTCGACATTTCCATCACCCATACATAGTATATGAAACATTTCCATAGGGTGGAATGTGGTTGCCGGATTTGAGCATTCAAAATATTGTAATTGAAAAAGCCGGTCATTTTGACCGGCTAAGCTTCTTTGATCTCGTAAACAAAAGCCTTTCCATCGCTTTTCAGGAGAACCGTCATGCCTGGTTGAATCTCTCCCTTGATAATTCCTTTTCCCAGGCTTGTTTCGATATTGCGCTCGATATACCGCTTGATGGGACGGGCGCCGTAGACCGGATTGAATCCCTCCTCAACGATCAGGTCAAGGGCGTCTTCGCTGACAAGGAGCTCGATGCCCTGATCCTTCAGCCGCTTTTTGATGTCACCAATCTGTATGGCGGCAATTTTTTTGATTTCATCTTTTTGCAGGGGCTTGAAGAGGACAATGTCATCGATGCGGTTTAAAAACTCCGGCCTAAAGTGCTTCTTTAGCTCATTCATGACGAGCTCCCGGGTCTTTTCGTCGATATAGCCCTTTCCCATGAGCCTTTCCATCAGAATATCGCTGCCTATGTTGGAGGTCATGATGACGACGGTATTTTTAAAGTCCACGGTTCTTCCCTGGCTGTCCGTCAGCCTGCCGTCATCCAACAGCTGGAGCAGGATATTGAAGACATCTCCGTGGGCTTTTTCGATTTCGTCAAATAATATGACGGAATAGGGCTTTCTCCGGACGGCTTCCGTCAGCTGACCGCCTTCTTCGTATCCCACATAGCCGGGAGGGGCTCCGATAAGCCGGGAGACGGAGAACTTCTCCATATACTCCGACATGTCGATCCGCACCATATTCTCCTCGGTATCAAACAAAACCCTGGCCAGGGTTTTGGCCACCTCCGTTTTTCCCACTCCGGTAGGCCCCATGAAGATAAAGGAGCCGATGGGGCGGTTGGGATCCTTCAGGCCGGAGCGGGCCCGAAGGACGGCATTGACCACCGATGTGACGGCTTCGTCCTGGCCGATTACCCTCTCGTGCATGATCTCCTCCAGCCTCAGGAGCTTTTCCCGCTCCGATTCAATGAGGCGGGATACCGGGATTCCGGTCCATCTGGAGACGATCTCCCCGATCTCCTCTTCGGTGACTTCTTCCTTTAAAAGCCTCTTGGAGTAATCCACGCTTTCTATGCGTTTTTTCTGCTCTTCCAGCTGCTTTTCCAGGCTTGGCAGAACGCCGTATTGAAGCTCTGCCATCTTGTTGAGGTCATACTTCCTCTCCATTTCCTGTATCTGGGCCTTGGTTTCCTCAATTTGTTCCTTGATCCGGTTGATTTCCCGGATGGCCTTCTTTTCATCCTCCCACTGGGCCTTCATGGTATTGAATTTTTCCTTCAGCCCGGAGATTTCCTTGATGACGTTTTCCAATCGGGCGGAGGCGCTGTCATCCGTCTCCTTTTTCAAGGCCTCCCGCTCAATTTCCAGCTGCATGATCCTCCTGGAGATCTCATCGAGCTCTGCGGGCATGCTGTCAATTTCCGTCCTCAGCATGGCAGCCGCCTCATCAATCAAATCAATGGCTTTGTCGGGCAAAAAGCGGTCGGGGATGTAGCGATGGGACAGAACAGCTGCCGCAATGAGGGCGTTGTCCTTGATTCGGACCCCGTGGTGGATCTCATAGCGGTCCTTGAGCCCGCGGAGGATGGAGATGGTATCCTCCACGCTGGGCTGGTCGATCAGCACCGGCTGAAAGCGGCGCTCCAGTGCAGCATCCTTTTCAATGTATTTCCGGTATTCATCCAGGGTTGTGGCACCGATGCAGTGGAGCTCGCCCCTTGCCAATTTGGGTTTCAGGAGGTTGCCGGCGTCCATGGCTCCTTCCGTTTTGCCCGCTCCCACGATATTATGGAGCTCATCGATAAAGAGGAGGACCTCCCCCTGGGAATCCTCTACTTCCTGAAGAACGGCTTTCAAGCGCTCTTCAAACTCACCGCGGTACTTGGCTCCGGCAATCAGGGAGCCCATATCCAGGGCATAGATTTTCTTATTCTTTAGTGTTTCCGGCACATCGCCCTTGACAATGCGCTGGGCCAGGCCTTCCACAACGGCTGTTTTCCCGACGCCGGGCTCTCCGATCAGGACGGGGTTGTTCTTTGTCCTGCGGCTTAGGATTCGGATTATGCGGCGTATCTCCTCGTCCCGGCCGATGACCGGGTCAAGCTTGTTCCTCCTGGCCTCCTCCACCAGGTCCCGGCCGAAGCGGTTTAGGGCATTGTAGGTGTTCTCGGGATTTTGGCTGGTGACCCGGCGGTTTTTCCGAACTTCCGCCAGCCTTTTGAGAAAGAGATTCTTGTCTATGCCAAAGGCCTTTACCTGCCTCTGAATCTCGCTGTCATCAAGCAAGGCCAGGTACAGGTGTTCCACGCTGATGTATTCATCCTTAAACTGCTGGGCGATTTCCTCTGCCCGGATCAGCTTTTCGTTCAAGCGCCGGGTGACATAGGGCTGTACATTTCCCATGACCCTTGGGCGGCGGTCAACCATTTCCTCAAGGCTTTTGACATACTGGTCAACAGGGATGCCGAGTCCTTTAAGCAGCATGGGGATGAGACCTTCCTCCTGCCTGACCAGGGCCAGGTGGAGGTGGATATCGTCAAGCTCCTGCTGCCCCTTGGCGATCACGATATTCTGGGCATCCAGGACGGCTTCCTGGGCTTTCTGTGTAAACTTCTCCAAATTCATTTTGATCCCTTCCTTGGACACAAATCGATTCTGTGCAAAATGCCCTCAAGGGCATAAAAAATAGACTTTCTTTGACTTTTACAGATTCCATTATACTGCCTTGCTCATTGTTATGCAAGAGGATATTCTGTATTATTTCCGGTTTTTATCAAATACTACTGTGTTGCGGTATTTTTGTCCGGGGATTATAATCTAATATAGCCGGTGCGGTCGCTGAATGGTAGCTGCCGTGCAAACCGGCGAATTATCTGTCATGGCGGCATGGGGAAACGGCTGAAGAGTTTACGGACAGAATAATGAACTGGATTAGAATGATGAAATTTAAGGGGATTGGAGGATGTTTGGGCTGATGAGGATAAGCTTGAGGAGAATTGTTTTTGTGTTGACGGTTATTGCGGTCATAGGGACCCTGGTCTTCAGCGGACTGTATTATTTTCTGCCAATTTACTTGTCCCATAAGTTTGATATAGAGGTAAACAGGGGAAGTTCCGTCGGCATCATCGGAGGGGCCGATGGGCCGACGGCCGTTTTTGTGTCATCCGGTTCTTCATCGCACCTTATTCCGATTGCCTTTGCATTTCTTTCAATAGCCGGAATAGCCTATTTGGTCTTTACTAAAAAAACAACGAAATAATTGCTTTAGAATAAAAGGGGCTCATACTATGCAGGGTATGGGCCTTTTTTTGAAATTGTCAGCTCTAACGAGGCGGTGTATCCTCCGCTTCTCATAGGTGGCGGGTACCCAATTCCATAAAATATGGTGAGTCAAAATCTCCCGCCCGGCTTAGCGGTGTGCCCCAACTTCTTCTTATTTCTTTCGTTGTTTTAATGAACCTTTCCGTCTTTTTTTCTGTCTATGGGGGTGAAACCGGTTTCAATATAGAAATAGAGAAGAAAACTTCTTGATACGTTTGGAAGTCTGGAGGTGATGGGATGGATTCTGCCAAAGACGAATTTTTGAATCTGCTTGCCGGGTGTCAAAACGCTATAGAGCGATTTGTCTATTACAAGATACCCAATAAGCAGGATGCGGAGGATATTTTGCAGGAGGTGTTTCTGTCAGGCTTTCAGCACCTTTATAGCTTAAAGGACAAGACAAAATTCAAATCTTGGATGCTGTCCATTGCAGGGAATAAATGCAATGACTATTTCAAAAAGAGGCTGAGGGCAGTGGAGATACCCCTGGAGGATGTCTATACCTATGAGATGGCAGCAGGTAAGGCAGGATTCACGGTAAACGAAGTGGTCAGGGAGACCCTGGATAACCTCTGTGACAAAAGTAAGCAAATCCTGTTTCTGTATTATATCAAAGGCCTTAGCCAGAAGGATATATCAGAGAAACTGGATATTCCCATTGGCACGGTAAAAAGCAGGCTCCATGCAGCCCGTCAAAGTTTCAAAGAAAGCTACCCCTATCCACCAAAAAAGAAAGGAGACGATATGATGAGCAGGTTCGGATTTCCGGAAGTTTTGCCTGAGATTAAAATAACCAAAAGTGATTCAGAGGTTTTTGAGGTGGTTTTCGAAGAACTGCCAAATTGGTTTGTCATCCCAAAACTCAACCAAAAGACAAGATGGGCAAGCTATAATTATCCTGAGAGGAAAATAGACAGTATCTGCACCATGAGGGTTACAGGTAAAATTGAGGTGCATGGCGTATTGGGTGTGGAAATTCACTGTGATTCACTGGACTGTGCAAATGATAAAGAAACAAAGGATGAAAGGATTTTGGCTGCCCAATTGACAGATAGCCATATCCGCTATCTTGCAGATACCCACTACCATGGAGACGTCAGGTCTGTAACCACTTTTTTGGATGATGATTTCCTGAAAAACTGGGGTATCGGTGAAGACAACTGCGGCAGAGAGATTTTGCTAAAGCCCAAGGGGATTATCGCTGAGGAGGATGGCGTTGTAACGGCAAAGGAATACAACAGCCCTGATGTCGTAGGTGCATTTTTGGTAGAGATAGGCGGAAAAAGGTTTCATACCATCAGGCTGATGGAGGCCGATGACTATGGTGTGATGACCGAAGCCTATATTGACAAAAACGGAAGGACCGTCCTTTGGAGAAGATACAACAGGGATGACTGGGCAATCGGGCGGTATAAAACCCTCTGGTCGGAAAGGCTGCCGGACAACAAAAGGGTTTTGGTAAATGATTGTTTATATGTCCATTGGTATGACTGCATCAGCGATTATATTTTATAGGATGAATGCAGGGCGGGTTAAAATACCCGCCCATTCTCTATAGGAACCCATACTTGACTTAAGCAGGCAAGGCTCAATATAATGAATGTATACCATAAACTGCATGTTGTGCATCATATAACCAATTCAAAAAGGGGGTCATTTTGTGGAATATCAAAAACGGCTGCCTCGCAGCACACCGGAAGAACAGGGGATTTGTTCGTCGGGAATCATTGATTTTTTGAAGGGAGTTTCGGAAAAGAAGCTTGGGCTCCACAGCTTTATGCTCCTGCGGCACGGCCATGTGGTTGCGGAAGGCTGGTGGTCGCCCTATGCACCGGAGAAGCCCCATATGCTCTTTTCCCTCAGCAAGAGCTTCACATCGACTGCCATTGGATTTGCCGTTCAGGAAGCTTTGCTGTCCCTTGAGGACAAGGTCGTATCCTTTTTCCCGGAGGAGGCTCCAAAGGACATCAGCGAGAATCTTGCCGCCATGGAAGTTAAGCACCTTCTTTCCATGTCCACCGGCCATGCTGAGGATACCACCGGACCCATGATGCAGCAAAAGGACGGCAACTGGGTTCAGGGCTTTTTGGCATGTCCTGTTGTATACAAGCCGGGCACCCATTTTTTGTACAACACCGGTGCCACCTATATGCTGTCGGCCATTTTGCAAAAGATTACCGGCCAGACCCTCCTTGAATACTTGACTCCCCGGCTTTTTGAGCCTCTGGGCATTAGTGGTGCTACATGGGATTCCTGCCCCAGGGGAATCAACACAGGAGGATTTGGTTTAAAGGTCAAGACGGAGGACATTGCAGCCTTTGGGCAGTTTTATCTGCAAAAGGGCCTCTGGAACGGCCGGCGCCTCCTGTCGGAAGACTGGATCGAAAAGGCCACGGGCTTTCAGGTGTCCAACGGAAACGGGGGAGAGAGCGATTGGACTCAAGGGTACGGCTACCAGTTCTGGAGGTGCAGGCATAACGCCTACAGGGGCGACGGGGCCTTTGGGCAATACTGCATCGTGATGCCGGAGCAGGATGCCGTGGTGGCCATCACATCGGGTCTGGGCGACATGCAGGCGGTACTGAATCTTGTATGGGATTGCCTGCTTCCTGCCATAAAGCCGGGGACGCTGGCTGCCGATGGTTACAAACAGGCGGAATAAAAGGAGAACCTTGACAAT
>Ga0134092_1001640_pt1 | contig 19069 bp, 16 predicted proteins | sample 3_6taG_FD_94454 | JGI IMG/M metagenome (GOLD analysis project Ga0134092, IMG submission 94454) | Switchgrass degrading microbial communities from high solid loading bioreactors in New Hampshire, USA - 3_6_20_6_A3 metaG | ecosystem: Engineered > Bioreactor > Semi-continuous > Anaerobic >... | reverse complement strand
CAGCCGTACTGCCCGGTAAAACTGTGGAAGTGAATAAAACCCATTTTAGCGGAAGGTAAAGAAAGCTATAACGAAAAACTGCTGTCGCATGTGCGCAGCAGTTCCTGTAAGACCTTTATCTGATAGGCGGGCCTTTATTTTATAAGCGCCCGCAGTTCTTCCTCGGTAAAGTAATACTTTTTGTTGCAGAAGTAGCACTGCAGTTCGGCGCCGTGCATCTCATCGGCCATTTTGCCTATTTCCTCCGCCCCCATGCTTATCAGGTTCCTTTCCATCCGGTCCCTGCTGCATGTGCACCGGTAACTGCACGGCAGCCTGTCGACCACCTGCAGGCCTTTCTCCCCCAGCAGGCTCTGAAGCACTGCCTCGGCATCCAACCCGTTCGACAGCATGTAAGTGATGGAATCCGCAAGCAGCACTTTCTCCTCTAGATATTCAATAATCTCTTCGCTCGCTCCGGGCATGAGCTGGATAATATACCCGCCTGCCGTAAGCACGTTCTCGTCAGGGTCTATGAGGACTCCCACAGCCACCACCGTCGGTACCTGTTCGGAGGAGGCGAAGTAATATGCCAGGTCCTCGCCGATCTCGCCTGAAACCAGGTTCACATAGCCTATATATGGCTCCTTCAGTCCAAGGTCCTTTATAACGTTCAGATATCCGTCCTTCCCGACAGCCGCGGCCACGTCGAACTTGCCCGCCTGGTTCAGAGGCAGGTATACCTTCGGGTTGCCGACATATCCCCGGACATTGGAATAAGCGTCTGTCACGACCACTATCAGTCCGAGTGGTCCGCCACCCCTGATCTGGATCGTCATCGTGTCCTTATCGTTTTTCAGCATCCTCGACATCATCGCAGCCGCCGTAAGGGTCCTGCCAAGCGCGGCGGTGGCGACTCCGGAAGAATCGTGTATCCTGTGGGCTTCCTGCACCAGGTTCGTGGTCACGGCTGCAAAAGCCCGCACATATCCGTCCGCTGCAGTTGCTCTGACTACGTGATCCTCCATGTCCGACTCCTTTCCTGTCCTTTCGGCCAAAACATAATACTTTACAGTCCTGATATGCTTCCGGCCGCGATTCCGGCCCTATTCCAACCAAAAGCCCCGATATTCTGCAATATCGGGGCCAAGGTGCTGACTTGATTTAAGCTAAAGTTGTAACAACTTTAATTACATAATCTTCGTGACGTTTGCAGCCTGGGGTCCTTTTGCACCCTCAACAACTTCAAACTCTACTTCAGCGCCTTCTTCAAGGGTCTTGAATCCATCCATCTGGATCGCTGTGTAGTGTACGAAAACGTCATTTCCGTCTTCCCTCTCGATGAAGCCAAAACCCTTCTCTGCATTGAACCACTTTACCCTACCTTTTTGCATTACAATAAACCTCCTGGATTCTACTTAAGTCCGGCTGCAATACGTCCGTCGAGCCAAACCTTAATCAGTGTAACATACCCGTTCACGGATTGTCAATCAAATAATCCGCCGAATCGCCGCTGTTCGACGTTTACCATAAACATCCGGCAGTTTTATATTTGCCGCAATTCATGATTTTTATACAATATGCGACAAAATATCATTGGCGCTTCCTGCATACGAAGAATATCCTCTCGGCTTTCGGACCGGGTTTCCTGAACCTGAATGCATCATATATCCCAAGTACCGTCATCCCGGTATCCAGGAGCATCCGTTCAAGTTCGCCGGTGTCATAGCTTCGTTCGTAATGGGTCTCATCGAACCTCCTGTATAACTTTCCTTCCTTCACGAAAAAGGTGAGGTCGAACCTGCATAGCCGCGAGCGCCTGTCGTAAGCGTTCTGCCAGATGTATGACACATCATCCGAGGTCTCGCAAAACACGTTGGACGACAGGATGTTTTCGAACTTGTACGGTGAGTTTATATCGAAAACGAACAGGCCGCCGGGGTTCAGGTAATTGTTCACAAGCCTGAACATCCTCTTCAGGTCGTTCTTGTACGTGACATAATTGATGCTGTCCATAAGGCACGTAATGGCATCGACTGTGCCATAGAGTTCGAACGAAGTCATGTCCTGGTTCAGAAAGAGGACGTCAACATTTGCATCTACAGCTTTCTGCTTTGCGATGCTGAGCATTTCGGCCGACACGTCTATCCCTATCATGTCGAAGCCCCTTTTGGCCATTTCCAGGCAAAAACTCCCGGTACCGCACCCAAGGTCCGCCGCCAGTTCCGGCTCCAGGCCATGCCGCCTGAAAATATCCGTCACGTAATCGGCCCACCCGGAGTAATCAACATCCCCCATGAGCCTGTCGTAATAAAAAGCAAAATCTGCATAAACCGCCGACACTTCGCTTCCCTCCGCATGGCGCCTGCATCCGCAGGACGCCTGGTTTCCACCCGTAAATGATACCACAAAAAAACGCAGCAAAAAAGCCGCACACCATGATATGCGGCTTCCTTCACCTCCTGCGCATCATCGGGACATCAGGCCCCGGCCTGGTCAGGAACTGTCCGGATCCTCCCATACCTTGCGAACTGTGGCCGGCACCTGTGTCATTCCTGCTCCCCGTCCGTATTCTGCAGCGCTTTCCTCCTTTTTGATATCAACCCGCCGATCCTGCCCGTTTCCTTGGCAGACAGACTTTTCCACCCATACTTCAGCACTTTCTCCCTGAGCCCCAGTTCACTGGCGATCTCAAACTTCAACTTTTCATTGGGATCAGTTTTTTTCTCCATCTCCACACCTCTTCGTCCGTTGGTTGCTTTCTCTTAATATTCTGTGGAGAAAAAAACCTTTTATACATACATTTTACTCTATTTCCCCAAGCAGCGCCTCGATCGCCGACCTCAGCTGGATGTCCCTGTCCCTCGGTATCTGTGAAGCAGGAAGGTTCCTGTACTCATCAAGCACGCCGACATGGATATCCGGCTCGATGCCGGTACCCTGGATGCAGACCCCCGAAGGCGTAAAGTACCGGGAAATGGTAACCTTGAGACCGGAACCGTCCCCAAGGAGCTTGAGTTCCTGGACCAGCCCCTTCCCAAATGTCCTGGTTCCCACAAGCTTGCCCCTTCCGTGATCCCTGATGGCGCCTGCAAGTATCTCCGACGCGCTGGCACTGTTGCCATTGATCAGGATCACGAGAGGTATGTCGGTATATTTCGTGTCGGAATACCTGTACTCCTTCCTGCCTTCCCTGTCCTCGGTGTAAACTATGGTCCCGGCGGGAAGCAGGCTGTCGGCTATTTCCACCACCTGTTCGAAGGAACCGCCCGGATTGTCCCTCAGGTCGATGATGAGCCCTTTTATGCCTTTTTTAAGCATGCTGTTGAGGTCGCTCTTAAAGTAGTCTGCTATCTCACTGTCGAACATGACTATCCGTATGTACCCTATATCGCCTTCCAGTATCTCGCTTTTAATATTGGATGCCCTGATGCGTTTGCGCTTGATATCGAACTGGACATACCTGTTCTCCGATGGCCTGTATACCGTGATCTTCACACGGGTGTTTTCCTTTCCTTTTATCATGCTGATGATCATGTTTTCATCGCGTATCGATGTAACATCCTTGCCGTCCACCTTCACGATCTTGTCGCCCTGCCGCATGCCCGCCTCCATCGCGGGCGATCCCCTCATCGGCTCGACGACTGTCAGGAGTCCGTCATCATCAACATTGACGGTGACACCTATGCCGACATAACTGCCCCTTGACTTTTCAAGGAAGGCTTCCATATGCTCTTTGTCGAAGTATACCGTGTACGGGTCGCCCAGCGATTCTGCCAGGCCGTTTATAGCCCCTTCCAGCATTTTGTTCGTATCGACTTTCTGGTAAAAGTCGTTTCTGAGTATATCCATGACGCGGTTGAACTTAAGGACATTGCTGTAATCCACTGAATCCGCGTCGAATATTATCATATACCTTTCCTCGGCCGCCCTGACGGAATAAAAGACAAAGGCCGCCGCGCTTACCGAAAAGACCAGCGTCACTGCGACGATAACGGCGACCTGCCTGAATGTGTATACCCTGCGCATAAAAACACTCCCGAAAGATAATTCCATATATCTTTATGCGACCGCGGAAATAAATAAACCCGGTTTTTAAACCGGGCCCAAATTCTGATCCTTTACTCGGAGTGTTTTTATGCGTTTGTGAAATGGTATTATTTTGCCTTGAGATAGCCTTTCATCGGGTCCACCGGCTCGCCGTTGACCCTGACTTCGAAATGCAGGTGGTTGCCAGTGGACAGGCCGGTGCTCCCGACCTTGGCTATGGTCTGTCCTGCCTTGACCTTGTCCCCCACCTTGACCAGCAGCTTGCTTGCATGCGCGTACAGCGTCGTGATGCCGCCGCCGTGGTCGATGACCACCATGTTCCCGTAGCCGGTATTGTCATACCCGGCCATTATGACTGTCCCGCTGTTGGCCGCGACTATGGCAGCGCCCTTGTCCGCGGCTATGTCGACGCCGGTGTGCATCTTGTATTTCCTGAGGATCGGATGCTTCCTCATCCCGAACGTGGATGTCACCCTGTAGGAACTCGGGACAGGCCATGTCATCGATCCGCCCACGTATTTTTTCTTCGTGGAAAGGACCTTGATCTGGTCCGCCAGCTTCTTGGACTCTTCTATCCACTTGTCTATCTCTTTTTCAAGCTGCTCTATTTCTTTCTGCGTCCTTGTTATCTCGCCCTCGACCTTCGCCCTGGAGGTCTTGATCTGTTCCAGCCGTTCCTCCCTTTCCTTAAGCTTCTCCTCAAGAAGGGCCTTTGCCTGTTCCTGCATCTGCTTCTTGAGTTCAACGTCCTGTCTTGCTTCTTCCAACTGCTGCATCAGCTTGCTGTCATTCTCGGATATGACCTGCATGTAATGCAGCCGCTCATAAAACTCGACGACGCTTCCCGATGAAAGGAGGGTATCCAGAAGCGATGTGCCGGAATTTTTATACATGACCTGGAGCCGCGTCTTAACCAGTTCATTCATCTGGTTATACTCGGCCGTAGCCTGCGCGAGCGCAAGCTCTGTCTGCCTCAGGTGTTCCGTTGCTTCAGCGATCTGTTTCTCGAGTTCCTCGATGGCATTTGCTTCTTCCTTCTGCTGTTTTGCCAGCTCATTCTTCTGTTTCTCAAGCTTTGCCTTTTCCTGTATTTCAGCCTGCTTCTTTTTTGTCAGATCGGCAATCCGGTTGTCCGCTGCTGCTTTCTTGTTCTGCGCATCTTTCAGCTCGTCAGCCATTATCGGGTATGCATAACAAACCGTGAGTGCGATAAGAAGGATCGCCAGAGTGAATCTTTTCATCCTCACTTTTCCTGTCCTCCATGCTTTGGTTTGGCAGTCTGCTCACACCTTCAGGTACCTTCGCATCGAAACGAAACTTCCCGCCGCTCCGACTACGACAGCTATAGCAGCGTAATATACGGCGAGCTTGCTCCATATGCTTTCGATGCTCAGCATGCTCAGAAGGCTGGTCTGGGCAAAGAATGCATCCTGCGAGAACTTGTCGACCACTGCCTTGTATCCGTAAGCAGAAATAATAAATGCCAAAATTGCTCCCGTAATACTGATTATAACACCTTCTACCACAAAAGGCCAGCGTATGAACCAGTCTGTGGCGCCTATATATTTCATTATACTTATTTCTTTGCGTCTTGCAAATACTGTCAGTTTTATCGTGTTCGCAATGATAAAGACCGAAGCCACCAGGAATATTACTATCATCACGCTGCATCCAAGGCTGAACCACTGGGACATCCTGGTGATCAGTTCCACGGTATCCTGCGAATAGGTCACCTTTTCGATGCCGGTCACTTTTTCGAGGTCCTTTACGACCTCGCCGCTGTAGCTTACATCCTTCAGCCTTATTATAAAGGATACCGGGAATATGTCAGCTCCGTATCCGTCCAGTATGGCCGCGTCCTTCCCGAGCCTTTCCCGCATCTTCTCCAGGGCCTGTTCCCTCGTAACCTTCTCATAGGACAGGACCCTTTCGTCAGCCTTGATGATCTCCTCCACGCGGCGCACCTGGATATCGTCCAGTTCCTGGTAGCAGAACGCCTGGAGCTGCGGCTGCTCCTTCCAGATCCTGATGTTGTGCTGCGCATTGAGCGATATCAGCACGAATACGCCGAACACGATAAGCGACGCGACCACTATGAGGACCGACGCCAGCGACATGAGCTTGTTCCTGTATGAATTTACGAATCCTTCCTTAATAAAATACCGGAGTGTTCTTATCTTCATCCCTGTAAAGTCCTTTCTCCTGATCCCTTACGATCACACCCTTGTTGATCGCGACGACACGTTTTTTCATCGCATCGACTATGGACTTCTCATGCGTCGCCACTATGACTGTCGTGCCCCTGTGGTTGATCTCGCTCAGAAGTTTCATTATCTCCCAGGATGTCTCCGGATCAAGATTGCCTGTCGGCTCGTCGGCTATCAGCAGGGCAGGGCTGTTGACCAGTGCCCTGGCCAGCGCGACCCTCTGCTGCTCTCCGCCTGAAAGCTGATGCGGATACATGTTCGCCTTCCTGCTGAGCCCGACAAGTGCCAGCGCCATCGGCACCTGCCTCCTGATCTCCTTGGGCAGTGCCTCGGTTATTATCATCGCGAATGCGACGTTCTCATAGACAGTCTTGTTCGGCAGCAGCCTGAAATCCTGGAACACGACCCCGAGGCTCCTCCTGAGGTACGGTATCTCCTGCCTCGTCATGGATGTGACGTCGTAACCGTTTACGTACACTTCCCCCTCGGTGGCTTCCTCTTCCTTAAGGAGCAGCTTCACGAGAGTGGATTTTCCCGATCCGCTGGGCCCCACAAGGAAAACGAATTCGCCCTTGTCCAGTTTCAGATTTATATCTCTCAACGCGACCGTACCGTTCGGGTAGGTCTTTGATACATTCCTAAGTTCAACCAATACGATACACCTCGGTCATATATGCAGACGACACGCATGTCGAACGATGTCGTCGAACCACCCATAATTATACATCATGTGGATTTATTCTGCAAAAAGTGCTGGAATTCCTGCTTTTCTGCGTTACAAGATTGTTTCACGAAGCTGAACTTTACATGAACAGCACCTGGTCCAGGCAGGGATCTTCATCAGACCTTCGAAGCATGACGCCTTCATCCGCACGGAAACACTTTTCAGGCAGTCAGGGATACCTTCCTGCCGTTGAGTGTCCGGATCCAGCCGGTGACACTCCTCAACCCTCAGCGAATACCACCTCGCTGAGGAGTGTCCAAATCCAGCCGGTGACACTCCTCGACCCGTAGCAAATACCTTCTCGCTGAGGAGAGTCTAAAATCAATCCGGGGACATTCCTCGTCTTGCGAGGAATACCACCTCGCTGAGGAGTGTCCCCCTTTCCTCAGATTATCTCTCCCTGCATGCCTTCAGCCTTGTCCAGGTACTTCTTGACCAGCAGCGATACCTTGAAAGTGATGGCGTCGTCAAACTTCCGAAGATCCAGGCCGGTGGTCTTCTGTATCTTGTCCAGCCTGTAAACCAGCGTATTCCTGTGCACGTAAAGCTGCCTGGACGTCTCGCTGACATTCAGGTTGTTTTCAAAGAACTTCTGTATCGTGAGCAACGTTTCCTGGTCCAGCGACTCAAAGGACCCCTTCTTGAATACTTCCTTCAGGAACAGCCTGCACATCGTGGTGGGAAGCTGGTAGATCAGCCTGCCGATGCCCAGGTTGTTGTAATCTATGATCGCCTTGTCGCTGTCGAATATGCTGCCTATCTGCAGCGCTGTCTGCGCTTCCTTGAAGGAACGCCCGATGTCCCGTATGTTGTCCACGACGGACCCTATGCCTATCTGCGCTTTTACCATGAGTTCAGTGTTAAGCGTGTCGATGATCGCCTTCGCAGTCCTGTCGATCTCCTCGTGGTCATCGGCATCCCTCAGTTCCTTTATGAGCACCAGTGTCTCATCATCCAGCGCGATCACGTAGTCCTTCTGCTTCTTGGGGAAAAGACCCGATACCACCTCATGCGGATGTATGTCCTTCGACTTCTCCGTCTTTATCAGGAATACCACCCTGCATGTATTGAACGGGATATGCAGTTCCTTTGCCCTGATCTGGATATCGCCGGGCAGTATATTGTCGGTGATCACGTTTTTGAAGAAATTTGCCCTGTCAAACTTGTCCTCGTGGTAGGTCCTCAGGTTGGACACGTTTATTGCAAACATCGCCAGCAGTGCTTTGCCCTGCTCCCTTGCGACATCCGTGAAGACTATGAATTCCAGCCTGCTTTTAATGAACACTTTCCGGAACATCCATCCCCGGATCTCGAGTTCATTCCTGGTGTCATCGAGTATCGTATCGATCAGCGGATGTATTGTGCCGGCTTGGCGCTCATCCGTGCACCCTAGTATCAGGCCGGTTTCGTCCATTATGCCGAAATTGCCGTCGACACTCTCCCTTATCTGGTTAATCAGGTTCTGAAACAGCCGCACAAACATCCCTCCCGCTGTTCTTCCGAATCGGCAAAACACTGCCAGGGTTAATTATACTATATTGGACAGAGATATGGAACATCAGATTTTCGCGGTCAAACATACTTATTATCCAGGTATACATAGTGTTCCCCACATGCAAGCAAAAGCCGGCAATTTGTAAATGTTGCGGAACGAAAACTCATTCCCGTAAATACTGCATGTTACGCCTTCATAAGATTTTTTCGCGATCGTGTCAACAAAGCTGTGTTAAATATCCCAAGCCCCAAAATAATCAAGTGTGCAGCGGCGTATCGATAACTACTGATAATTATCACAGCGCCGATCATCGGAAACAGCTGCATTACACAAAGAATACCGTATATAGATAACAGCGGAGTATAACCTGAAGGATGCTTTTTCATTATCCTTACAATAAAGAACACTATTGCAGCTAACAGTACAAAAATCTGTACTGCACCGAACATACGGACATAACCTTTCCATCTTCCGATATCAAAGCAATGGATCGAGGATACGCAAACCAGGATTAAAAATAATATTTCAAATGCTATAGCTTTTTTTAAATTATGCATACCCCAAACCTCCGTCTATCATAGTTTGGCAAGTACACAATCCATATATGAACAAAGAGACAAACTCTATGATCCATGAGTTTGTCTCTTTATTACTTAAGATAATTTTATATTTTCCTCTTATACGTCTATATATTATCAGTTGATTATCGTCTTTTCGGTGTCCTTGTCGAACAGGTGGATCCTGTTGGCATCGAAAGCTACCTTGATGACATCGCCGGCTCTGGTCTTCGTCCTGGGGTTGACCCTTGCGGTGACGCTGACATCGTCGATGTACATATGCAGCAGCGTCTCGGAACCGAGCATTTCGACGACTTCGACATTCGCAGTGACTACGCTGTCAGGCATGCTCTGCAGGAATGCCTCTTCGTCATGTATGCTCTCGGGCCTGATACCCATAACGACTTCTCTTCCGATATAGTCGCTGTTCTCAAGCTTCTTCGCCTTTGCTTCAGGCAGCTTGATCTCGTGGCTTCCGAACTTCAGGAAGATATCGTCGCCGCGCTTTTCTATCGTGGCGTTGATGAAGTTCATCTGCGGGCTGCCGATGAAGCCTGCAACGAACATGTTGACCGGCTTGTCGTAAAGGGCAGTGGGTGTATCGACCTGCTGGATGAAGCCGTCCTTCATAACGACGATCCTGGTACCCATCGTCATGGCTTCCGTCTGGTCGTGTGTAACGTAAATGAACGTAGTATTCAGTTTCTGATGCAGCTTGGTGATCTCAAGTCTCATCTGAACCCTCAGTTTTGCGTCGAGGTTGGAAAGAGGCTCGTCCATGAGGAATACCTTCGGGTCACGGACTATGGCACGACCAAGCGCAACTCTCTGTCTCTGACCGCCCGAGAGAGCCTTCGGCTTTCTGTCAAGCAGATGCTCGATCTCGAGGATCTTCGCTGCTTCATGAACTCTCTTCTTTATCTCGTCCTTGGGGACTTTTCTCAGCTTAAGACCAAATGCCATGTTGTCGAACACTGTCATGTGCGGATACAGAGCGTAGTTCTGGAAAACCATCGCAATGTCTCTGTCTTTCGGCTGTACGTCGTTGACAAGCCTGTCGCCGATGTAGATCTCGCCTTCGGTAACCTCTTCAAGACCTGCGACCATTCTCAGTGTCGTGGTCTTTCCACAGCCGGACGGCCCGACGAGGATCACGAACTCCTTGTCCTCTATGTCGAGGGTGAAGTCACTTACAGCCGTGACACCGCCTTCATATCTTTTGTAAACGTGTTTCAGACTTACATTTGCCATTTTTTCCCCTCCTGAATTCATATGAGCATAGCAACGATAGTTATACTATAACATGTCACCCGTTTTCTAACCAGTATACTTTTTAACAAAATATTAAAAAGTTATTTAGTTACTTTGCATAATGCTTTTACTACACAATATTGCATTTTTATACACGTTAATGTATAATTATTATTCAAAAAGTGTGCTATCATTAAAGCAAACGACATAGTTGCACAAGGAGGCCGGAGATGGTTTACAAGGTATTCGTGGACGGGCAGGAAGGCACCACCGGGCTTGAGATCAACGAGCGCCTGCACGGCAGGAAAGACATAGAACTTCTGAAGATATCACCTGAGAAGAGAAAAGATATAAATGAAAGGAAAAAATACATAAACGAGGCCGACATTGTATTTTTATGCCTGCCGGACGATGCGGCAAGGGAAGCCGTTTCGCTTGTGGAGAACGAAAACACGCGCATAATAGACGCAAGCACAGCCCACAGGACGAACGATGGATGGGTTTATGGATTCCCGGAACTCAGCAGCTGGCACAGGGAACGGATCGCAGCATCCGGAAGGGTCGCAGTTCCCGGCTGCTATGCGACGGGCTTCACAGCGCTGATGTACCCGCTGGTCAAAGCTGGCATAGTGCCGGCAGATTATCCCGTGACCTGCCACGCTGTTTCAGGCTACAGCGGCGGAGGCAAAAAGCGCATTGCGGAATATGCCGAAGCAGACACCTCGGACGAGGCGATCAAAAGCCCGCGGTTTTATTCGCTGACACTCAGGCATAAGCACCTTCCGGAAATGCAGAAAGTAACAGGCCTCAGCCGCCCGCCCCTGTTCACCCCGATCATCGGATACAACTACCGGGGCATGACTGTGGCAATCCCGCTCCATTCGAGGCTGCTTCCCGGAAAGGACAGCGCAGAGTCAATCTGTGATTTCCTTTATAAATATTATAAGGACCAGCACTTCATAAAGGTCTTCCCGTATGGTTCAGAAGGGGGCATCGTGGACGGTTTTCTGGCCGCCACCGGCTGCAACGGCACGAACATGCTTGAAATATACGTCGCAGGAAACGAGGAACACATCCTGCTGACGGCAAGGCTGGACAACCTGGGCAAGGGCGCATCGGGCGCGGCCGTCCAGTGCATGAACATAATGATGGGTATTGATGAGCGTACCGGACTGGAATAGAATTAAGGAAGCAAGCATATCCGGGAAACCTGCACATAAAAGGGAACTGATCGGGGAAGCCGGATCATAATGCTTTAATACTGGGATACATGGAGGTAAAGGACATTGGACCCGAAAATGGAATCGATAATCAAGAAGGCCGAGATACTGATCGAAGCTCTGCCTTACATGCAGAAACTCCATGGCAAGACCGTCGTCATAAAATACGGCGGCAACGCCATGATAAGCGACGAACTGAAAAATTCCGTGGTTGAGGACATCACGCTGCTCAAATATATCGGGCTCAACCCGGTGGTGGTCCATGGCGGCGGGCCGGACATAAACAGCATGCTGAAGCGTCTCGACATCAAGACCGAGTTCGTAAACGGACTCAGGGTCACCGACATGCAGACGATGGAAGCCGCGCAGATGGTCCTTGTCGGCAAGACGAACAAAGAGATAGTATCCCTCATCAACCAGAAGGGCGGTAAGGCTATAGGCATCTGCGGCATAGACGGCAACCTGCTGGAATGCGAACAGTACAAAGTCGTTGTCGACGGGGTCGAAAGGGACATCGGCCAGGTGGGCAGGATAACGAAGGTCAATTCCAAGGTCCTCGAACTCCTGGCAAAGGACGAGTACATACCGGTCGTCGCCCCAATAGGCATCGGTAAGGACGGGCGCAGTTACAACATCAACGCCGACACGGTGGCCGGCGAGATAGCGGCAGCACTGAAAGCGGAAAAGCTGATGCTGCTCACGGACGTGGAAGGGGTCAGGAAATCGAAGGACAGTTCTGAAGTCTATTATGCACTGACCGCCGCCGAGGTACATAAACTGATCGAAGAAAAGGTCATAGAAGGCGGCATGATCCCGAAGGTCCTCGGCTGCCTCGACGCGCTGGAAAGGGGCGTTGGCAGGACCCACATAATTGACGGCAGGATACCTCATTGCATACTGCTGGAGATATTCACCAACCAGGGCATTGGCACCGCAATAATGAAGGAAAAGGTGCCCTACTACGAAAACGAGAAATTGTGAGAGGTCTGCAGGCTATGCAGGAACTTCACCAGGCAGATCGGAAATCTTTCAGCCTTATGGCCGCCGGTACCGGCAGCAACAGTGGAATACCGCCGGCGGCCCGGCATCCAGGAAATGTTCCCGGAGGGACATTTCATTATTTTATATGACGAATTAAATAAGCATTGAACTTCATATAATTTATTGTTGCATCTTTATACATATAGATGTATAATTATGAATACGCTATCACATGAAGCTTTTTCCATGTGAAAAGGAGATGGACTCATGGACCTTAAGGAAATAATGGAAATGGACTCCAGGTACTACATGAACACATTCGGCCAGCGCACACCCGTATGTTTCGAGTACGGCCAGGGCATCTGCCTTTATAGCAGCGACGGCCGCAAATATTACGATTTTCTCGGCGGTATAGCCGTGAACGCGCTGGGCCACGCTCACCCTGCACTCGTCGAAGCAGTATGTTCACAGGCCAGGAAGCTGATCCACTGCTCCAGCCTGTACTATATAGAATCCCAGGCCAGGCTTGCCAAAATGCTGGCGGAGGTGTCCTGCGCGGACCGCGTGTTTTTCTGCAACAGCGGCGCCGAAGCCAACGAGGGCGCAATGAAGCTTGCCAGGATATATTTCAAAAAGAAGGGCATGCCTGAAAAGTACGGCATAATCACGCTCAGGGATTCCTTCCACGGGAGGACCCTTGCAACAGTGGCAGCCACCGGGCAGGAAAAATACCAGAAGCCCTATGAACCCCTGATGCCCGGATTCAGGCATGTACAGAAAAACGACATCGAAGCCCTGAAGGCTGCCATCGACGATACGACCTGCGCGGTCATGATGGAACTCGTCCAGGGCGAAAGCGGCGTGCACCCGCTGGACAGGGACTACGTACAGGCAGTCCGCAGGCTGTGCGAAGAAAAAGGACTGCTGCTCATAATCGATGAGATACAGACAGGCATGGGCAGGACGGGAAAACTGTTCGCATATGAGCATTACGGCGTGGAACCCGACATATTCACGCTGGCAAAAGCGCTGGCGGGAGGAGTCCCAATCGGGGCGCTCTGTGCAAAGGAATCCGTCGCCAGGGCATTCGAACCGGGAGATCACGGCTCCACGTTCGGCGGCAACCCGCTGGCATGTTCGGCAGGCCTTGCCGTCCTCCGGACGATGCTCGATGAAAAGCTCCCTGAAAACGCTGAAAAGATGGGCAGCTATTTCATGGGCGAACTGAAAAGGCTGTCTGAAACACACGGGATAATATCCGGTGTCAGAGGCCTCGGTCTTATGATAGGCATACAGCTGGCACAGGACAAAGCGGTCGAAGTCAAGAACCGGCTGTTCGGGAGGGGCTTCCTCGTCGGCAGTGTCGGGACCAGTGTCATAAGGCTTCTTCCTCCTCTGATAATAAACAAGGACGATATCGACATTTTCGTCAGGGCGCTGGGCGATGTGCTGGCATCACTTTGATACCGGCTGACCACAATACACTGCCGAATCAGCCGTGTATCCGGGCAGGACCGGCGTCGCAGCGATGCCGGTCCTGCACCGGGCTGTTTGAACAGGTCGATCTTGCAGGAACAGGACAGACAAGGAGCGTTGTCAATGAAATCAGTGTTGGTTCTCGAAGACGGGACATATTTCCCCGGACTTGGCTTCGGGGCAAGAGGCGAAACCATCGGCGAAGTGGTTTTCAACACATCCATGACGGGATACCAGGAGATCGTCACCGATCCGTCATATAAAGGCCAGATAGTGACGATGACCTATCCGCTGATCGGCAACTGCGGATTCAACACCGAGGACAGCGAGTCCAACGAAGTGCATGTCCAGGGATTCATAGTAAAGGAGCTTTGCGACCGTCCCAACAACTGGCGGTGCTCCATAGATGCCGATGAATACTTCAGGAAGCACAATATCATCGGTCTCAGGGCTATAGACACCAGGGCTCTGGTAAAACACATCCGCAGCAAAGGCAGCATGTTCGGAATAATATCCACCGAATGCGGCAACGTGGACCTTCTGCTTGAAAGGCTCAGGGCAGGCAGGCAGGAACGCCGCCGCCTTGTGGAGGAGGTCACGGTAAAAGACCCGGTCCATATCGAGGGAAACGGAAAAAGGATCGCGCTTCTGGATCTGGGAGCCAGGAAAGCCCTCATCGGGTACCTCCGGAAGCACGGCTGCGATATACATATACTCCCCGCCTCATCATCGGCTGATGATGTTATGGCGTGTGATCCCGACGGAGTCGTCGTATCCGGCGGCCCCGGCGACCCGCGCGATCTGCCGGAACTGGTACAGACGCTTGCCGGTCTGATCGGCAAAAAGCCGCTGCTTGGCATCGGCCTCGGGCACCAGTTGCTCGGGCTGGCCCTGGGCGGGACCGTCCGAAAGCTGAAATACGGCCATCACGGTGCCAACCTCCCGGTCAGGGACTTCACGACGGGCCGGTGCTATATCACTTCACAGAGCCACAATTACGCGCTGAACGCTGACATAAGTGACGACGTTGAAATAATACAGATAAATATTAACGACAACACAGTGGAAGGCTTCAGGCACAAGAAACTGCCCGTATTCGGGGTCCAGTACTGCCCCGGGACGGCAGGAAGCCCGCAGGATTCAGGATACATCTTTGATAAATTCCTGAGTATTCTGTGAGAAGGAGTCCTGCGGGGAAATATCCCAGGTCATCAAAATCATTGATGAAGACGCCTTTAGTCATTGCACGGAGGTCTATATGCCGAGAAACGAAAACATAAAAAAAGTCCTGGTCATAGGATCAGGCCCGATAGTCATCGGGCAGGCCGCCGAGTTCGACTATTCAGGCTCGCAGGCCTGCAAGGCCCTCAAAGAGGAGGGCATCGAAGTCGTCCTCGTAAACAGCAACCCGGCCACGATAATGACCGACGGTGATACCGCCGACCGCGTCTACATCGAGCCAATAACACTTGACGTGGTCAAAAAGATAATCGAACGCGAAAGACCGGACGGGATACTCGCGTCCTTCGGAGGCCAGACCGGCCTCAACATGGCCGTCCAGCTTGCCAATGACGGCATACTCGACCGCTATGGGATAGAACTGCTCGGAACTTCGCTGATGTCGATAAAGAAGGCCGAGGACAGGGAACTTTTCAAGGAGACAATGCAGAGCATCAACGAAAAGGTGCCCATGAGCACCATTGTCACGAACCTGGACGATGCGGTCGCCTTCGCCGAGAAAATCGGCTTCCCGATAATAATAAGGCCGGCTTACACTCTCGGAGGCACCGGCGGCGGGATAGCCAACAACATGGAGGAATTTAAATACATCTGCGGCAAAGGCCTTAAGCTCAGCATGATCCACCAGGTGCTCCTCGAGCAGAGCGTCGCAGGATGGAAGGAAATCGAGTTCGAGGTCATGCGCGACGGAGCGGATAACTGTATCATCATATGCAGCATGGAAAACCTCGACCCTGTCGGCGTGCACACCGGCGACAGCATCGTCGTCGCGCCGTGCCAGACGCTGTCCGACAAGGAGTACCAGATGCTGCGCAGCGCGTCCATAAAGATAATCCGCGCCCTTGAAATCAAGGGCGGCTGCAATATCCAGTTCGCCCTCGATCCGAACAGCTTCGAATATGTCGTCATCGAGGTCAACCCAAGGGTCAGCAGGTCAAGCGCCCTTGCGTCCAAGGCCACCGGTTACCCCATCGCCCGAGTTGCTTCCAAGATAGCCATCGGGCTGAACCTGGATGAGATCATGAACTCGGTGACGGCCAACACCTATGCATGTTTCGAGCCTGCAATAGACTACGTCGTAACGAAGGTGCCTCGCTGGCCCTTCGACAAGTTCAAGTCCGCCGACCGCTCGCTGGGCACGCAAATGAAGGCTACCGGCGAGGTCATGGCGATAGGCAGGACATTCGAGGAGTCGCTGCTCAAGGCTATAGACTCCCTCGATATCAAGCTCAACTACCAGCTTGGCCTGGAACTGTTCGACAATTACACCGTCGACGAACTGCTGGAAGTCCTGAAGTCGCCGAGGGACGAGCGCATATTCGCCATATTCAAGGCGCTGCAGAAAGGCGTCCCGGTGGATAGAATCGTCGAGATAACGAAGATAGACAAATTCTTCATCAGCAAGCTGCAAAACATCGTACAGGTCGCAGAGGATGTGAAGAACGCCGGTATAGCATGGCTCGACTACGACCTCTACATGCGTGCCAAGAAGATCGGTTTCGGTGACTCTTACATAGCAAACCTGCTCAATGTGCCGCTGGAAACGGTCCTCGACCTGAGGAGGAAATACCCGGTCAAGCCGGTCTACAAGCTCGTTGACACCTGCGCCGGCGAATTCGAGGCGCGCACGCCGTATTATTACTCCACCTACGAGGAGTACGACGACGTCGTCGTATCCGACCGTAAGAAGGTCCTCGTCATAGGCTCCGGCCCCATCCGCATAGGCCAGGGCATAGAATTCGACTACTGCAGCGTGCACTGTGTCAGGACACTGAGGGAGCTCGGGCTTGAGTCCATCATCATAAACAACAACCCGGAGACCGTCAGCACCGACTTCGACACCTCCGACAAGCTGTATTTCGAGCCGCTGACGAAGGAATGCGTGCTCGACATAATAGAAAAGGAAAAACCCGAGGGCATAATCGTCCAGTTCGGCGGCCAGACCGCCATAAACCTGGCGGGCACGCTCCACAGGGAAGGCGTCAGGATACTCGGCACATCGGTGGAAAGCATCGACGTCGCCGAGGACCGCGACAAGTTCCTCAAACTGCTTGAGGAACTCGACATACCGATACCCGAAGGAAGCACTGCCCATTCCGTCGAGGAAGCCAGGGCTATAGCCAACAGGATCGGCTACCCTGTGCTTGTAAGGCCATCATACGTGCTCGGCGGAAGGGCCATGGAAATAGTATACAACGACAGGGCACTGGAAGAATACATGAAGATGGCCGTGGAGATATCTTCAAAGCATCCGGTGCTCATAGACAAGTACATCAACGGCATCGAAGCCGAAGTGGACGGGATCTGTGACGGTGAAGACGTCCTTATCCCCGGCATATTCCAGCACGTGGAAAGGGCCGGCGTGCATTCGGGCGACAGTATTGCCATATACCCGCCCCACACTCTTTCCCGGGAAATAAAGGACGTGATCGCCGACTATTCGATAAGGCTCGCGAAAGCCCTGAAGATAGTAGGGCTGTTCAACATACAGTTCGTCATCGACGACAGCGGGAAGGTATATGTCATCGAGGTCAACCCGCGAGCCAGCAGGACTGTCCCCATAATGAGCAAGATCACCGGCATCCCGATGGTGAACGTGGCGACAAAGCTGATAATGGGCAGCAAGTTACGCGACCTCGGGTACGAACCCGGCCTGGCGAAGGAATCTTCCTTTACAGCGGTCAAGGCACCGGTCTTCTCGTTCTCGAAGCTTTCGACGGTCGACACTTTCCTGAGCCCCGAAATGAAGTCCACCGGCGAAGTGATGGGCGTCGACAGGGACTACCGCGTCGCGCTGTACAAGGCGCTGGTCGCATCCGGCCTGTCCATACCGAAAGGCGGCAACGTGCTCGTGGCAACGGGCGAATGGGACAGGGACGACTGCATCGCCCTTTCGAAGAGGTTAAGCCAGCTTGGCTATAACCTGATGGCAGTCGAAGACGTCTGCAACTGCCTGGCCGATGCGGGCATACTGGCCGAACTGGTGCCGGAAGACAAGGTCCTCGACTATATCAAGGAAGACATGGTCTCGCTGGTGCTTAGCACCCATGCGAAGGCAGGGGTTCCCGGAAGGCTCGGTTTTGCCATCAGGAGGACCTCGATGGAATATAATATACCGTGCCTTACATCCCTTGATACGGCCAACGCGATACTCGACGTGCTGGAACACCTGCCGGAATGCGGCGAGCCCGGCATCTACGCTCTGGACGAATATTCAAGGTACGACGGGAAGGCATGTTGAAGGTTCATTGGCGGGGTCTGCTGATGGTTTGACAGAAAGCCTTCTGAATACTTATCGGCCAGGCCGACCGGCTGTTTGGCGGAAAGAACTTCTGAATGCTTATAAGTAAAGCCTGCCGGTGGTTTGTCAGGAAGGCCTTCTGAATGCTTATCGTCAAGGTCTGCAGTTGATTTGGCAGGAAGACCATATGAATGCGTATCGCAATGCCTGCCGATGGTTTGGCGGAACGGACTGCCATGGTTTGCGCTGAAAGCCTTTTAAGTCCGACTGAAACCTTTCAGCAGAAAAACTGTTGAAAGATCAGATAAAAGCGTAAGTTGAAGAGTTGCATCGGAAAGACCTGTTGGGATCATGGCCATATAACGTCTGGCCGGATTCCAGGGCCGGTCTTTTCATTTTTGGAGCAGCCGGATAAAATGTTTATATAAGGAGTTGTTGCAATGAAGCACCTTATTGACCTTATCGACCTGTCCCAGGAGGACGTAGAAAAACTGTTCACACTGGCAGAGAAGCTCAAGAGGGAACTCAAGGCGGGGATACCCCATCCCCTGCTCAGGGGAAAGACCCTTGGCATGATATTCTCCAAATCCTCCACGAGGACGAGGGTATCATTCGAGGTCGGCATGTACCAGCTCGGCGGCTACGCCAT